>ERZ827363.2520-NODE-2520-length-15509-cov-2.845736_pt1 | contig 15509 bp, 13 predicted proteins | sample MGYA00519776_ERZ827363 | MGnify/ENA primary metagenome ERZ827363 (study PRJEB31778, sample SAMEA3449288) | human gut metagenome | biome: human gut; feature: human-associated habitat; material: faeces | place: United Kingdom | collected 2010/2012 ...
TGCCTGTACGCCGGCACAATACGGACGTGCCTCATATAACGTTGCCGCCTTATAATTGCCTTCTACGGCACTTCTTGGAACCTGGATGAATGCTTTAACGAGATCTCTCTTTCCGTCTCCATCCATGTCATAGTCAGATTCCACATATACACAGTATCTTACGATACTTGATGTCGCAGGATCGTATTTTTCTCCTGTCTTTCCGTCTGTGAATTTGAAAACAGGCTGTGCAAGTCCATTTTCGAATACCGGTACTTTACTGTAATTCTTTTCTTCCATTGTAAAAACCTCTCTGATTCAATATTTTACCTGAGAATATTGTACCACGCATTTCGGAACCGGGCAAATTTTCTTTCTGAAAATATCTGGAAATGACTGATACAGAAAAATGCGTAAAAACAGTTCTTTATCTGTTTTTACGCATCTATAATATATCCAAAATCGTATCATACACTGACGGATTGTCTTTGATCACAATCGCCAGTTTTTCTTTTGCCTGATTCAGCTGATGGAAAAGAAGTCTCACATTTGATTTTCTGCCTTCACTCGTTGTTATAGGGGTTATTTCATAAGAAGCTTCACTAATCTTTCCCGCACGGAGATAACCGTCCTCATCATAATAATACTGTTCATCCAGTACGGCTACCAGGCGGTTCACATCCCGCATTGCCGGATTCTGATAGAGATATCCCCGTCTCGCATAGCCTTGCATCAAACATACTGCTTCTGTATCATCATTCGCATACACCACTTCAATATTAGGATAACCCTTCTGCCCTTTTCTCCGCGACAGATCCAGCATGTTCTGAATAAAGGAAGAAAGTTCTGCATTTGTACGGATACGGTTCGTCATATGAAAGCTCTGCACATCCGGCAGGCTCGCAAGTCTTTGCGATATTTCACGATCCAGTTCTTCAGGCGAGATCATGTCTTCCGTATCACTGGAGAAGATTATCGGAATCTGCTTTTTACATTCTTCTAATATCTTTAATTGCTCCACAGAAAGCAGATGTGCCTCATCCACCAGAATAGCACTGTATGGCTTTAAGAATGTGTCAAACGCTTCTTCCGCACACACATTTTCTGTCATCGTCTGCTTTGCTGCCTGAAGTGATAACTGACGATCCGACAGAAAATCAATCCGGCGCAGACGTTTATGTAAAATTCTCCAGTCCTCTCCTGATTCTCCGCAATGAATCATGCAGACTCTCTGACGTACCGACAACTTCATCGCAAGATCATACAGAAGCAATGTCTTTCCCGTCCCCGGAAGTCCGCTGAACCAGTAATAGTCGGAATGTTTTGCTCGGATTCCTTTCAGGATCTGTCGTTCGATATCTCTTTGCTGTGCCGTTAGAAAATATTCTTTCTGTAAAAAGCGTTCCGGCTCTCTGAGCGGTGAGATCAGATAGAGTTCTGCGCGGAACAGTTCTTCGATATTCCCGTCATAATCCGGACTTTCTCTTTTCAAAGCTCTGCATAATTCGTCCCAGTCTGCCTCTGCGATATGATCATGATTCGTCAGTCTTACCAGACGGTTCTGGCTGCTGATATAAGTATACGAATGAATCGTTCTTCCAAGCACCGACAGATAATATCGATTCTGCAGAAGCTGACGACGCATAGCCTCCTCCGACACTGCTCCGCTTTTCAGCTCAATATTGACAATCTGGTCTTCCTTGATCTGAAGAAGATCAAATTCTTTTCCCAGTCTCGGAATCTGAAACGAATAAAAGAAACGAAGTGCATATACATCCTCCATACAGGTTTCCAATTCGGCTGTCAGTGCTTTCATACTTTCCAGTTCCCATTCCCGCATTTTCAGAAAATAGTCTCTTCCGGATAACTGACGTTCCAGTTTTTGCAGCTGTTCGATATTCTGATTTCTTGTGATCGTATAAATGGATATAGATTTCATTTTTTAATCTTTAACCCTCTTAGATATTCTTTCTGCTCTGGCGTGATCCGGTAACTTTCGATAGCTTTCTGGATCGTCTTATTATGCGTCCAGACATCTAATTTTTGCTTTTCGATAAACGGGAGAATCTTATCATACTGCTTTGCAAGCGCCGTCGCAAAATACCATGCACGCATCATATTTACATAATATTCTTCCGAACGAATCTGTGCCACTTTCTCCGGGTACTCCATCTGAAATGCATCTTCCAGATAATAGCGCATCAGCATACTGATACCGAACCGGATGGTATATGCATGGTCGGATTCCATCCATCGGTATACTTCATCTATAAATGTATCCAGATGTTTCTTCACTACCTTGACCGCAAGCATATCGCAGGTCGCCCAGTTATCAATATACGGAAGAAAACGTTCCAGTTCTTCCAGACATGTGTCATAGTCTTTAATCTGTTCGATCAAAAGTCCGTGCAAATTATTTTCTTCGTAGTACTGATGTGGCAGTATCTGCAGATATTCTTTTGCTTCATCCGTTTTTCCATACTTCTTCGCAAATACACGAAGTGCCGGCGTCCGGACACCGATGATCTTTTCTTTGTTGACTGTCGGCATTAGTTTTGCATGGAAGTCGCGGTATTTTAAGTCTTGCAGCTCAAAAAGACGGGTTTGTACGTTGGTTATGATTGTTGTTTTATTCATATTTTCATCCTTGATTCTTATATTTCCCATGTCAGGCATATGATCTTTTATTTATTATATCGCTATTGCGATACAATTTCTATTGTTTTAAACGCATTAAACAGCACTTCTCCTCTTTTTTCTTGCCAAAAAAACTCTCACACAAACCCCCACAATCAATCCAACAACAATTGTCGCCCAAAGCGACATCTGTTCCGACATCGGCAATGTTCCCCATTCATCTTTGCGCAAAAAGAACCATAACATATAACACAGGAAATAAATCACTGAAAACACCCCTTCGATCCAGGGATTCGAATATCTCAGCTTCCTTTCCGGGATTTTCTTATCCAGGTAATATGCAGCAAAGAACAGTGCACCCCATACAGCCCAGCATATAATATTCACACACATAGGTCCGTGTGAAAAAAGAGGAACCTGCAATACCGCAACCGCTGCAATTCCTAATATATATATGATCATCTGAATTTTATACAATAACGGCTCATCCAGCGATGCAATCCAGGCTTTTTCTGTCTCTTCCTGATAGTGTTCCGGTTCAATCCTTTTTCCAAGCATGAATTCACTGACACTGATATCCAGTATCTGACACAGTGGCTCGATCAGACTGATGTCCGGGAATGATTTTCCATTCTCCCATTTTGACACAGCTCTGTCTGTCACGCCCAGTTCTTCTCCCAGCTGCTTCTGCGTCAGATTTTTTTCCTTCCTGCATGTCGATATAAACCTTCCAAGTTCTAATGGTTCAACCATATGCGTCACCTCCTGTCGGCTTTATTATGCCATATTTCTCCCAGAAAAGCACTCCACTTATGGTTGAACGCCTCTAAATGCCGCTAATTCTCACTAATTCTTATGAAAATGGAATCAGATATCACTGAAGCGGCATCTGCGGATTCACCCATAATACTTTCACCGCATTTTCATCTGCCGGATCATCCTCTTCTTTCTCCAATGATTCCTTCACAAATTTTTCGACCCTCGCCGGAGCCTTTTTAACTTCATCATTTTCCTGCCACAGGATCTTTTTCTCACCGGATCTTCCGACATAGTCAAATTCCGATGCCTTTGTTCCGTTATCTGTGATAATCTGTCCATCTTCAAACGGAATGACATATGCAGCTTCTTTGGATGTAATATACATCAGCCCTGCAAATGGATTGATGCTCGAATCCATAGATAATTCATATGTGACAGTATTCTTCGGCTCACGTGCAGCTCCAACAGCATCTTTCCCCACCGCTGTTTCGGTAGCTGTATCCATATCTGTCTGAGGATAGGACAGGCCTGTGATCCTGCGTCTGCTCTTCAATTGTACATACAGTCTGCCATCCTTTAACCGGTACACTTCTTCTGCCTTTATATCCTCTGCCGCGATTTTTGACAAATGATAAGACTGAAAGGCATCCGAATATAGAGCCACGGTCAGCATCATACAGATCAGGAAAACAACTCCGCACGCCATAACGATTCTTCCGTTTAATTTTCTTGATACTTTTTCAGAAAACTCCCGGAATCCTTTCCACTCCTCGTCTGTGCCTTCTACTTTATCTGTTTCTATCGGAATCTCACCTTCCATTTTTTTCAGATATGTTCTGCACGATTCACATTCTTTTATATGTTCTTCTATTGCATTTCTGCTCTTTTCACTGCATATATCATCCTGATATAACGGCAGCAGGTCTCTTATGATCTCACATGGAATCTTTGCCATTATGTACTCCTCCTTTCCAGAATGTCCTGTATCTTCACCCGAGCCCTGTGATAGGTAACTCTCGCCCATGTCTCCTGTTTTCCAAATATCTGTGCAATCTCTTTATAATTTAATTCGCCAAGTACCTTTAGTGTAAATACCTCTTTATAAGGTTCGTCCAGATAATGAAGGGTCTGATAAACCGTCATGGCTTCGTCCTTCCGAAGCATACGTTGTTCGGGTCCATCCGTTTTTCCGTCACTGTATGCCTGTTCTGTCAGTTCCTGATCTGTACGGTGTTTTTTTCTGATATAAGAAATGTATTCATTCCTGGCAATCTGACACAGCCAGGATTTGATGCTGCATTTTCCCTGAAAATGCTTTACTCCTTTTAGTGCTTTGAAAAATGTCTCCTGTGTAATCTCTTCTGCAATGTGCGGATCCTTACTCATTGCGAGAACGAAATAATACACATCCTGAAAATAGGTTTTATAAATCTCTTCCAACTCAAGCTTCAAGTACCTGTCACCTCCCTTCTGTTATCTATTAGACGCATGAATTCCATTTTTGTTACAGCCTTTTACATTTATTTTAGAATAATCTGCAAAATATGTCTTGCATCCTTTGATATAAAAAACTCCCTGAGCCCCAAAGACTCCGGGAGTTTTATATCTTTATATGTTCGAAAAAGCTCACTCTGCCGTAACCACCATCATCCTGTGAATCTTCTTCCTTACAAACCAGAAGCAGATCACCTGCATGATGATCGTTGCAATCCAGGATACCGGATAAGACAGAAACAAGAAAGTCAGTGATCTGTGTGAAGGGAACAGTCCATAGATCCAGATAATCCGGACTCCGACTGTACCGATGATAGAAAGGATCATCGGTACCGTGGAATATCCCATTCCTCTCAGTGCTCCCGGGAACAGATCCATCAGACCGCACAGGAAATAGGTAACGGTTGTATAAGAAAAGATTTCCATACCGTATTTGATAACATCTGCCTGATTACTGTAAATATGCAGAAGTTCCGGTCCGAATATGTACACACTGCTTCCGAGGATCAAAGTTACCACAACTGAAAGGATCATACAGTCAATCAGAACCCTGTCCATACGTTTTAATTTCTTCACTCCGTAGTTCTGGCTTGTGAAGCTCATACAGGCCTGTGTGAAGGAGTTCACCGACACATATAAAAATCCGAAAATATTATTCGATGCCGTATATCCTGCCATTGCGATCGCTCCAAAAGAATTGACCGATGACTGCAGCATCGCATTTGAAATATTGATTACCGTGCTCTGGATTCCCGCCGGAACCCCGACTTCAAAAATCTGCTTCAGATACACGGATCTAATCCGAAGCTTTGCAAGGTGAAGCTGATAGCTGCTCTCTGTGTGATGCAGGCACCGGAGTACCAGGATACAGGATACCAGCTGGGATATAACGGTCGCAATCCCGACGCCTGCTACATCCAGATGAAAACCGATGACCAGGAACAGATTCAATACTGCATTAATCACTCCGGATACGATCAGGAAGATCAACGGACGTTTGGTATCTCCCACTGCCCTTAATATGGCTGCTCCATAGTTATACATCATAAAAAATGGCATACCGCAGAAATAAATCCGCATATAAAGTGTGGATTTGGCAATTACATCATCCGGTGTCCCCATAATTTCCAGCGCGCCTCTGGCAAAGACCACTCCGATCACCGCCATCGCCACTCCGCTTACCAGAGCAAGTGCAATAGCCGTATGTACCGTCTCCGACATTTCTTTTGTTTTTCCGGCCGCATAATATCTCGCTGCAAGTACATTTGCTCCCAATGAGATTCCGATGAAAAGATTGGTAAACACATTGATCAGTGCCGTTGTCGAACCCACCGCTGCGAGCGCCTGACTTCCGCTGAAACGTCCCACTACCACGATATCCACCGCATTGAACATCAGCTGTAAGATTCCTGACAGCATCAGTGGTATGGAAAATGAAATCAATTTGTCCATGATGGTTCCATTGCACATATCAATCTCATATTTATTTTTCTTCAAAACAACTCTCTCCTTTTATAGTAATATCTTCAATCAAAGCATAAAGCCGTAATTTTTATTGTAGCATAGATTTATCGTTTGTGAACATTTAATTATTAATTCGTTTTATATGTGTAAAGACATTTTCCTTGACAGAACATCAAAAACAACCTATAATCACTTAGCTTATATGTTTTCATTTACATTCATTGTAAACATCCATATCAGTAAATATAAAAAAGGAGAATACGTATGAATATTCAGCTCTCAGAGCATTTTACCTATAAAAAATTACTTCGTTTTATCCTGCCCTCCATTATTATGATGGTATTCACTTCCATCTACAGTGTGGTGGACGGCATCTTTGTATCGAACTTTGTGGGAAAATCAGCATTTGCTTCCGTGAATCTCATTATGCCTTACCTGATGGGAATCAGTGCACTTGGATTTATGATCGGTACCGGAGGAAGTGCTTTTGTATCAAAAACCCTTGGTGAAGGAAAGAAAGAACTGGCAAATCAGTATTTTTCGATGCTGGTTACGATTGCTGCTATCGGAGGATTTGTGTTATCTGTTCTCAGTTTTATATTTATGAGGCGGATTGTCATGGCATTTGGTGCCGCCGGTGATCTGATTGATTATTGTACCCTTTACGGACGGATCTCCTGCATATCCCTGACCGCCTTCATGCTGCAGAATGTCTTCCAGAGTTTCTTTGTGGCTGCTGGAAAACCCCAGCTTGGACTGAAAGTCATTGTGGCTGCCGGTTGTACAAACATTGTTCTCGATGCCCTGTTCATCGGTGTATTACACTTTGGAATTGCAGGCGCCGCGTTCGCAACCATGACCAGTGAATTTATCGGCGGTCTGCTCCCGGTGGTATATTTCTTCCGTAAGAACGACAGCCTCCTTCACTTTGTAAAACCGGTATTCGACAGACGTGTATTTCTTAAGACCTGCACCAATGGTTCCTCGGAACTCATGACTAACCTGTCCATGTCCTTAGTCAATGCATTATACAATCTCCAGCTCATGAAGATTGCCGGAGAAAATGGTGTTGCTGCTTATGGTGCAGTTATGTACGTCAATTTTATCTTTGTTGCCACCTTTTTAGGCTATGCAATTGGCTGTGCCCCGGTTATCAGCTACCATTATGGTGCTGGAAATCACGCAGAGCTTAAAAATCTGTATAAAAAAAGTATGTCTATCATACTGGTCTGGGGCGTGATCCTGTTCGGTGCCGCACAGTTACTGGCACCTGTTCTGTCTAAGATATTTGTCGGTTACAATACCGGCCTGTACGCTATGACACTGCACGGCTTCCGTGTATATGCCATTGCATTCCTGATCATCGGTATCAATATCTTCGGATCCTCGTTCTTTACTGCACTGAATAACGGCCTGATATCGGCTGTCATCTCATTTCTGAGAACGTTAATGTTCCAGGTCATCATGGTCCTGACACTTCCACTCTGGTTCGGGATCAACGGTATCTGGAGTGCGATCAGCATTGCGGAGGCGCTGACACTTATCATGACCACTACATTTTTCGTCCGTCAGAAAGACAAGTATCATTACCTGTAAGACAATCTCTTTCAAATGTATAACAATATAAAAAACGTATCTCTGCAATGTTTCCCCACTGTCTGAAAAGGAAGCATCTCAGAGATACGTTTTTTATTTATTAGAACATCTTTTAAAAATTAATATCTTCGATCCTAATTCTCTTCCGCATAGAACACATTCTTATCCAGTGCCTTGTTCTGGTGTGCAACGATTGTTGTACATACAGCATCACCTGTGATATTAACGGCAGTTCTTGTCATATCCAGGATACGGTCGATACCCATGATCAGACCAATTGCCTCAACCGGAAGTCCGACAGAATTGAATACCATTGTCAGTGTTACCAGACCTACACTTGGCACACCGGCCGTACCGATGGATGCAAGTGTTGCAGTTCCGATCACAGTAATATAATCTGTCATACTTAAGTGGATTCCAAATGCCTGTGCGGCAAATACAACGGCTACCCCCTGCATGATCGAAGTACCATCCATATTGATGGTCGCTCCAAGAGGAATGGTGAAGGATGATATCTTCTTAGATACACCCACCTTCTTTGTCAGGGTATCGATTGACAGCGGAATCGTTGCATTTGATGTTGCTGTTGAGAATGCGAAGGCCATAACCGGGAAGAACTTCTTAATAAATTTCAGAGGATTCAGTCCGGTAAATATCTTCAGTAAGATCTGGTATACACCGAAACACTGGATTGCCAGTGCGATCAATACACCGATCATATATTTTGCCAGCGGTACAAATGCACTGAATCCGATGTTTGCAAATGTGCGGCTGATCAGGCAGAAGACACCAATTGGGGCAAGTGCCATGATCATCATCGTCATTTCCATCATGATATCGTTAAACTGGCTGAAGAAGTTCGCAACTGTCTCTGCGCGTTCTCCTAATTTTGCAAGGATCACACCGATGATCAATGCAAATACGATGATCTGCAGCATCTCTCCGCTTGCAAGAGAATTAATCGGGTTATCCGGGATAATATTTAACAGCGTGTCTGTCAATGAAGTAGCCTTCATAGTTTCTACAGATGCTGCATTGGTCTTGATCGTGCTCATGTCCAGTCCCACACCCGGATTGATCAGGTTTCCGACAGACAATGCTACGGTAACCGCAAGTGCTGTTGTTGCCAGATAAAAGATCAGTGTTCTTGCACCGACTGTACCAAGCTTCTTCGTATCCCCGATCGACATACTTCCGCACACAAGCGAACAGAATACCAGTGGTACAACCAACATCTTCATCAGTTTGATAAAGCCTTGTCCGACCACGTACAGTACACCTTCTACGATAATGTCGTCTTTGATATGTCCACTTGGAACCGCATAACATAAAATAATTCCAAATATCGCTCCTGCAAGCAATGCAATAAAAATCTTCGTTGTAAGTCCTATTTTCTTCTTTTCCTTCTTCTGTGTCTCTCCCATATTAGTCCTCCATTCTCTCATCCATATATTCTTTCAGTGAAGCTCTCCAGTCCGGCATCTCGTATACATTGATGATACGAAGGATAAAATTATCCAGAACCGCATATGCTGGTCTTGTAGAAGAAAGATCCGATTCGCTGGTCACTACCGGGCGCAGAGTAATCCTCTTTCCTGCAAGTTTCAAAACTTCCTGCGCAAATTCATAACGATTACATACACCCTGACAGGTTGCATGGTACGTTCCGTATTCATTCGTTTTGATCAGATAAAGAATAATACGTGCCAGGTCTTTTGCACTGGTCGGAGAACCAAACTGATCTGATGCAATCAGAAGTTCATCCTTTGTATCTGCTGCATGAAGTACGCGGTTTACAAAATTATTGCCATTTCCATACACCCAGTTACTGCGCAGGATGAAATGCTTGTGTGTAAATTCCTTTACATAATTCTCCCCTGCTCTCTTGGAACGTCCGTAAACGGTCTTCGGATTTGTGTCATCGAACTCCGTATATGGGGTATGCCGGATTCCGTCAAATACATCATCCGTGGATATCTGTACCATCTTGGCCCCTGTCTTTCTTGCCACAATACTTAAATTTCTTGCTCCCAGCGCATTCACACGGTATGCAAGCTCCGGTTCTTTTTCACAGAGATCTGTATCTGTGACTGCTGCACAGTTGATGATCACATCCGGACGGTTGATCACTCCGAAATTCAGCACCTCATCGGTGTCCGTAATGTCTAATTCTTCCTTATCTGTGTTAAACACTTCCATTTCCAATGGATCCAACACTTCATTGATGGCCGATCCGATCTGTCCGGATGCACCAACAATCCATAATTTTAACATATCTGCTTCCTCCTCATCTGTCGGGACTGGCTGACGCCAGTCTCTCTGCTTTCCTTTTAATATAGCTAGTATACACAAAAAACCGTCAGTTTCAATTCTTAACCAACGGTCTCAAATCTACTCCTCTATGGTATTTTTTTCCACACATCGGTAATGTCAGCGTTTTTACTGATCTCCTGCACCACTTTTGTGCTGCTTATATGTAGAATATCTTTCCCTTCATTCTGCATAAATACAAACACCGCAAACAGAATCATACAAATAAATGTACGGATTCCCAGGCTTCCCTGTTCTGCCTCTTCCTCACCATACAGTTCACTATAAGATGCCCTGTATCTGGGATGTATTGCCGGTATCCCGGATTCCTGATAGCTGTAACGTGTCTGTTCCAGAAGTTCTCTTCTTCGCTTTTCCGCTTCATTCACATGCGCTCACCTCTGAAACAATATATGAGATATCTGTTTCACTCATGTGCAAAACTTACTGCATACAGGCTCTTTTTCATGTTTTCTAAGAGTTTCTGCTTAACGATCTGCCAGTTCTTTTACGATGTCTTCCCATGTCAGACCTTTTTCTACCATCAGAACCATTGCATGATACAGGAAATCCGCGATCTCATATTTGACTTCTTCCGGATTCGGATTCTTTGCTGCGATCACAACTTCCGTTGCTTCTTCTCCAATTTTTTTCAGGATCTTATCAATTCCCTTATCAAACAGATAATTCGTGTAAGACCCCTCCTTTGGATTCTCTTTACGGTCTGCGATCGTGTCATATACCGATTCAAAGATCCGAAGCGGATTCGTCTCATCATAGTCAATTCCTACAAGCGGTTGGAAGAAGCAGGTCGGATTACCGGTATGGCATGCTGCTCCGATCTGATCTACTTTTGCAAGCAATGTATCCAGATCACAGTCAATCGTCAGGGATTTTACATACTGGAAATGACCGCTCGTCTCCCCCTTTACCCAGAGTTTCTGCCGGCTTCTGCTAAAATACGTCATCTTTCCTGTCTTGATCGTCTCATAGAAAGATTCCTCATTCATATATGCCAGCATCAGGATCTCCTGTGTCTTATAATGCTGGACGATGACAGGGATCAGGCCCTGATCATTGGTCTTAAACTGTGAGAACTCCATCATACTCTCAAAAGATGTCATCTTAATTCCTTCTTCCGTACACTTATCTTTGAATGCCACGCAATCAATATCTGTACGGCTTACATATCTTCCCGAAAGCCCCCGGACACCCGGGCATTTCAAAATTTTAAATAACTCTGACTCTTCTTCCGTATCCGTAATGATCACACACGGTACATCTGTTACATTCATAATGGAATTCAGATCCAGTCTGTGCATAAAGACAATTTCACTGCTGTAATCCTGGATCAGATGCTGATGTTTGAACAATGCATCAAAATCATTTAATGATACCGCAAGCTTCTCTTTTCCGAATCTTTTTGCCGCATCCTCAATCAGTTTGACACTATCCGGCTTAGAGAAATTCAGCATTGCCCGTTTTGCACCTGTATACAGAATCTTCTTAATATCTTCCTGGCGTCTGATATTGCCGCCTGCGATCATCGGGATCCTGATCACACGATTGATTCGTTTCATCAATGTGATCGTTTCATCATGTTCTTCATCCGAATCTGAGAGATCCAGCACGATCAGTTCATCTGCACCGTGATCACTGTAATATTTTGCAAGTTCAATTACGTCTTTGGATACAACAGTCGGATCATCAATCCATCTGACCGCTTTCCCGTCTTTTATAAAAATGCAAGGTATTAATCTTTTATAACTCATGTCTGTCCGTCTCCTTTTAGAGGCTTCCCTTTGTGGTCCATGCCTCTTTTATCCTTGGCTCTTCCATTGTCGCCATATCAAGTGCTTTTCCGAACGCTTTAAACAGCGCCTCCGCCTTGTGATGATCGTTGATACCATCCAGAATCTTCAGGTGGATATTCATCATTGCGCTGTAAGAAACTGCGTAAAAGAATTCCCTTACCATCTCAGTATCCATCTCACCCATCTTATCTGACACAAACTCTGCATTATAATTCAGATATGGCCTTCCGGAGAGATCCACCGCACAAAGTGCGAGTGTCTCATCCATTGGAAGCATAAAGTGGCCATAACGTTTGATTCCGGCTTTATCTCCTATTGCTTCCAGAATAGCCTGTCCAAGTACGATTCCCGTATCTTCGATGGTATGATGACTGTCCACTTCCAGATCCCCTTTCGCATGTACCGTCAGATCGAACAATCCGTGTCTTGCAAATCCATTCAACATATGATCAAAAAAACCGATTCCTGTATCAATCTCCGTCTTTCCGGTTCCATCCAGGTTCAGAGTTACCGTAATATCCGTCTCCTTTGTCGTTCTTGTCCTGGTGACTGTTCTGTTCATAGCTCCTCGCCTCCTTATTTTTCTGCTGTCTTCTACTCTTCGCCCTCAAAACGGACTTTGATAGAATTGGCATGTGCCGTCAGCTGCTCTGCCTCGGCAAATGCTTCAATATCTTTATGTATATCGCGTAATGCTTCTTCCGAATATCCGATGATACTTGATTTTTTAATGAAATCATCCACAGAAAGCGGTGAGAAAAATTTTGCTGTACCATTGGTTGGAAGAACATGGTTCGGTCCTGCAAAATAATCTCCCAGTGGTTCACTTGCGTATTCCCCGATAAAGATGGCACCGGCATTCCTTACTTTTGTCATCACATCATATGGATTCTTTGTCTGGATCTCCAGATGTTCGGATGCGATCTCATTTGCAATATCAATCACATCATCCATCGTATCTGCGACCAGGATATAACCGTAGTTGTCCAGTGATTTCCGGATGATCTCACTTCTGGAAAGTTCTTTTAAGAAACCATCCACTTCATCCGATACTTTCCGGGCAAGTTCTTCAGATGTTGTGACCAGGATTGCAGATGCAAGTTCATCATGCTCTGCCTGTGAAAGAAGATCTGCTGCCACAAATCTTGGATTTGCCGTCTCATCTGCAATAACAAGAATCTCGCTTGGTCCGGCAATTGCATCAATGCTTACATAACCATAAACTGCTTTTTTCGCCAGAGCAACATATATATTTCCAGGTCCTACGATCTTATCGACTTTTGGAATGCTCTCTGTCCCGTATGCCAGAGCAGCAATCGCCTGTGCTCCGCCGACTTTATAGATGACATCCGCACCGGCTTCATGTGCTGCAACCAGTGTGTTTGGTGTCACTTTTCCATCTTTTCCGGGCGGTGTGACCATCACGATCTCGTCAACTCCGGCTACCTTTGCAGGTACAATGTTCATCAATACAGAAGATGGATATACCGCTTTCCCGCCCGGCACATATACACCGACTCTGTGAAGTGGTGTGACTTTCTGTCCCAGGATTGTTCCGTCCGGTTTGCTGTCGAACCAGCTGTACTGTCTCTGTTTTTCATGATACGTACGGATGTTCAGAAGAGCTTTGCGGATGATCTCCACCAGTTTTGGATCTACTTCTTTATATGCCTCTTCGATCTCCTCTTCTGTAACCTTAATATTGTCTGCAGTGATATCTGCATGATCAAATTTCTTCGTATATGCAAATACTGCCTGATCCTTTTCTTCTTTTACATGAGCGAGGATTTCCTGAACTCCCTGTTCATACTGACCGTAATTATTCGGGCTTCTCTTCAGAAGATCCTCCAGTAAGTTCTCTTTTGCATCTTTTGTCAAACGCTGTATTCTCATAGCCTTAACCGCCATCCTCTCATTTTATTTTCTCTCTGTCTGTACAGTATTATACCTGCTCCCGCAGTCTTGTCAGCAGGTCTTTGATCCTTGCGCTTTCCATACGCATACTGACCGGGTTCACGATCATCCTAGCAGACAACGGACATACTTCCTCCAACACTTCCAGACCATTTTCACGGAGGGTTGACCCTGTCTCTACAATATCCACGATCACTTCGGACAGTCCGACGATCGGTGCCAGTTCGATGGAGCCGTTTAACTTAATGATCTCTACGGTCTGATGTTTTTTATTGTAAAAATAGTCTTTTGCAATGTGTGGGTACTTGGTTGCCACACGGATCAGTTCGTGGTGCTGTAACAGATCATGCGCTTCTTTTGGTCCACAGATGCACATCCTGCATTTTCCAAATCCAAGATCAAGAACTTCATAAATATTACGTCCTTCTTCTAATATGGTGTCTTTTCCAACGATTCCGATATCAGCCGCACCATATTCTACATACGTAGGAACATCAGGTCCTTTTGCAAGGAAAAAACGAAGTTTTAGTTCCTCGTTGACAAAAATAAGTTTTCTTGTGTCCTTATCTTTCATCTCCTCACAGGTAATACCGATCTGTTCGAATAATTCCAGTGTTTTTTTTGCGAGTCTTCCCTTTCCCAATGCAAAGGTCAAGTATCTCATATCTTCCATTTTCTAATCCTCCATAAAAGTAACTGTCCTGATACGATTACGCTTTGCATAGTTTTGGTAATCTTCGTTTGTTTTTGTGTCATCCTTTAAAATCGTCTCGACCGGAGTCCCGACCGCACGCTTTTCTTTTGCACTTAAAATGGCTTTCGCCTGAGCTGCCTTTGTATACACGATCAGTTCACCGTTCGTTTCTATGGTGATATTGATTTTCTGTCTGGATAATGCTGCCATTAACTGGTCAATGACAATCGCAAATCCGATGGATGCGGAAGTCTTCCCATAATAGGTCAGAAGTTTATCGTAACGTCCTCCCTTTACGATCGGTTCTCCGCTTCCGAATGTATATCCGGAAAAAATAATACCGGTATAATACTGATAACTGCTGATAATACCAAGTTCAAAGGAAATATACTTTTGAATCCCATAGACTTCAAGTACTTTATGAAGTTCTTCTAAATTGTGGATCGCTGCTAAAATCCTAGGGTAAGAAGCAGCTGCTTCTTTCGCACGCTTCAAGTCGTTTAGGTCCACATTCAGACTGCCGAGCATATGGAACAGCTCGTTTAACTCTGCCTTCAGGTTTAAGGTCTCCGCAAATTCCTCCACACCAAAAAAATTCTTGTTGGCGAGCAGCTCCCGCAGTTCTTCCTCGTCCTCCTCACTGATCCCGGCAGCCTCCACAAGTCCCTGAAAGAAATCCGCATGACCGACACTTAACTGGAAATCCTTCAGTCCTGCCTTTTGCAGACATTCTACCGTCATCGATAAAATCTCCGCATCTGCATCCACGGTGCTGTCCCCGATCAGCTCTGCACCAAGCTGCGTACTCTCTTTTAATCTGCCCTGATAACTGCTGTTATTGATAAACG
>ERZ827363.2524-NODE-2524-length-15491-cov-4.436771_pt1 | contig 15491 bp, 12 predicted proteins | sample MGYA00519776_ERZ827363 | MGnify/ENA primary metagenome ERZ827363 (study PRJEB31778, sample SAMEA3449288) | human gut metagenome | biome: human gut; feature: human-associated habitat; material: faeces | place: United Kingdom | collected 2010/2012 ...
TTATGCCCTTCTAGGGCTTTCTCAAGCCCCCGGCTCAGCCGGGGGTCATGACTTGTACATCCGCCCAACGGGTATTTTGAATCACTGCCCCATTGGGAGCTGTCCCTAAAGAGTTCATCGTGTCTTTTTGCCATTTATGGTCTGTTCCGAAGGTGGACGTTACATATTCACTCATTTTCACTTCACCGACATCTAAAAGGCCGTTGTATCGGTTTCCATGGTAAATGTCGTTTCCTATGGTGAACCATGCTTTTTGCAGTACGCCTGATTCATTCAAATAATAACTGTCACCGGCAACGGTCAGCCACCCGGTCTTCATGATCCCATCCGAACCAATATAATAAGTATCGCCATATTCGGTCAGCCAGCTCTTATCATACATAACTCCTGTTTTCGGCTTTCCGGGTACGCCCATATAATACCGATCACCCTTATAGGTCAGCCACCCATGGCGCATGGCGCCGCTGGACTGGAAGTAATACCAGATGGGCTTCGCATCCGTTCCGCCGTTTTCCTTGTCGTTGAGCCAGCCGAAGGTGTACAGCGCCCCGCTGTCCATTTGTCCGGGCGTTCCCATAAAGTATTTGTTGCCCGACGAGAGCCAACCGTGAACCATGTAGTCGTTGTTGTTGGGATCAAAGTAGTAGGTCAGACCATTGATGGTCGTCCATCCGGATGCCCATGTTCCGTCACCGTAGGAGTACCACCATTTCCCGGTGCTGCCCTGCCAGCCGGCTGCCGCACGTCCGCTGCGGGTGTCGTAGATGGCGAAGCGCTCTTCTCCGGCGACGGTGAAGAACCGCAGCTCGTAGGGGAACTCCTCCTCGTCGGACAGCTCGCTTCCGCCGCCGAACTGCGCCACAAATTCCGCCCACAGCTTCTCCGGGGTTTCGTTTTCCAAGGGCTCGCCGTCCCGGTCGATGAGAGCCGGCTCGTTGTCCGCAATGGGCGTCATGACCCGGGCGTTTTCGATGGCTTCTAAGATCGCCGCCGCTTCCTCAAAAGCCGCCTGCGGATCTTCGGGCAGCCCGGTCAGCTGCTCCATTCGCTGCCTTTCGGCGATGGCCGCTTCCGCCGCCCAGCGGTCGAATGCAGCATTCCCGTCCTCGACAGCATCTGCCGCTGCCGCCGGCGTTACGAAGAGAGCTGCCGCCAACACGCCCGCTGCGGCGAGGCTTAACAGTTTCCGGAATCGCTGCTTCATTGTCTGACTCTCCTGATTCTTGAAATATTGTGGAAAACTCTTGTGCAGGATGCCAATTTCAGTATAGCAGAGAGCGGAGAATTTGTCCAGAGCTTCAAAAGAAAAAGGTGCCCCGGTGGGAAAGACATCGTAAAGAAGTTCTCTCCCACCGGGCTTTCGAGTGATCCCATTTGCAATGCGGAGCTTTTCCTCCAATTCCACCTTTTCAAATTCCGGCATACGGATGTGATGCTCCAATTTTCATGAAAATCTATCCCGTCACCGATGCCGGTGAGAAAACGAACAAGGTCATCTTCTTACCTTACTGTTTGGACGATGGCCATATCCTGTGCAAAACGGGGATGTTGTAAGGCACCAGCACCTGTGTGATGCCGTTTTTCTCGACGCAGTTCGTTACAGAGTCCTTGTAGAAGCACAGATTGATGAGATGGGTCTCGGTGTAGTCGCTGATCACAAACTGCGAAAAGCGGTTCGCGTAGGAATCTTTCAGAATCAGCAGCTTGCCCTCCCCGTTGCCGGAAACCACAGTGGCGGACTGGTTGGAATTCAGGAATGTAGCGTATTGTTTTTTGCTGAAATATTTCCGCTCGTAATGCTGTCCGTCACATAATTGCCGCCGTTATAGTTGGCGATTTGCGTGCTTTGCTATTCGATTTTCCCTTTCAAAAGTCCATCCAAAATGCGCCCGTCGATCCGGACGTCTTCCTTCGGGATCCTGCTCCAATCGAAAAGGGGAATTAACTCCTTTGCTTTTACCGGCTTCGGACGGTCGAGAAGACCGGAAAGCCACCCCAGCAGCCCGAGAATGGGTTCCGGGGAAGGGAAGCGCCGGCGCAGGGCGCCGAGATCCAGATCCCCATCCCGCTTGGACAGCCGCCTTCCGTCGATTGCCGCCAGCAGGGGGATGTGGCCGTAGCGGGGCGGAGAAAACCCGAAAAGAGACTGGAGCCAGATCTGCCGGGGGCTGGAGGAGAGAAGATCGCTGCCTCTGACCACTTCCGTGATCCCCATCAAAGCATCGTCCAGCGCCGCCGCCAGCTGATAGGCAAAAACCCCGTCAGCCCGGCGGACGATAAAATCCCCGCAGTCCCGGCTCAAAAGCTCCTCCTGATGGCCGTAATGAAGGTCGTCGAAGGAAACAACGGCTTCCGGTACCCGGATCCGGGCGGCGGGCTTCCGGGTCTTCCGGTGCTCAGCTACTTCCTCCGGCGTTAAGTTCCGGCAGCGTCCGGTATAGAGAAACCGTCCGTCGGAGCGGTGGGGTGCTTCCGCCGAGTGGAGCTCCGTCCGGCTGCAGAAGCAGGGATAGAGGAAGCCTCTCTCTTCCAGCTTTGAAAAGTAGAATCGGTAGATCTCCGTCCGTTTGCTTTGATAATAGGGGGCATGGGGGCCGCCTTCCTTTCCGCCTTCGTCCCAGAAAAGCCCCATCCACCGCAGATCGTCCTCCAGAAGCTCGGCGTAGGCCATGGGGCTTCGCTCCGGATCCAGATCCTCGATGCGCAAGATGATGCGCCCGCCCTGAGAACGGGCGGAGAGCCACGCCAGCAGAGAGCAGAAGGCGTTCCCCAGATGCATCCGCCCGCTGGGGGTGGGAGCAAAGCGGCCGGCGACAGGTCTATCCATTCTGCACCTCCGGTTCGGAAGCCAGAGGATACTCATAAAGCCGGAACCATTTAAGCCCCGGAACATTCAGCCCCAGATCCACTGTCCCCGCCAGCCGGAAGCCGTAATTTTCGTAAAGGCAGATGGCACGGTAATTCCCGGTGAAGGCGTCCAGACGGATGGCTTTGCAGCCGGTCTCCCGCCCCAGTTTGCAGGCGGCGTCGATCAGGAGCCGAGCCCCGCCCCGTCCGGAACAGGCGGGATCCACCGTCAGGGTGTGGATGACCAGCACCTCCGGATCTGCGGCAGGGGTCTGCCAGTTCCCCTTCCGGTAGGCAGGGGCCTGTTTGTGGTTGAAGACGGCGACGCCGGCAGGGATGCCGCCGTTTTCTAAGATCCAGAGCGTCCCCTCTGAAAGGGCGGCGGCAGCGTCTTCCTCCTTGGGATAAAAGCCGGAGCGCCAGCCGCAGGGGTTCACCGGCTGCCGCTGCGCCCAGCGGCAGACCCGCAAAAGGAGCCGGCTGACGGCGGGAAGGTCGGACATTTCCCCTTTCCGGACCTGAAAAAGGGGAAAACGGGGGTAATCCGGCGGCATCAGCAGATCCGTCGGAAGATTTTTCAGCAGCGCTTCTTTCTCATTGGGGCAGGAGCCGGAGAGAACGGATTCCAAAAGCTCTTCCATGGCAAAACCCACGGTTTTTCCGGCGGGGATGCCCGTCTGGATCAGGTCTTCACCGGTAACGGCAAGCTGGTTTAAGGTATAGCAATCCTGCCGCTTCAGGATCGTGAAAAAGCGCTTCTCCAGCCGGTCCAGCTCCGGCCCCCGGTCGGAGTAGGTAAGGTTTTTGGCTTCGTTGTCCGCCCGCTTCACGGTGAGCAGGAGGAGGAACGTTTCCGCCCCCAAAAGCCGCAGCCAGCGGCGGATGTTTTCATCGTCCTCTTTGATGGAGGCGTCGTGCCACTCAATGAGCTGCAGTACCCGGCGGCAGGTGTCGCCGTCGACCTTCAAGCGGGTGAGGATGGTTCGTGTCATGGCGGCGGAGAGGGCAGGGTGCCCCTTGAAGTGTCCACGCCCCTTTTCGTCGAGAAAGAAGCGTCCCGGCTTCCCGATGTCGTGGAGCAGCATGGTCAGCCGCAGGGCGGGATCCGGCCGGATGGCTTCTACCGAACGGATCGTGTGCTCCCACACGTCCCACAGGTGGTAGGGGGTGTGCTGTTCAAAGCCGAAGGTGGGGGCAAGCTCCGGGATCCAGACGACGAAGACCTCCGGAAATTCCCGTAAAACCCGTCCGGCCGCCGGGCCGCAAAGGAGCTTTTTTAATTCGGAATAGACCCGCTCCGCCGAAACGAAGCGGAGGGCTTCCCGGTTTTTCCGAAGGCTTTCCGCCGTGGCGCTTTCAATGGAAAAATCCAAAGTGGCTGCGAACCGCAGCGCCCGGAGGATCCGCAGGGCGTCTTCCCCGAACCGCTGATCCGGGTCGCCCACGCAGCGGATCACCCGGTTTTTTAAGTCCTCCTGCCCATTGAAGCAGTCGACGAGCCCTTCTTTCGGCGACCACGCCATGGCATTGACGGTGAAGTCCCTCCGGGCCAAGTCTTCCGTGAGAGTGCGAGTGAAGGAGATGAAATCCGGCCGCCGCTTGTCGGAATATGTCCCGTCGATGCGGTAGGTGGTGATCTCCAAAGGGGTGCCTTTTAAGAGGACGGTGACCGTTCCTTTGCTTTCCCCGGTGGGGATCACCGGAACATTGAAGAAGGCCCCTTTCACCTCCCCGGGCAGGGCGGAGGTAGTCACGTCCCAATCATGGGGCTCTTTTCCTAACAGGGAATCCCGGATGCAGCCGCCGACGGCTTCCGCTTCATAGCCTGCCTCCCATAGCCGCCGGAGGGCTTCCCGGACGGCGACGGGGCAGAGCTCCTCCTGGATCACTGGGCAATGGCGGCAGTGAAGCCGCGGGTCAGCTTTAAAAGGTCGTCGGGGGAAAGCTCCACCTGGGTGCCGATTTTCCCGCCGCTGACCATGATGGTGGGAAAGGAGAGAATCCGCTCATCGAAGGTGGTGCGGTAGGCTTTTTTCATCCCGATGGGGGAGCAGCCGCCCCGAATGTAGCCGGTGACGGCGTTGATTTCGCTGACGTGGATCATTTCGATGGATTTTTCCCCGACAGCCTTGGCGGCGGCTTTTAAGTTAAGCTCCATGGCAGCGGGAAGGACGAAGACGAAAAAGCTCTTGCTGGCGCCTCTTGTCACCAGCGTTTTGTAGACCCGCTCCACCGGCTGTCCCAACTTGGCGGCGACGGAAACGGCATCGATGAGCCCGTCATCGTGGGAGTAGTAATGGGGCGTGTAAGGCACTTTTGCTTTATCGAGAATGCGCATAACATTGGTTTTTTCTGCGGACATGGAAATGCTCCTTTCTGTGGTACTTTGAGTATAGCACGTTTTTCTTTTTCTGTCGAGAAAAGGGGAAGAGAGTTTTTTAAAAATGCTTGCTATGCTCTTTTTTCTATGATAGAATAAAAGTGATTAAATCTGTATTCGTTGGCGGAATTTTCAAAGGAAAGGAGCGGAACGTATGACAACTTCCGAAGAGAAGATCTTGCCTCAGGTCCATGTCCGCACCTTGGGCGAATTTTCGCTGACAGCGGGGGAAAACCGGATCTCTGATGCTGATGGGCGGACGAAAAAGGTTTGGCTCCTCATCGAATATCTGGTGACTAACCGAAAAAAAGATTTATCGATGGAACAGCTCACCGAAGCCATCTGGGGTGAGGAAGAGGAAAGCGACAATCCCGCCAATGCCTTGAAAAATCTGGTGTATCGGGCTCGGACGCTTTTGAAAAAGCTGCTGCCTGAGGAGAAGATCGAATGCCTTCTCTTTTCCCGGAACTCCTATCACTGGAATCGGGGGATTTCCTGTGTAGTCGACTCCGAGGAGTTTGAAGTACTCTGCCATTTGGGAAGCAATGCAAAACGAACTTCCGAAGAGCGGATCGAAAGCTGCATGAAGGCAATGGAGCTTTATAAAGGGGAGTTTCTTCCCAAGTCCTCCTACGCCGACTGGGTCATCAGCCAGAGCACCTATTATTCCTCTCTTTACAACAAAACGGTAGAAACATTGGTGGGGCTTCTGCAAGCGGAAAAGCGGTACGCCGATATCATAAGGGTCTGCGAAGCGGCGCTGGTTTTAAGCCCCTTTGAGGAATCCATCCATTATGAGCTCCTGAAGGCTCTGATTGCCTCGGGACAGCGGCGGAAGGCCATTGCCCACTATGAATATCTGGCGGACTTTTTCTATAAGAAGCTGGGCGTTCTGCTGTCCGACCGGGTCCATGGGCTTTATAAAGAGATGACCAAGGGCGTGGAATCCCTTGAAATGGACATGGAAAACATCGAGGAGGATCTCAGAGAGGCGGAAAAGCCAAAAGGTGCTTTTTATTGCGACTATGAGATCTTCAAGCAGATCTATCGGATCCAGGCCCGCTCCATTGCACGGACGGGACAGGCTGTTCATGTGGCGCTCATCACGGTGCGGGATCCCAAAGGGGACATGCCGGGCATCGAGCTTCTGAAAACGGCCATGAACGACCTGCGGGACGCCGCCCTTGCCAGCCTTCGGAAGGGGGACGTGGTGGCTGCGTTCAGCTCCGCTCAGCTTGTGCTGATGCTTCCTCTTACCACCCGGGAAAATGCGGAAATGGTTCTGAGACGCATCCTGACCGGCTTTCAGAAACGGCACAAGATTTGGGACTGCCGCATTGACACCAAGCTGCGGGAGATCACTCCCAGCGCTGATTGACCCATTTAAGCCGCCTCCTCTCAGGCGGCTTTTTTAGCAAGAAAAAAGGAAAAGGAAAGCAACATGGACGAAAAGAAAAAACAGATCCGAAACATTGCCCTTGCGGCAGCGGGAATCGTGGTACTCTATTGGGGACTTAACCACCTGGAGCTTTTAAAAACAGGAGCGGGAAAGGTAATCGGTATTCTGTCTCCGTTTCTGGTGGGGCTTTGTATCGCCTACGTCCTCAGCGTACCCATGCGGGGCTTTGAAAAGCTGCTGTTCCGGCCCAATAAAAAGACCGGGAAGGTGCGGTTTGAGAAGTTCAAAGCACCTGTCTCCCTGACACTGTCCATTCTGGCGGTGCTGCTGGCGGTGACGGCGGTGGTCGCATTGGTGGTGCCGGAGCTGGGACGAACGGCAATAGCCATCCGGGACGGTATCCCGGATTTCGTCACCCGGATGCAGGACTGGGGCAGCAAGGTCATGAACAAGCATCCTCAGATACTGACAGCCATCGAAAAAGTGGATTGGGCGGGGATCTGGGACAGCGCCCTCACCTTTTTGAAATCCGGCGTGGGCAGCTTTGCCGGCTCTACCGTCAGCGCCATCAGCTCGGTCTTCAATGGGGCGACGACGTTCTGTTTAGGCTGCATCTTTGCCTGTTACGTCCTGCTTCAGCGACATACCCTTGCCCGGCAGTGCAAGAAATTGTTGTACGCCCACCTGAAAGAGGAGCGGGTCGACCAGTTCTTGGAGGTCTGCACCCTCACCGACCGGACCTTTTCCAAATTCATCACCGGCCAGTGCGTGGAGGCAGTGATTTTAGGCTCCATGTTCTTTGTGAGCATGCTGCTCTTCCGGCTCCCCTATGCGCTGATGATCTCAGTGCTGATCGCATTCATGGCGCTGGTCCCCATTTTCGGAGCCATTGTGGGTTGTGTTGTGGGGGCGCTGCTGATCCTCGTCAACGATCCCATTCAGGCTTTGTGGTTCCTCGTACTGTTTCAGGTGCTCCAGCAGATCGAGGGGAACTTCATTTATCCGAAAGTGGTCGGCTCTTCCGTGGGGCTGCCGGGGATCTGGGTATTGGTGGCGGTGACCATCGGCGGCAGCGCCATGGGAATTCTCGGAATGCTGGTCATGGTCCCGGCCGGGTCGGTCATTTATACACTGCTTCGGAGCGGCACGGCGGCCCGCTTGAAAAAGCGGGACACCCCTGCGGAAAAGTATCGGTAAGGAGACGCTATGAAGAAGATTCTGCAATTTCTCACCCATCGATTGGTGGTCTGCATCCTGCTGATGCTGGTGCAGGCGGCAGTGCTGGTGGGGATGATTTTAGAATTCCAGAACTATTTCGGCTATTTTTACGTCATCTGCATTGTTTTAAGCGTTCTGGTGGTGCTTTATATCATCAATAACCGGAACAATCCCGCCTACAAGATCGCATGGCTGATCCCGATTCTGGCCTTTCCCGTTTTCGGCGGACTGATGTACCTGATTTTCGGCGGAAACAAGCTGTCCCGTCGGGAGCGGAAAAAAATGGCGACTATGACCGAACGGTTCCGGAAGGCGGAAGAAGACATTCCCAACGCTATGGAGGAGCTGGCCGAAGAGGACATGGACGCCGCCAATCAGGCTCGCTACATCAAAAACTATGCCGATTCCCCGCCTTTCCGTAACACCTATACCGAATACCTCCCCACCGGCGAGGCGAAGTTCGCCCGGATGCTGGAGGAGCTGAAAAAAGCGGAGCATTACATCTTCCTTGAATATTTCATCATCGAGGAGGGGATCATGTGGGACAGCATCCTGACCATTCTGATCCAGAAGGCGTCGGAAGGGCTGGACGTGCGGGTCATGTTCGACGACTTAGGCTGCATTATGACCCTTCCCGCCAAATACGATAAATTCCTTCGGGAACACGGGATCAAGTGCAAAGTCTTCAATCCCTTTGTGCCCGTCCTGTCCCTGCGCTTCAACAACCGGGACCACCGGAAGATTTGCGTCATCGACGGCCACACCGGCTTTACCGGCGGCGTGAATCTGGCGGATGAGTACATCAACGAAAAGGAAGTCCACGGCCACTGGAAGGATGTGGCGATCCTCTTAAAGGGCGACGCCGTCTGGAACCTGACATTGATGTTTCTGGCGCTCTGGGATGACCTGATCGGGGAGATGGAGGACTTTACCCCTTACCGTCCCGACGTGTACCAGTTAGAACCTATCCCCTCCGATGGCTACGTCCAGCCCTATACGGACAGCCCTCTTGACGGGGAACCGGTAGGCGAAACGGTGTACATCAATCTTATTTATAAGGCACGGAAGTATGTGTATATCAATACCCCCTATCTCATCATCAGCAACGAAATGGTCACCGCCCTTTGCACGGCGGCAAAATCCGGAGTGGACGTGCGGATCGTGACCCCCCACATTGCGGACAAGTGGTACGTTCACGCTGTGACCCGTGCCAACTATCCGGTACTGGTGGAAGCGGGCGTGAAGATTTACGAGTACACTCCCGGCTTCATCCATGCAAAGACCTTTGTGGTGGATGACTGCTACGGTGTGGTTGGAACCATCAATCTGGACTACCGGAGCCTGTATCTCCACTTTGAGTGCGCCGTGTGGCTTTATCGCTGTTCCTGTCTTGCGGCGATCAAGGAAGATTATCTTAAGACCCTGGAAAAATGCCAGCCGATTACGCTGGAAGAGTGCCGGAACACCAAATGGTATCGGAAGCTGGGGCGTTCCATCCTTCGGGTGTTTGCTCCCCTGATGTAAAAAGAGAGAGGAAGAAAGGTATGCAGCGACAGTATGACGGGCACTTGAAGCCCCGCAGCGACACAAATAACCAGTCCTTTGCCCATGGGCTTAACTTTTATCAGCTTTTCTGGATCTTCTTCATCGGCTGCTTTTTAGGCGTGGTGGTGGAGACCATCTGGTGCCTGCTGACCCGTCATCATTACGAAAGCCGCACGGGACTGATCTACGGCCCCTTTAATCTGGTGTACGGCTTTGGAGCGCTGTTCATGACCCTGGGACTCAACTGGCTCAGCAAAAAGCGGGATGCATGGATCTTTTTAGGCGGTGTCATCATCGGAAGCGCCTTTGAGTATCTTTGCAGCTGGGTTCAGGAGACCCTGTTCGGCACCGTTTCCTGGCAGTACGACAAGATGCCTTTTAACTTGAACGGGCGTATCAATCTGCTTTATTCCCTTTTCTGGGGAGCCTTGGCGCTTTTGTGGGTCAAGGGGATCTTTCCGTTGATGTGCAAGCTCATCAGCAAGATTCCAAACGCCATTGGGAAGCCGCTGACGTGGGTGCTTTTAGTGTTCATGATCTTTGATTCCGTCATTTCGGGGCTGGCTGTAGCGAGAATGTCCACCCGGCGGGAAGGCGTTCCGGCCGCCACGGCGGTGGAGGAATTTTTGGATCGGCACTACTCCGACGAACGGCTCCGGAAAATTTATCCCAACATGGTTTATGTGGAAGAGTGAAAAACCTCCCTGCCTGCAAAAACGCAGGCAGGGAGGTTTTTTATTCTCCCGGGGCGCCGCCCCAGAGATCGTGGATCCCTTTCCAGACCTCTTCAGCCTTTTCCGGGGAGAGCTTTGCGGCCAGGGCCAGCTCCTCGGGAGTAGCTTCCAGGATCCGCTTCTTGGTGCGGAACTCCTTTAAAATGGCTTTGGCTCTGGCGTCGCCGATGCCGGGGAGCTTTTTCAAGTCACTGTCGTAGGCGACCTTTTTATGCAGGGTGCGCTGGTAGGAAATGGCAAAGCGGTGAACCTCATCCTGAATGGACGTGACAAAGGTGAAGGCGGATTTCACCGCCGAAAGGGCGATCTCGCCGTCTTCGCTGACGATGGCACGGGTGCGGTGGCGGTTATCCTTGACCATGCCGAAAAGGGGGACGTCTACCCCTAATTCGCCAAAGACCTTCCGGACGGCGGAGACCTGCCCTTTTCCTCCGTCCAAAAGGATCAGATCCGGCTTTCTCGAAAAGCCGGGATCCCCCGCCTGATACCGCAGGAACCGCCGGCGCAGCACCTCTGCCATGGAGGCGAAGTCGTCCTGCCCCGCTACTTCTTTGATGGCGAAGCGTTTGTAGTCGGATTTTAAGGGGCGGCCGTTTTCAAAGACTACCATTCCCCCCACCCGTCCGGTATCCCCCCAGTTGGAGATGTCGTAAGCCTCGATGTAAAGGGGCGGGGAGGGCATCCCTAAGAGCTTTCCCAGCTGTTCCAAGGCGGCCACCTCCCGGCCGGTGCGCTGGACCCGGTCAGAAAGCTGCTCTACAGCGTTGTTGTGGGCCATTTCCACCAGCTTTTTCCGATCGCCCTTCTGGGGGACGGAAACGGTGACGGCGTGGTTTGCCTGATGCCGGACAAACCGGGAAAAAAGTTCCGGATCCTCCGGTTCGCCGTCTAACAGCACGTCCTTTGCAATATCCGAAGCGGAAGCGTAGTAGCGGTTCAGGAATTCGCTGCGGACTTCGGAAAGGTCGGTGACCTCGTCAAAAAAGTAGGTCAGTTTATCCGTGAGCCGGCCGTCCCGATATTGGATCACCACGGCACAGGCCAGCAGATGGTTCTGGGCAAAGGCGATGACGTCTAAGTTTCTGTCCGTCCCCAGCAGCACCTGCTGGGTGGCGGTGATCTTCTGGATGGCACGGATCCGATCCCGGAGCCGGGCGGCTTCCTCGAAATCCAGTTTTTCGGCGGCGGTCTCCATCTGCTGCTCCAGCATCTCCACCGAAGTGGTGCTGCCGTGGCGGATGTAGTCAATGGCTTCGTTTACCAGTGCCTGATATTGCTCCCGCCCCATTTTCCCCATGCAGAGGCCGAAGCAGCGGTGAATGTGATAGTTCAAGCAGGGCCGCCCCTTTCCGAACTCCTGCGGGAATTTCCGGGAGCAGCTGGGGAGGGAAAAGACCCGGTTTGCTTCATCCACGCTCTGCTTTACGATAAAGGAGCTGGTATAAGGGCCCAAAAAGGTGCCGGGGCCGGTCTTTTGCTTGGCGGCGGTGATCCGGGGATAAGGCTCATCGGAAATGTGAATGTAGTGGTAGCCCTTGTCGTCCTTTAAAAGGATGTTGTACTTGGGGGAATGGAGCTTGATCAGGCTGCATTCCAATACAAGAGCTTCAAATTCACTGCCGGTGACGATGTAGTCGAAATCGTTCACATGGGCCACCATCTGCCTCACCTTTTCGGTGTGGGAGGAGTTTTCCCGGAAGTAGCTTACCACCCGGTTTTTCAGGGCTTTCGCCTTTCCGACGTAGATGATCTCCCCCTGCTTATCCTTCATCAGGTAAACGCCGGGCTGGAGGGTCAGGCTCAGGGCTTTCTTTTTCAGTTCTTCGATGGTCATGGGGCACCGCCTTTTTGTTACGGATTGTAAGGATTTCGGGAAAGCTGTAAGGGTTTTGTTGGTATTTTTTAGGAGGTTTGTAGTGGTACTCCCTCCGGGGGACTGCTATAATAAAAGTAAAGGGGGAATCATCATGAAAAAGCTCTTAGCATTGGCGGTGGCCGTTTTCATGGCACTGACCGTGGGAACCGCCGTTTCGGCAGCCGGGACTCCCGGCGCCATAGACGCCCGCCCGCAGTTTTCCTATACCCTAACGGGGAAGAAAGCCACCATCCGCAACCGGGATGGGGCGACTCTGATTCTGGACAGCGTCCTCAAGGTGACGGAACAGGCTGGCCATCTGACGGTTTACACCCTTCCGGAGCCTGCTTATCAGGTGGACGCCAACAGCTTTGCCGTTTTCCTCGCCGATTCCGGGGCCTTTAACTCCGCCCCGGCCTCCCGCTATCGCATTTTTGAATGGAACGCCGACGGCACCCGGGGCAAGCCCACCGGGGAGATTTTGACCACCGCCCAGCTTCGGGAGCGGGGCATCGTTGCCGAATGCAACCCCACCACCGAAGATAAGCACTGGGAAATCCTCCCGGACCACAGCAAGGGGACCCTCCAGGGCCTGTACGGGAGATATTACATACAACTGAGTAACCGAAGCATTTTTGCGTCGGATAACCGCGATGTAGGCGGCGGGATCACCATCAAAACCGTGAGCAGCGAGATGGATTCCGAGCTGGCCGACGTGGTCAGGACCATTTCCGTGGACGAGCACCATCAATGGGTCTATCTGTCCAACGGCCGTTGGCAGTACTGGGAGGTCTATGGAGCGGAGGTATATCCCATATCCGGCTGGGAAAAAATCAACGGCAAATGGTACTGCTTCTATTCCTATCCCAATTCCGATGAGGAAAAGAGCACGGAGTATTTTCCCGGGGACATGATCACGGGATGGGTGGGGGAAAGCCCTTACATCGACCGGGATCATGGGCTTACCGGAAACATCGGCGGGCAGTATTATCTTCAAAGCGACGGCAGCCTGAAAACCGGCTGGGTCAAGCGGGACAAGGACTGGTACTATCTGGATCCCCAGACCCTCTGGTACCGATCCGGGTGGTTCCAGGACACCGACGGCAAGTGGTACTACCTTTCCCCTAAGACCGGGAAGATGCACACCGACTGGGTCTGGGACAGCGGGAACTGGTACTACTGCGGTCAGGGAGGAAGCATCTGCCGGGACGGGTGGTATCCGGTGTATCCGGCTTCCTCCGGCGGCGTGGCGCAGGTCGGAGACTGGAACGGCTTCCGGTACTTCCGTGCAGATGGCACAATGGCCACCGGCTGGGTGATGCTCAATCATGCCTGGCACTATTTTAAAGAGGACGGCGGTCCGTACCACGGCTGGCTCCTGTGGAAAAACGAGTGGTATTACATCAAGCAGGGAAGAATGTTAACCAATGCGTCCGTTGACGGGTTCTATCTGGGGAAAAATGGAGCTTGGATCCAGTGAGATTTTATCAAAAATCAATAAAATTTCTCTCTTGCACATTGAAAATTCATGTGATACAATGAGTGCAAAGGAGGAGTGCGAAATGAAAAAGAAGTTCCTTGCTTTGTTTGTATCGGCAGTGCTGGCGATGTCTTTCGGCGCCCCGGGAGCGACGGCGGCGGAGAAAGGTCAGTGGCAGCAGACGTCCGACGGCAACTGGCAGTATCTGGAAACCGACAGCAGCGGAGCGGCTCAGAAAGCCACGGGCTGGCGGGAGATCGACGGCAAGTGGTATTATTTCGCTCAGAAAGACGGCGAGGTCGAAGGCTACAAGCAGTATGAGCGGGTCAGCGGGTGGATAAAATCTACTCCGATGCTGGATCCGGATCCGCTCAAGGATTATTTTCCCTGCTATCTGCAGGAGGACGGCAGTCTGAAAACCGGCTGGGTTTGCATTTCGGGGTATGATTGGAAATATCTGGATCCATACACGCTTTACTATCGCACAGGCTGGTTCAAGGAAAACGGAAACTGGTACTATTTTAACACGTTCGGCAGCCGGATGCACCGGGGGTGGATCTGCGACAACGGAAAGTGGTACTATTCCGGGGAAGACGGGAGCCTTGTGAAAAACGGCTGGGTCGATACGGTGTATTCCGGACGGCTGCTCATAGGGAACTGGACAGGGCCTCACTATTTCCGGAAGGACTGCTCCATGGCCACTGGCTGGGAGAAGATCGGCGAGGACTGGTATTACTTCAAGGCCGATGGAAGCGTCTACAACGGCTGGCTTTTAAACGGCGGGAAGTGGTACTACCTGAAAGACGGCGTCATGCAGAAAAATACCACCATTGATGGTTATCAGATCGGCAGCGACGGCGTCTGGATCCGGTGAGGAGGGCAGAAGAGATGAAAAAGCGGATTTTTGCTTTGGCGGCGGCAGCGGCACTGATTTTCTCCTCCTGTGCTTCGGTGACCGCAGCGGAAGGCACCACGGCAGTAAAGGCCGCAGAGGGCAGTGCAGCCGTTTCAACGGCAGAAAGCAGTGCGGAGACAGAGTTTTCTTCGGAAGAGGAATCCGCAGGGCGGTGGAAGAAGCTGGCGAACGGGCACTGGCAGTATTTGGAAAAAGACAAAAGCGGGCGGTATCAGCCGGTAACAGGCTGGAAACAGATCGACGGGAACTGGTATTACTTTGTAAAAGAAGACCGTGAATACGGGAATTTTGAGTATCACATAGAAGGAGAGGGCATAGCGCCGGATACCTTTAAGAAGTACGAGCGGGTCAGCGGTTTCTGGATCTCTTCTTCTCCCGTTGGGGATGAGCCGAATAACGACGCCATTTACTATGTGCAGGATGACGGTACTCTGAAAACCGGATGGGTGCAGCGATTGACCGGGCACGGCGATACCAAGGGAGATTGGTTCTATATGGATCCGGTCACGTTCCGTTATCGGAGCGGATGGTATCAGGAAAGCGGAAAATGGTACTACTTTCATCCGGAAACCAGAAGGATGATCCGGGACAACTGGCTTTGGGAAAACGGAAAATGGTATTATGCGGATGACGACGGTCACTTTTATCAGAATTCGTGGGTAAGAACGTACTACACCCCGTTCGACGAGGAAGCGATCATTGTCGGCTCTGAACCGGTCAGAACGAGCGGCACCATCCAATGGGACCGCTACTTCCGCTCGGACTGCTCCATGGCGGTCGGCTGGGAGAAGATCGGGGCAGACTGGTACTATTTCAAAGCCGATGGGAGCGTCTATAACGGCTGGCTTTCAAGCGGCGGAAAGTGGTACTACCTGAAAGATGGCGTCATGCAGGTGAACACCACCGTTGATGGTTATCAGATCGGCAGCGACGGGGTCTGGATCCGATAGAGAACGAAAAAAGCCGACGGGATGAACCGCCGGCTTTTTTGTATGCCTGCTTATTCTGCAAAAGCAGAATCGACCAGCTTCACGAGGCTGTCCACTGCGTCCTGTTCGTCGACGCCGTCAGCGATGATGCGGATGGTGGTGCCGCCAACGATACCCAGAGACAGAAC
>ERZ827363.2542-NODE-2542-length-15417-cov-4.826585_pt1 | contig 15417 bp, 10 predicted proteins | sample MGYA00519776_ERZ827363 | MGnify/ENA primary metagenome ERZ827363 (study PRJEB31778, sample SAMEA3449288) | human gut metagenome | biome: human gut; feature: human-associated habitat; material: faeces | place: United Kingdom | collected 2010/2012 ...
TCTCCACCTGGAATAAGCCGGCTAGGTATACAGAAGTCTGCACCACTTTCCATAGCCCTATACATATATTTAAGAACGATTGGTGGGTGCTGTAAATCAGCATCCATACATGCCATATATTCGCCCTTTGCAAGCTTAAAACCATCAAGAACAGCAGTTGCTAATCCTGTTCCATTCTTTCTATGTTCCATTCTCACCTGTGGATATTCCTTAGCAACTTCCATAATCACATCAGGTGTATTGTCCTTACTGTCATCAACAAAGACAATTTCATAATCAACACCCTTCAAAGCAACATCAATCTGTGCTACAAGATTTCTGATGTTCTTGCTTTCATTAAATGTTGGTATTACTACTGATAACATTATCATACTCTCCTTTAAAAAGAATTCTCTCGTCATTATACATCAATATACAACAAAGTAAAACATTTTTTTATACTCTGGTAACAACCATGGTTGCCTGTCCCTTAATTATTATTGAACGAAGACCTGCGCTTACAAAGAAACTGTCACCTGCTTTAAACTCCATAGTCTTTTCATAATCATCAGTTTCAATAGTTCCTGAGCCATTAATGAAAAGTACAGAAACAAAGGATGCCTCATCAACAGTAATCTTTGCCTCGTCATTGACATCATACTTATATACTTCAAAGTATTTGCACTGGACAAGTCTTTCTTCTGTGAAATGTTCATTTCTTGCAATAACAACCTCTGTCTTATTGTCCTTGATATATTTATGGTTATCAACAACATCAAGTGCTTTCTTAACATGAAGTTCTCTTGGATTACCGAACTTGTCCCTTCTGTCATAATCATACATACGGTAGGTACAGTTAGAATTCTGCTGTATCTCACATATGAATACACCTGCGCCTATTGCATGGATTGTTCCTGCCTTAACCATAACAACATCGCCTGCTTTAACCTCTATCTTATTAAGTATGTCTGTGATTGTATTATTATTAATTCTCTCAAGAATTTCTTCCTTAGATGCGTCTCTTGAAAGCCCACAGTACAGATATGATCCCGGTTCACTGTCCACTACATACCACATCTCATTCTTTCCATATTCATTCTCATTCTCAAGAGCATATTCATCATCAGGATGAATCTGTATAGAAAGTGCCTGCTTTGCATCTATGAATTTTATAAGGATAGGGAATCTATCCTGTGCCTGACATTTCCAGCCTAATGCTTCTTTTCCTATAATATTAAGGTACTCATTAAAGAGCATTCCTTTATATCTTCCCTCAGCTATACGGCTCTGACCGTCAGGATGAGCTGAAAGTTCCCAGCTCTCACCGATGACATCATAATCACATTTCTTGCCATATACATCACGAATCTTGGTTCCACCCCACAGATTATCCTTAAATGCAGGTTCAAGCTTCGCAATAGGACTCTTATCCAGTCTTACATAATTAGCAGATGCCTGTGGGTTATCCTTATTATATATCTTAACAAGATCTGTATCTGATATATTATCTCCAATACCAACCTCTATTACTACCACATTCTTGTCTGTCTTATTAGCAATCCTGTGTTTCGTTCCCACTGGAATGAACACACTTTCATATTTGTTATAATCAGCAGTTTCATTACCAAGTGTAATTGTAGCAATACCTTCAACTATTGACCAATGCTCAGTTCTCTTTTCATGCCGGTGAAGAGACATTGACATTCCTGGAAAAACAGTAAGCTTTCTGACTTTATATCCCTGTGAATAATTAAGTATCTCCTGTATTCCCCATTCCTTATAAGTAGTCCTGTTATAATCGAAAAATGCTTCATAAGTATCCATATTATCTTTCATAATCTGCTTGATATTATCAGCAGATTTCTTTGATGATATATATGTTGCATCATCTGTATTAACAACTACAAGATCTCTTAAATCATTGGCGACAACAAGTCTCTTCGGTGCATTATTTATAATATTAACATTATCGCAGTCATTCTTGATAACACATTCTGACTTAATATTGTTTCCAAATTCAGCTAAATCGCTGGCGTTGCCGACATCCATCCACTCGAAATGTGCTTCAACTACTTTTATTGAATCACATTTTTCAAGGAGAAGTGTTTCAATACTGCCATGTGGCATAGCCTGCATAACCGTCTCTGAAAATCTCACAGACCTTCTTATTGCCGGCACCTTTCTCTTAGCTGTCTTACAGGTAGTGTACAGTTCTGATGCAAGACGTCTTGCAGCATTAATCATATCCCCTGCCCTGAATACAAGTATTCCACTGTTCCACAGATACCCCTCATCATAATCATATCCAAGCAGACCTTCTGTCTCATCTTCATCGAAATCTATTCTTGCAATAAACTTCTTAACATTCTCTTTATCCCGGAGAATGTACCCATAAGTGGATGACTGTGATTCTGGTTTAATTCCTAATACCGCAAGATATCCTTCTTTTGCATATTCTTTAGCCTCAATTATTGAATCTTTATAACCATCACCCTCAATCAGGTTGTCCGAATTAACAACCAGAACTAATTCTGACGGGTTGGCAAACATAGTCCCTAACAATACAGCTGCTCCTGTTCCCTTCGGTGTACCCTCGAGGATAACTCTGTACTTAAGACTCTGGAACGCTTTCATCTGTCCATTAACAATATTCTTATAGCTCTCATTGGTAACTATTATAAATTCCTCACAGAATGGCATATTCCTTACTACAGTTTCCTGTAATATGGAACGGCCTTCTTTTATTTTCATAAACTGCTTTGGAAACTGCCTTCTGGATAATGGCCATAAACTATCACCACTACCCCCAGCTAATATTACACATTTCATAGCAATCCTTCCTTAAAATATCTGTTATAGATAATATGTTTATTAGTTATCTGCTGAAGTATCTCCACCCGCTGGTGTATTGCTACTGTCATCTCCGCCTGCTGGCTTATCTCCGCTTTCATCTCCACCTGCTGGCTTATCTGTGCTTTCGTCTCCACCTGCTGGCTTATCTGTGCTTTCATCTCCACCTGCTGGCTTATCTGCGCTTTCGTCTCCACCTGCTGGCTTATCTGTGCTTTCGTCTCCACCTGATGAGGTATTATCGCTGTCGTTTCTTCCTGCTGGTTTATTATTCTTATCCTCGGCAATTGTTCTCTCATTAGCTGCTGTTGTCTCTTCCCTGCTGCTAGTGCTTTCTGCTGCTGAAGTTCGAGATGAGTGTGCTGCAGTTGAACTATCCTTACTTGTCGCAGTCTCCTTAGGTGCTTTGGTTGTATATTCCATCGGTTTCCATTCATTGCTGTTATTCTTATTATTGGCTTTTCTTCTGTTACCACCAGCCATTGCTGCTATTGACACTATAAGGATAATCACTACAAGAATTACCACCATTGACGCATATACAACATTACGTCTTCTTGCTCTTGGTACACCCGGAAACACTCTTCCAACAAATGCTGTAAGCTTGTCCATAAGTGAAACACCCCTTACAGGGACATCATCAAAATCATTGTTCTCATATCCATTCATGTCATATTCAAATAACACACCTTCATCAGAATCCTCATCGTCCGATTCATCATTTTCTATCCCTTCGTCTGATTCATTATCAGGTAAATCTGCATTTTCAGACTCATAAGCCTCGTACTCGTCGGCAGCTTCTGTTTCCGCTGCTTTCTGCTCTGCACCATATATCTTAATATCAGAATCATCTGTCTCTTCTTCATCAAACGAAGCATAATCTGACATATTCTCTACAACTGATGATATACCGAGTATATTATCCTTCATCATTGCAATAAGCTTAAGAATAAATGCACTATCTATATCGAGCAAAGTTTCTATCTCGTCAACTGAATGCATCTCATATCCGTAAAGTTCCATCATAATAGTCTGGACTCTTGATAATGACTTAATATTATCAGGTGCATTGTCATATGCCTTAAAATCTTTAAATATTCTGGAATTATCTTTTATTATGTCAAATAATTCTTTATCTTCCTTAATTCTGCCATACTCATACTCGTAATCATCATCTATCTTAATAGTAGAATTATCTATAAGATTAAACATAAACACTGAAACTCTTGTTGCAATCTGACGCATAATATTCTTATCAACATCGATACTATCAAGATTAGTACATATATCAATAATCGCTCTTGGAGAAAGTTTCTTGTAATCCTCTCCAAAAACCGGATATATAAGACAGTTTACATCTTTCTGTATCTCCTTGCATAAGACCTCTTTATCAGTCTTTCCAGTCCTTACATCATTAATCAGTTCCTTCATCTGTTCTTGATTCTTACTCATATTTTATCTCCTCGTGAATATACATTCCGATTGATTATACCACTCTGTTAAAGAAATGTCACGATTTTTCAGTTGTTTTATATAGTCACATCATTTAATGCTTCCATGCACTCATGTCAACATTACCTGATATACCATTCACACGTGCTTTCTCAGTAAACTGCCACATTGTAAATGGTCCTGTATATGTACATTTGCTGTTATACTGTGCAAGCCATACACTACAACCTACATTCCCTGCATATATACGGTTATTCATCCAGTCCTTGTTAGCATACAGTATTGCTGAGTAACCGCAGCTTCTTACTGTCTGTGCAAATGCATTTATAACGGCTGTTCTTTGTGATGATGATATCTTATCTCCTCGTCCGCTTCCATTACCTGCACTCTCAACATCAATTGCCAAGGGAAGTGAAATATTATATTCACTGCAGGCTGATACAATAAAGCTTGCTTCTTCAACCGCTTCGGTAGTATCCACTGCCTGGGTTACAATATAAGCTCCAACTTTAATTCCTGCAGCTGTTGCCTGGCTCATATTGCTATGAAATCTTTTATCAAGTACAAGTCTTGCCGTTTCGTATCCTCTATATCCAACTCTTATCATAGCATAGTTAATACCAGAAGCTTTAACACTGTTCCAGTCAATATCTCCATTATAAGTAGAAACATCAATAACAAGCGATGACCCCTGTGAACCGTCAGCATTGAAATAATATTGCACTCCATCTATATTCTTCCAGCCTGTTACAGCGTTGGAATTTTCAAAATAATAATTTTTTCCTTTTATATTCTGCCATCCATCAGCATATATATATTCAATCTGTGCCTCAACCTCCATAACTATATACGAAACTGTTTTTATTTCAGTTGAAGTTTCTGTCTCAGATTTTGAACTTTCTTCTATATTAGAGACACTTTCTTTTTGTGAATTATCAGGTGCCTTTGCAGAAGTACTTTCTTCCTGCTTTGTAGAAGTTTCTGTATTGTCATCTTTTATAAGAAATTTGGTTACAACATTTTCAGAGCCACCTGTAACACTGACAGTTCCAGTTTCATATACATATCCTGTATATTGCTTCTGTGTTCCGTTTTCTTCAACAAGAATACTGCCCTTGCTGCATTTATCAAGCTGGGATGCCGTGAAATCCTGTATTTTTCTGCCTTTTAAGCTGTATATAACATCTGTTCCTGACTTCTTTACTGATGAAACACTTACACTTCCTGAAACTGCATTATCAACATATAACACAGGCTTTATAACTTCACCAGCTGTTGCATTATTTCTGTTTTTCAAAGGATCTTCCTTCTGAGTCACAGCACTGTCAGTAACAACCTTTTCCATGATATTATCAATCACTTCAAATGTTTCTTCTGTAGATTCCTCTTCTTCCGGCTCAGTACTTTCAGGCTGTGTATGAGTCTGCATTTCAGTCTGGGTCTCTGCTGCTTCTACAATCGCCGGCTGATGTTTAGAGGCTTTATTTACGCTTATACCTACTACAATCCCTGTTATCACTCCTGCTATAATAACTGCTGCAGATACTGATGTCACAACAATATGACTCTTAACCTTGAAGAAATCGATAACCTTTTCCCTGAAATTTCTCTGAAGTTCCTCAACATCAAGAATCTCATACTGCGGTTCTTCTGGCAAGTCCTTCTTCTCACAGTCTTCTGTCTCTGTAGATGCTTCGTCATTCTCCACATTTTCTTCTGTTTTTATGTCTTCTACTTCTTTATCTGAATCACACATATCTGCTTCCTGTTATTCCTCTGCACCTCTGACAATAGCTGCTTTCTTAATAACTTCTCCTTCTCCTGGCACATTAAAAGCATACTCTGCTACATAGGTGTACTTATCAAAGTCGTACTTTTCTTCTATTGCCTGCTGCTCTGTCAGTACATCTTCTTCCTCTGTTTCTATATTAACCTTCTTTATTACAACTCCGGTTAATTCAGCTTCCTGTCCAAGATTATTCTTACAACTGACTCCTGTCCTGAAATTATAATCCTTTGACATAGTGTTATTCTTTACAACAATATCATTTCCTGTAAATTCCTCTGTTATAACCTCAATCTCAAGCTTTGCTGTGTTCTTTATCCAGCCAGACTTAGGGTCTTTAAAACGATACTCTACTGTGTATTTCCCGGCCGTTGATATTGCTTCCTCCTCGCTGTATTCATTGCCTGATTCATCATATATTGAATACTCGATATCCATATCATATCCGATAGTATTAATTCCCTTAACTCCGTCAAGCAGATTAAGTTCCTCTGTCAGTCTTCCGATTCCATCGCCGTATGTGCGCCTAATCTCCTTGTTAGTAACCGTAAGCACAGCATCCTTAGTATCAACATGGTAGTTAGCATAGCCGAAAAATGCTATATCTACATCTACCTGTCCACTGATACCATCAACATAACATCTTGAACTATACTGCCACATATCATAATGATATCTGAAATTTGGAAGATCATCTCCATAAGTCCATCTTACTGAATCATAATCACCATCCAGTTCCCAGTCAAATGCAACCGGATATGTTATCTGGTAATCCCTTATAAGACTTATACAGTAACTTGCTTCATCGTATGCTTCTCTTGCATTAGAAGCACCTGAATAGAAATACACACCAACCTGTATACCGTTAGCAAGTGCTCCTTGTATATTCTGCTCAAATTTCCTGTCTTCATATAAACCATCATCTCCGCCACCGCATTTTATCATTGCAAATGTGATGCCATCAGCAGCAACTGCTGACCAGTCTATATCTCCCTGCCATCTTGAAACATCTACACCATATGTCAACTGGCTGATTTCATATACATCATTCGAGCTTGGCTGATCTGGTTCAGGCTCCTCAACCTCAGTCTCCTCTCTTGATGGTTCTGACGAATTATCTTCTACTATCTCAAGGTCCTCAACATCTTTAACCGGAATCGGTGCACTGCTGTTCTCTGCTGCCTTATCAATTATCTCATATAATTCTTTACTGCTTGTATTCTCATCTGCAACAGCCTCTTTAACAAGTTCTGCTATCTCTTCCTGTGTTGCAGTCTCTATCTCTGTCTCTGATTCTGTTTGTGTTTCGGTAAGAATCTCACTCAGCTTATCAAGATTACTGTCTGTCTCAGTCTCTACTTCTGTCTCCTGTGCCTGTACCTGCATTTTGCTGCTATGATGATTAACATACTCTACTGTTGTTACAGTTGCTACACTTCCTGCAACCACGACTGAGCCTGCAATAATACATGCCTTTGCATGTGCCACAAATACAGACTTACATATTCCTGATAATTTTCCTGCTATGGTATTTAATAATTCTTTCATCCTACATGCATCTCCTGATTAGTCATAATAATGTTTGAAGTAAACTCTCCCGAATATTGCCCATGTATCGCAGAATGCCTGCCATATATCCTTCATCCCTATACGCTTTACACCGGAATCCCTGACATATACAACCTCCACAGGCATCTGTGCTATCGAAAAACCCCTTCTGTGAATCGCCACTAAAAGTTCTATATCATAAGCAAACCCTGATGTTCTTATAAGATGTGCAACCGGTTTGATTGCCTCAACCCTGAATACCTTAAGCCCGGTCTGCGTATCCTTAACATTAAGATGGAACAAGACTAGAAGCATTATATAATAGCCCATGCTTATCACTTTCCTCTTAAACGGATAATCAAGCTTGGAATCCTTAAGGAACTTACAGCCTATAACAACATCTTTATTATCATCAAGCATTTTCTTAAGATAACCTTCTAACTGTGATGGATTAAGTTCAAGGTCTGCATCAACAAATGCGACATACTTTCCTTCAACCTGCGACACTCCGGCAATTATTGCATTACCCTTGCCTCTGTTCTTTTCAGAACTTACCATACGCACACGGCTATCCTGCTTGATAGCTCTTTCTATCTCAGCTTTGGTATTATCCTTACTGCCATCATTAACCACAATAATCTCCAATTCAGGAACAAACTTTTCAACAATTCTCAATGTTTCCATGATACTGTGATATATAAGTTTTTCCTCATTGTAAGCCGGCATAACAATAGACAGCATACCATTTAGATTTAACATTTATACTCTCCCTCTGATGTTTACACACTTTTTAATATTACAATGCTATGCCATGTTTTTCAAGTATAGACAGGAAATTAATGCAGATAATATCTTATATAAAAACTATCTTATATATTATAATGAGGTGAATTTATGAATAACTCAGAAAATCTTCCAACAGACAACAACAATAAATCTATCGTAAAAGGGAAAACAATGTATAATTGGGAAACTCACGATAATCAGGACAAAGTGATTGTCGACAGCATTAATGCAATCGAAAGAAGACGTGAGCATATGACTGACGAACAGTTAAGAAAAGCATATGCAGAATTACAGACAGGACTTGGTCCTGATATATATAGTCAGTTATGTGACCGCAAGGCAAGTGACAATTTTCAGGGGTGACTTTATTATGGGTCACCCCACCACCTGCAATTATATATTATTTGCGGCACAGTCAAGTGCTGCTGCCACAACAGCATCCATGTCATAATATTTGTACTCACCAAGACGTCCGCCGAATATAACTTTTCTTTCAGCGTCAGCAAGCTCCTTATACTGTGCATATAAAGCGCCGTTCTTCTCATCATTTACAGGATAATATGGCTCATCACCCGGCTTCCACTCAGAGCTGTATTCACGGCTGATAACAGTCTTCGGAAGGTCGTCGCCATTCTCATCCTTACCGAACTCAAACCATTTGTGTTCAATAATTCTTGTCCATGGAGTTTCGGCATCAGTATAATTAACTGCTGCATTACCCTGAAAATTAGGAGTATCCAAAGTCTCTGTTTCAAACCTTACTGAACGGTATTCAAGATTACCAAGCTTATAATCAAAGTATGCGTCTATCGCACCTGTATATACAACCTTTTCAGCCTGACTGTCTAATTCTTCCTTAGCATCAGCAGATGCAAGATAATCAACACCAAGTCTTACCTCAATGCTTCCGGAAAGCTCGCTGTCATTAAGCATATTGGCAACCATCTTAGTATATCCACCCTCAGGAATTCCCTGATAAAGTGCGTTAAAGTAATTATTATCAAATGTAAGTCTTACAGGAAGTCTCTTGATAATGAATGATGGAAGCTCGTTGCATGGTCTGCCCCACTGCTTCTGTGTATATCCCTTAATAAGCTTCTCGTATATATCAGTTCCGACAAGACTTATAGCCTGCTCCTCAAGGTTCTTAGGCTCTGTGATTCCTGCTTCCTTTCTCTGCTGCTCGATTCTTTCTGCAGCCTCCTGTGGTGTCACAACACCCCACATCTTATTGAAGGTATACATATTGAATGGCAGTGAATACAACTCGCCCTTATAATTCGCAACAGGTGAATTAGTGAATCTGTTAAATGTAGTAAACTGTGAAAGATACTCCCACACCTTCTTATTATTGGTATGAAAAATGTGTGCACCATATACATGCACATTAATACCTTCCATCTTCTCTGTATATACATTACCGGCAATATTATTTCTCTTATCTATTACAAGAACCTTCTTTCCTGCTCTTGCTGCCTCATGTGCAAACACTGAACCAAAAAGTCCTGCTCCAACTATTAAATAATCATACATAATCCTGCTCCTTTTCTATCTTAAATAATGGGATGATGCCGACCGCACCACCCCATTAATTATACTTATTATATTACATTAATTCAACATAAGAAGTAATTAATAATAATCAATATCAGATATATAATCTTCTACCCTTGTATAACCATCTAACTGTATAATAGCGTCTGCCAGAACAGATTTACCGTTGTCAGGATTATACTTTTCATAATTCAATACAATGCAAGGATTATCTGCATTTATATTTTTATTAAAATTCTTCTTGTCAAGGGACTCTATAAGTCCATTTAATACTTTTTGTGCTCTTTCTTCGTCTTTTCTTACATATGAATCCAGATTAATATATGTTCTGGTATCATTATATACAAGAACTGCTGAAAGAGTTTCATATCCACTAGTATATTTATCCCATGTTCTGGAACTGTCATTTAAATACTGCTTTAAAATATCGCTCATTGTCCCAAGCTCTTTTTCATTATTCCTAATGGCATATTCATTCCGTATACCAATATACTTATTATAAGATTGTGGCATATTCTTACTGATTGGAAGAACCATGTCATAAGTAACGCCTTTTTTCGAAAAGCGTACTGACATCAAGAATGTATCAACATCTGAAGTAACTGTCTGATACCATTTCTCAAAACCAATCTGTTTAATTTCACTTGTAATTGTTTCATATATATCTTTACAGTCAGAATCCTCCATATTACCTGTTATATAATCAACAGAAATCTTGTCACTATCCGGAAGGTCCATATAGGCCTTAACAAAATTCTCATCCTTCTTTAACAGACTTGCAAGTTTATTGGCATCGCTGTCTGTAAGCTGAATCCTTCTGTAATGTGTAACACCATTCTGTCTGAAACCAACCTTATAATTAGTCACTGAACCTCTGCCGTTATAAATATAATTATGAACACCATTTGATATACATTTATCTTTATATGCCCCAAATTTCTCTGATACATATTTCAGAATCTCTTCATCTGTAAACTGTACCTTTGATGATATAGAACTGAAATATCCGTTATCTGAAGCATAGTACATATCCATTGGCTGGATTGTTACATACGCAAGTTTTGAAGAATCCGGTTCGTATGATGCCTCATATTTGCCAAATGAATTAGCTCCTGTTCCAATTACCACTGCAAGAACATATCCAAGAAGAATTGATGGAATACACTGCTTTATAACATTCATCTTCTTACTTACTATACATTCATAAACAAACACAACCAATGCACTTACAATAAACAGCACAACAACTGCTATTGTCTCATCATTATCTATACTTGTATATGCTATCATTACACCTATAAACGCAATTGAAAAGCCGATAAGTGTTCTGATAATCATTGGCAGAACCTTTCCATTAGCTGCTTTTCCTGCTGTCTCACTTTTTCTCTTTACAAAGAGAAGTGCGCCAAGCGCTATATATATAAGTGCAAGCACGAGTGTATATAAGTTACTTGTAAGGCTGAGAACCATATCTGCTACTCCTGATGGACCATTGTATATTTCAAATACAGAAAATACCCAGCCAACAATCATATTATTGGAAGAATCAAGTAACCCCACACCACTGTTACTTATCATGTAAGCTTCTCCATGAAACACAGTCAGTTCTGTAACCATTAACGCAATAAATCTTGGAAGAAACATTATAAGTCCTGTAACACATATATTGCTTAATATGTTTCCTGTAATGGATATTGATACATTTATAATTGCCATGCATAAAAGGCTGCATATAAATATCGAAAGATACATCCTGAACATTGTTGCATAATCCACGTTAAAATACTGCCTGTTAGCCATGAATAAAACTGCCTGTGATACATATGACACAACAAGTATTCCGGCAATCCATGTAAGTATTGCTGCTGTCTTGCTAAGATATATGCACAATCTTGTATATGGAATTGAATGGTAAAAATCACTGCTGCTTCTCTTATTAAGAAAACTCCATACTATCAATGATATAACAGGTACAACAATTATGAATACTAATACCAGAAAATAATTCCCTGAAATTCCACCTACATTATTAACCTGTTTATATTCTTTAATATAGCTTAATGATGAAATAATCGGTACAACTGATATAAGTGTAATTACCGCCATCATTATAAAGCCCGCAAGTCTTGTCTGCTTCAATGTCTGTAAAAACATATGAAAGCTGAATACTTTCTTATTATTCATGCGTCTTATCCCCCTTCACATCAAATGTATAACCGAGTGCTTCCATCTCATAAGTAAATACTTCTTCAAGCGTAAGTGGGAGGACATCAAATACTACCGGATTCATGGCATTTATAATGTCCATGGTCTGTTCCCTGTCGCCACTTACTATCATGTTGGCAACTGACCCCTCCTGACGGTATCTTGTAATTCTAATGCCCTCAAACTTACTCTCATCAAAATCATCCTTAAAAGCTACCTGTACCTTGAACTGACTCGTCTTTAGTTCAAATACATCGCTGTCAAGCACCAGCCCGCCTTTATGAAGAAGTGACAAATGATCGCATAAGTCTTCCAATTCTCTTAATGAATGTGATGTGACTATAACAGTAGCGTTATTTTCTGCAACATCACCACATATTAACTTCTTGACAAGATTACGCATAACAGGATCAAGTCCGTCAAATGTTTCATCAAAGAACATATACTTGGCTCTGGTTGAAAGCGCAAGTATTATAGCTGCCTGTCTCTTCATTCCTTTTGAAAAGTTTGATATACTCTTAGATGGATCAAGTCCAAATGTTTTCGTAAGCTCTGCGAATCTGTCCATATCAAAATTATCATATATTGAACTATAGAACTTAGCCATGCTCTTCATGTTCGCACCTGCAAGAAAGAATAATTCATCTGCAACGAACACCAGCTTATTCTTCATGTATGTATTCTCATATACATTAATTCCATCGATTATTGCTTCTCCCTTATCTGCCTTATATATACCTGACAGAACTCTTAGCAGCGTAGACTTTCCTGCACCGTTAGAACCAACCATACCATATATACAGCCCTCCGCTATATTACAGGTAACATTGTCAAGTGCTGTAAAGTCATCAAATGATTTAGTAACACCTTTTACCTCTATCATATTTTCTTATAAACCTCCTCAATCATATCTGTTATCTCACTCTTACTCACCCCTGCGTATGCAAGCTTTCTTACAATCTCCTTAAGATCTGAAAGCTTTTCCTTAGACTGATTCCCGACAGTCTTTAACGCTTCTGCCGATATAAAAGAGCCCTTTCCCGGTACACTCACCAGGATTCCTCTTCTGTCCAGCTCCATGTATGCTTTCTGGATTGTATTCGGATTAGTAGACAGCTCCATCGATAACGACCGTACCGATGGCATCTTATCGCCTTCCTTCATAATCCCTTTAAGCACCTGGTCTTCCACCTGCTTAATGAGCTGTTCATAGACTGGCACTCGCGACATGACATCTATAGTGAACATGTTCCATTCCTTTCTGTGTTTATTTTAACTGGTTACAAGCTTGCGTAATAACTGTACTATATTAATTAGTACAGTTACAGCATACTATTATATTTAGTTATTGTCAACTGTTATTTTTAAGGTTTTGCAAATATGCCAAGTTCAGGCGCACCATACGAGCATGAAACAAATGCTGCTGCCATCATAAAATCAACAATTGCCATAATCCATGTTCCAAGTACAAAGCTCTCATGCCCGGCACGTCTTAACACATGATACTCCACAGCGAAACCAGTTAGCACTGCCACAAAAAATGTTGCAATATCAAGCCACATTTTTGAAAATCCAAGAACTCCCATATATGTGTAGTACAGAAACGGAATTGCCCATGTTGCCACATTTGCACCGAGTAAAACCGCAAAGCCGCTTGCTTCGTATCTGTCCTTTAATGCATACCATGTATAGATTCCATACAGATTCATAGGCAGAAACGCCAGCTTCATATGTTCCCATGTTGATTCATTAGTTGGAAAAAACAGCCCGGCAAATGTATTCTTTCCTGTCCAGTCATACACAAAATGAAATAAGGACCCTGACACCCATACTGCCAGAATCCCTATTATCATTGTTATATTAAGTTTTTTGATTGTCTTGTTCACAATGCACACCTCCATTATTGTTGAATAATAGAAGTATATGCTTCCATCTGTTGTACTATTCCACTTCAACAGTCATAGTTACATCAGACACCTCAATATAAGTTCTTCCATCACTTACATTAATCTCTGTTCCATCTGCATATGTATACACTGTCTTGGAATAACGGTCTGACTTACTCCACTGGATTGGAACAGCATAACCGTTAGTTATGTAATAACCTTCCCCCCTGCCGACTGTATGAAGATTCCAGCAGTAATTATCATCCATCATGCTGTGTGTAATCTTCTGCACGATAATATTCTTAGTATTAAACTGTTCACCTGTTTCGTGGTCAAGACTTGGCTCGCCACTCGCAAACCTTAAATAATTACCTGACGCAGCATCATATGTAAATGTTGTGTACTGATAACTGCTGTAAGGCACATACACAGATGATGCACTGACTGAATCTTCTCTTTTTGAAAGGTCAACATCTGATACATCATAATTAAGCAGTACTGTGTCCGATGCATTCTCAGCCTCAGCATTGAAACCTTTTTCCTGTACTGCACTCTTTAACCTGTAAAGCGATGTATATGCTGTATGCTCTGTTGCAAGCCCTTCCGGATTATGTCTCCAATAATATGCACTGTTATAGAAGCCGTTAATCCAGTTAATACCAGTCTTTGCCTCATCACTCTCAGCGTAAGTGCTTCCGCCAAAATGTACAAATATCGCATCTGATTCAAAACAGAAATCAAGGAAATTATGTCTTGCACTTCTTATTGTTCCAATAACCGTATCTGTCTGACTTACATTGCCTGACCCAATAATCTCCTGTGGTGCTTCATCTGTAACATCTGAATCCTCTACCTTGAACAAGGCAAGAAGTCTGCATGTATAACTCTCTGTTGGAAGCTCATATACAATATATGCCTTATTAAGTCCAGTCTGCACCTGTACAGCTACTGGTGTATTGTTAACAGATACTGCAAATGGTCTTGTCTTCGAATTAACGTCAATTATGTCGACCGTATTATCTACATATACAGTAGGTTCTTCTGTCTGTGAAGCAGCCTCTATCGGATTAATATTCTGTGATAAAGCCTCGCCCGTAGGATTACCGCCTCTTATTCTGCTTGTCATCATAATGCAAATGGCAGCCGCAGCAACTGCTGCCGCGCCAAGAGCAGATATTATAATAATACGTTTTCTATTATTAATCATTGATTATCTCCCATCATAATAATCTTCCTTAATTGTACGACTTGCACTTCTATATGGCAAGAAAAAAGAGCCATACATAACCATAGTTATGTATAGCTCTTTATTAATATGCCGGCAACGGGAATCGAACCCGTATGGGAGTATAAGTCCCGCAGGATTTTAAG
>ERZ827363.2559-NODE-2559-length-15342-cov-3.777262_pt1 | contig 15342 bp, 24 predicted proteins | sample MGYA00519776_ERZ827363 | MGnify/ENA primary metagenome ERZ827363 (study PRJEB31778, sample SAMEA3449288) | human gut metagenome | biome: human gut; feature: human-associated habitat; material: faeces | place: United Kingdom | collected 2010/2012 ...
TACCCCATTCAGAATGCCCGCTATGTCATTTTCCTGATTACCGGAAAAAATAAAGCCGATGTAGTAGAAGAAATCTGTAATTCGGGAGACACTGGTCCCGCAGCCTATGTGGCTCATCATGCGCAAAATGTAGAACTGTTTATGGATAAAGGGGCTGCCGCATATATTGAAGATCCTAATAAAAAGATGAGTTAGAACAGAACTATTTCATTGACGAAACTAATAGAAAAAAAGAAAAATATGAATCCTTATCAACATTCATTTGGTGGTAATATCCCACAAGACGTAGCGGGGAAACAAGGCGAAAATGTTATTTTTATTGTTTATACTTTAAAAGATTCGCCTGAAACTCTTGGCAAAGTAAAAGATGTGTGTGCCAATTTCTCGGCCCTGATTCGCAGTATGCGTAACCGTTTTCCTGATATGATGTTCAGTTGTACCATGGGATTTGGAGCCGATGCCTGGAACCGTCTTTTCCCGGAACAGGGAAAACCCAAAGAACTGAAAACTTTCGAAGAGATAAAAGGCGAGAAGCATACGGCAGTTTCTACTCCGGGCGACTTATTGTTTCATATCCGTGCAAAACAGATGGGATTATGTTTTGAGTTTGCATCTATCATCGATGAGAAACTTCAAGGCGTGGTTGAACCTGTCGACGAAACTCACGGTTTCAGATATATGGATGGCAAAGCCATTATCGGCTTTGTGGATGGAACGGAGAATCCGGCGGTTGATGAAAATCCCTATCATTTTGCAGTTGTAGGAGAGGAAGATGCTGATTTTGCAGGAGGCAGCTATGTCTTTGTGCAGAAGTATATTCACGATATGGTTGCGTGGAACTCCTTACCTGTGGAAGAACAGGAGAAAGTGATCGGGCGTCGTAAGTTTAACGATGTCGAACTGTCTGACGAGGAGAAACCTCAAAATGCGCATAATGCCGTCACTAATATTGGAGATGACCTGAAAATAGTGCGTGCCAATATGCCGTTCGCCAATACGTCTAAGGGAGAATATGGTACTTACTTCATCGGCTATGCAAGTACGTTCACTACTACCCGGCAGATGTTGGAAAGTATGTTTATTGGCAATCCGGTAGGCAATACCGACCGTTTACTGGACTTTAGTACAGCAGTTACGGGAACACTTTTCTTTGCTCCTTCCTACGATTTGCTAAGTGAACTGGGCGAATAAAAAATAAAAGACTGGGGGGAGTATTACACTTTAGTAATCTCCTCCACTACATATTGGTCTTTTACTTTCTTGCAGGTACATACGAAGAATTCCGGATGTTTCAGAGCTCCTTGTAAAGTATCAGGAAGAATCATTTCTTTAGTACGACGGTCCATTGCAACCGTTGCATACAGGATACCTTCACTCTCGCATTTCTCTATTAATGCACTTTTTAGTTCTTCTACGCTATATTCCATTTGTGTGATCCTTTGTCGCTGCAAAGTTATGGAAAATATGTATATTTTGTGCAATTATATTCCTGTAATAAATAAAAAAATAGCTCCCTAGTTCGTCCGCCGACGAGGGAGCTATTAACACAAAAACTAAACTAGACATATTTTTGATAATGTCTGTAAATGACTTCAATCTTAATTAGTTATAGCTGCTGAAAAATGCTAAACGGCACGGTAACAGCAATGTAACTCTTATGAACTGTTCATCTTGAAAAAAATATAGTGTTTACCATGTTGTAATATCACTCACATTCCCATATTTATCTACTGTACATTGAAAGTGTGTTCGTACAGTTGCCCCGAATGAATTTTGCGCATCTACATACGAACGAATGATTACTGAATTATCATCATTAATCTTATATTTTGATTCTTCATCAAATTCTGTTGCAAATTTTGCAGTTGAAGGAGATTTTAATTGTAGCTTTATCTCTTTCTTTGATGCTTCGAAAGCATTTTTAATTAGCCTTTCCTTTTTTGCTTTCTCATTATCTTCAATAGCATATTTCTGCTCATTTTTCTGATACCTGTTGAACGCTACTCCAAAAACGGAAATAACTGTAATCACTAAAATCGTAGTGAAATATCCACTTTTAGAAACACTCATGAAAAGTTTATCCCGTAAATAGGGGACTATCTTATTCGTGAATATCAATGCTATTATTGCTAATCCTACAATGATTTTAATTAAAATAGGTGCATTCATGGTGGTGTCTATTTACCTATCCGGCATTACGTTCATTCTTTAGCATAGCTAATTCGCCCCTAACTTTTTTGTTGTCCTCTGTTAAAAGCTGAATAGTTTTCATCTGCTCATTAATTGTTCCTTGAAGATTTGCGATGGTGTCGGCGAGTCGAGTTACACGCTCAATATTTTGGGCATCATTATTCACTTCAGAAAGCAACATTTGTCCTTTTCCGCGCAGTAACCATTCTGCTGATATGTCTTCAAACGAGAGTAAAATAGCATTGATAGTATTTAAACTTACTTCTCGTACGCCATTTAGCTGATTTATGAATGTATTGTCTTTAAGACCACATTTAATGGCAAAAGCTCTATTACTCAAGCTGTAATAGGCAATAATCTCTTTAATTCTACTAATCATATCAAATCAATCAAACGTTAAATACTCTCAAATGGGAGTATTTTTAAGGTGTAAAATTTGCATATACTCTCAAATGAGAATATATTTGCATCATCAATCAATCAATACTCCAAAAGTATGAATAAAATAGCAAATATCCAACCGAAAAGAGAGAAAAGTAACTCCAAAAAGAGAGATTACAGACTTATCGTTGATGGCAAGTTCAATGTAAAAGCAATAATGCAAAGAGCTTGGGTTTATGTTCGTAACTATGGATACTCTTTAAAATCTGCTCTACGAACCTCATGGATTGATGCTCATCTAAAAATGGATGAATATTTTGCAGAGCAGGATATGCACAAAGCTGCTGCAGAGGGAACCTTATTTCCAAAGAAGAATCTTTCTCTTTCTGACTTTTACAGCGATCCTTGTGGGAACTTGGCTATGGGGTATGTGACTAAGTAACTAATCAAATCAATCATAAAAATCAATTATTATGGAACTACAAGCAATGACTAAAACACAGCTAATTGAGAAAGTAGAAGAACTGTCTACAAATCTTGATAAAAGTACTATTGATGGAGCTGAATTAAAAGCGAAAGCCATCGAGAATGAGAAGATTATTAAGGAGCTACGTGCCGAGAATGAATCATTGAAAAATGAAGTAAAAGTACAGAAAGAATCGACTGACATGTACAAAGGATGGTGGCAAAGTGAGTCCAATAAGCTTGCAAAGGTTAAAGAATCTCTGAATGCTGCTTCTGTTGTTCTTCGTGCGATTACCAATGAAGCTACTAACTAACCCTCACTAAGTCAAACCAAACCACCGGTTATCCGGTACCCAGTCCGGTCTAAGAGCCTGCCTTTGAAAGGAGACTGGGAACACAGAGAAGAGTTCTTTGACATTTTGGAAAACATATATGGCTTACGTAGCAGGAATACGAAGCTCGTGAGAGTAGGTAGTGGGCTGTAGTAAGACGGTGGTTTGGTACACCGGAGTAGCACCGCAATCAGCAATAAAAGCGAGGTGCAAAAAATACCCTGTAACCGAATAGCAGAGGATTTCGGTAAGTATATAGATAGAATTAAAGTGAATAACATATAAGAGCGATGTAGCTCAATTGGTTAGAGCGCTGTGTGTGGTGGATGGTTGAGAGTTCGAGCCTCTCAAGAAACACTCTTAGCTTAACGGAAGAGCACCACAAGCAGAGGTCGGCGGTTCGAATCCGCTCATCGCTCCTTTTATTAATTCATAAATACTACAATAATGGAAGAAAAGAAGAAAAGTATTATGTGCGTCATTCGTGAGATGGAAAAAGACGCAAAAGAAATTTTTCCAATTTCTAATAGGACATATATCCTGAACCTAATATCTTACAGATTAAAGGATAAGGAGCCTGACAAGAAATGGGGAATTAAATCTGATAAAGATAATGGTATTGTCACTGTGACAAGAATTGAGTAACCAGCTATTTTTAGGACTATGGAAACTATTAGGGGTGAAATGGCTGAAATATTGCTGGATAATATTCTCCGTTTGTTTTCGACAGAGATATTCGGGAAAGATAAGTCAGCATACTATGTAGGGGGCGAGAAAAAGTTGATTAGTCTCATTGAGGCAGGTAAGATTGAAAGTGATAAGCCTGCAAATGTTCAGAATGGCAAATGGCATTGTAATGCTGCTCAAGTATTGCTGCATTGTCGGTGTGCAAAGAAAGTCAAACGTAAAAAACGGAAAAAATGAAAACATTGAAAATCGTTCATAACATTTTTACGGTAGTTGCCTTACTGGTAGCTATGTATATAGGTGGAGGAATCGAAGCGACAAGAAGTGATATTGCTTGGTCATATATCATATTCTTTATAGTGGTTACACTATTAGCTGTAAGATTCATATATGAAGATAAGAAACAAAATAAAGATAGCCTGTGAAGGTCTGCATTGCTTAATTTTATTAGTCATGATTAGCCCGGTTCGTCGGGCACTTGTCGGGGTAGCTCAATGGGTAGAGCGCATGGCGTACATTCTTGGGAGAAAAACAGAAAATTATATGGCGTTCTGATGCCTTTCAGAATAATGACTATGTTTCTAAAGGTGTACTAGAAGAGTTACATGAGGTCAGCGGTTCGAATCCGTTTCCCGGCTCAACTCTAAATGAGTTAAGTAGCCCGTGAGGGTGAATATATCAATTCAATCAAAGTAGCCGGTAGTGTCCGGCTACGAACTGAAGGAATGGCGGAATAGGCAGACGCGCTACTCAACAATAGGGAATGTCAGCCCTTAGATGTAGCGAGCATGACAACTCATCCCGGTTCGAGTCCGGGTTCCTTCACAGAGATAATTCTCATTTATGTTTAACTAACAATACCGAAGTAAGGAGCTTCGTGGGGTGTGAGTCCCTTATTTATTTGATTTAAGTGTTCTACATCTATCCCGGTGTGCTCTGATCGGCTATCCGGGAGCAAAGTAACTCGTGAGAGTGAACTCATGTTTTTCATAGTATTATTATTTTTTAGAACTTGAAGTCCACATCATAGCGTTGGTGTGGCAAATACGGGGAGGTATTCTCAATGGTAAAGAGAGCATAAAGAAAGCGTACGAAGTACTTTATGTATTGCAGATGCAATTATTTAGGTTCGACTCCTAAACTGCCCCACAATGGCTTATTATAGCTAAATGATTGTTTGCCGTGTTTTTTATTTTTGTGTTTGTGTTTCCAAGTGGACGGTTCGTGAGAATAGTTCACTTATATGAAGCTTTGGCGTAATTGGTAGGCGCGCTCAATATCAGAGTTGGTTCAGTGGAAATCTGTATATGAGTATCGTAGGACCCTTCGAGAAAGTAGACACCCAGTGCAGGTTCGAGTCCTGCAAGCTTCACAAGCTCGTGAGAGTTATTTAGTAGTTTTGTCGTGTTTTATTTTGTGTGTTTGGTACATGGTTCGTGAGAATAGTGTACCTTTTTTAATTGGAGAAATGGCGGAATTGGTAGACGCAAGTATGCAGATAGATTGAAGAAAGTCATACATAGGTAATCTATCGTCCCGGTTCGAATCCGGGTTTCTCCACACCTAACCAGTTATAGATGTCGTGTCTTTATTTAGTGTTGTATCATGATAAGATGTAATGGTTCGTGAGAATAGTACATCTTTTTTTATTTGGGCGGGCAGTATTCTTGGATGAAACATTACAGAGTGCGCACAATGTAAAGAGGTCGGTTCGATACCGGCACCGTCCACATATTTAGATGTGCATAAATCAGCGGGAGCCGTACACCCTTTAAGCGTAGCCGATCCATAAGGTACATTGGACTTTTTCCATAGTAACATATGCTTTTCTGCCTGTACAATATCGTACAGGCAGTTTTTTTGTTACTAAAAAAGGCGTTAAAATGGCGAAGTTTCTGTTTGCACATCTTGTCAATAAAAGATAACTTTATAGATGTAAAGAATTAAAAGTCAAACCATTAATTTCAGAATTATGAAAGAATTAGTAACCATTCAGCAAAAGCTGAAAGCCCCCAAAGGGCAGTATAATACTTTCGGTAAATACAAGTACCGTAGTTGTGAGGATATTCTTGAATCAGTGAAACCTGTTCTTGCTGAAACCAAGTGTACGTTAACTCTAAGTGATGAGATGATCGCAGTAGGTGACAGGATCTACGTAAAAGCAACTGTTACTTTGACTAATGACAAGGGAGAAAAAGAAGTGACTACTGCTTTTGCAAGGGAAGAAGAGACAAGGAATGGATGGGAGCCAAATCACTGGGGCCTCATCTTCTTATGCAAGAAAGTACGCTCTTAACGGTCTGTTTTGCATTGATGATGCGAAAGACAGCGATTCAACCAATACTCATGATAAGGAAGATACACAACAGCCTGCAAAAACACCTGCTAACACTGCTCCTGTATATACAGGTGCTCAATTAAAAAAGGCTATTGCCGACATGCTTGCTGTCAAAAGCAGAGCTGAACTTGAAAAAGTATGGTATGGTAATCCAGCTATGCAAAATGATAAAGAGTTTGTAAACGCCTGTATGAATATGGGCAAAATTTACCCGGCACAATGATAGAGTTAGTTAAATCGAGTGTGGTTTTCTCGGAAGAGAACCACACATATTTTCTTGGTGAAAAGCAACTAAAAGGTATTACCGGAATGATTAGCCGGCAGTTATTTCCCAATAAGTATAAGGATATTCCAGAATACATATTGAAAAGAGCTGCTGAAAAAGGTAGTCGTATTCATGGACAATGCCAGTTTGCTGATGTAACAGGATTACCACCCGAGAGTATTGAAGCTATTAATTATATCAGGGAAAGAGTAAATGCCGGATATAAGGCTTTTGCCAATGAATACACTGTTTCAGACAATGAATATTTTGCATCGAATATTGATTGTGTTTGGGAAAAGGACGAGAAAATCAGCCTTGTCGATATCAAGACTACTGCAAGTCTTGACCGTGAGTATTTGAGTTGGCAGTTATCAATTTATGCCTATTTGTTTGAACTTCAAAATCCACTAATTAAAGTTGATAAATTGTTTGGTATTTGGTTACGTGGGGATAAGTCGGAATTAGTCGAGATTGAGCGTAAACCGGATGCAGAGGTTAAGAGATTACTGGAATGTGAGATTAAAGGTGAACACTTCTTACCTAATGCTCCTGTTCCAGCCGATGGGAAACAGCTTATTCCTATGCAATTAGTAGATACTATTATTGATATAGAGGAACAGGCAAGTTATATCGCTGAAGTGCAGAAAGGTTACAAGGAACAACTTAAAAGCGCCATGCGTGAGAACGGTGTTAAATCATGGGATGCTGGCAGGCTACGTGTTAGCTATACTCCCTCTTCAATGGGTAAGAGTTTTGATACAAAGAAGTTTCAGGAAGATCACCCGGAACTTTATTCTCAATATTTAAAAACGTCAACTAAAGCGGATAGCATCCGTGTAACTATAAGGGAGGAAGGAAAATGAGTGTCAATAAAGTAATTCTTATAGGTTATGTTGGTAAAGATCCACGTGTGAAACATTTCGATAGTGGTTCGGCAGTGGCAACTTTCCCATTTGCGACAACTGATCGTGCATATACGTTAGCTAATGGTACCCAAGTTCCAGAAAAAACAGAGTGGCACAATGTCGTAGCAACTAATCGTTTGGCAGAAGTAATAGAGAAGTATGTGAATAAAGGGGATAAGTTGTATCTCGAATGTAAGTTACGTACTCGTTCCTATGACGATAGTAAAGGAGTAAAACATTACATTACTGAAGTATATGTTGATAATATGGAAATGCTTACGCCGAAAGTTCAGCAACAAGTTGCTCCTGCACCTCAACCATTACCAACGCAACAGCCTACACAAAGACAACAACAGGCACCACCGCCTGCATTTCAGCAGGCACCACCGCCTGATGATTTACCATTCTAAATATGGCAGAAGCTATTCTAACAAAACAAAACGGGGTAGTCACAATGGATAAGTCGTTTGACTACCTCTGTTCCACGCTCAAAAATGGAACTTACACTGTAAGCATCAAGAGAAAGGTAGAACCGCGTACCCTGTCGCAGAATGCGCTCATGTGGCTGTGGTTTGCCTGTATTGAGAGGGAGACAGGCACGGATAAGTTAGATGTTCATGATTACTATTGCCGGAAGTTTCTTCCACGGCAAATATGTATGAATGGAAATATTGTTTCGGTTGTTGGAAGTACTTCTAAACTGAATACGATCCAAATGAAAACTTTCATGGATAAGGTTCAGGCTGATGCTGCCACCGAATTAGGAATCAATTTGCCATTGCCTGTTGACCAGTACTATAAAGATTTTATTAATGAATACCTGCATAGGTAAGTATTAACTAAAAATTTAATTAAAATGGATTTGAATATTTCAAAAGCAAAATTGACCAAAAAGGGATGTCTTGAAGTGGTCTATGCAGACAAGGAGGGAAACGATATAGTTTTCAAGGGGATTAATCCTGTTCATCCGGATTTGAAGGATTCGCTAAACAAGCTCGTACCTTACATGGTAGATATTACAGAGCAGAAAGAATCCCAGTACATTAACTGGGAACGTCCGGAGTCATGTCTTGAAGATGAGTTTTTCAAAAAATTCAATGTCACTGGTGTCAGCATTGGTGGTGACTCTTCCTTTGAGGTTTGCGTGCTGACTGGTAAGCGAACTCTTATGACGAGCAAAGTCCTTAATCTTTGTTCTCCTGGTATTGGTTTCGATCCGGACAACGAATCGTATGTGCATTGTGAGGAGTTTCGTGATGCGGTTTACAATTTCTTGTATGAAGCAGAACTCTATGTTACAGAGAATAAATGTTCAGAGATTCAAAAGGAGTTCGAGTTTAAAGATGGTGAGGACCCGTTTGAAAAGACAGATGAAGCTGCTGAAGCAATGAATGAGGGTGAAGATAATGAGGTATTCTCAACTGTTGAACATCAAGAATTAGTATTAGAACCTGCTTCATGAAACCAATCTATGTGACTAAGACGCCCAATCTGTACCGGATTCAGTTCGAGTATCACCCAAAGCTGGTCGAGGTCATAAAGACGATACCAAGTAAGCCACGCTATGACGGTACAGACCGGGCGTGGCTTGTTAGTATCAATGATGCACGTTATCCTGCTGGACGTGATGCCAACTGGTATGTGAGAGCTTTTTCACAGTGGGCTGTTCAGATGCGCTTTTGTTCTACTGTTAAGGAACGTGAGGTTACTGAAGATATTAATTATGATATTCCTCCGATGAAACCTTTTGTCGGTGAACACTATATGTTACTTCAACCTTACGAGTATCAACTTGAAGGCGTACAGTACGCAATAGAACACAAACGTTGTTTTTTCGGTGATCAACCCGGATTAGGCAAAACATTGCAAGCTATATGCGCAGTTGTTAAGGCACATAAGGAAGCGCCTATATATGGGGAATCTTTTCCGGTACTTGTAATTTGCCCTGCTGCATTGAAAGTAAACTGGCAGCGTGAGTTTAAAAAGTTTGCAGGTATGAATGCGATTATACTTGATGACAGAAACCGACAGTCCTGGCAATCATTTTATGAGTGTAAGAAGTCTGATGGCAGCCCACTTTGTGAGGTATTCATTACGAATTATGAATCACTGAATAAGTTTTTTGTGAGAGCTGTTAATAAGGAATCCAAGTTCACAATGAAAAGTATTGCTTTCGATCAGCGTGTCTCTTTGTTCAGGTCTGTTATCATTGACGAATCTCATAAATGTAAATCAAGTAAGACACAGCAAGGAAAGTTTGTAGAAGGTATCTGCAAAGGAAAACGATATGTATTCGCATTGACCGGTACTCCTGTAGTTAACAATAATACAGACTTGATACAACAGCTAAAAATATTAAGTCGATTAGAAGATTTTGGAGGTTATAGCCGGTATGTTGAGAGATATTGTGATGGTCCTAAACAGGCATCCAATGTTAAGGAACTGAATTGGCGGCTATGGAACACTTGTTTCTTCCGTCGTGAGAAATCGAAAGTACTAACGCAACTTCCGGACAAGACTCGGCAATACTTGACAGTTGATATCACTACCACTAAAGAGTATAAGGCTGTCGAAGCTGATATGGTGAAATACTTGAAGCAGTACAAGAATGCTTCGGATGAACAGGTACATAAGTCTATGAATGGTGCTGTTATGGTAAAGATGCAGCTTTTAAAGCAAATATCTGCAAGAGGTAAAATCAAGGCTGTTTGTGAATTTGTCCATGATGTCATTGACGGTGGTGAGAAACTGATACTTTTCGGTTACTTGAAAGAAGTTGTAGCAGAACTGAAAAAGGAATTTCCCAAAGCCGTTACTGTAACTGGTTCCGAAAATGTAAACCAAAAACAGTATGCCGTTGACTCTTTTCAAAATAATCCGGATTGTAAACTGATTATTCTAAACTTCAAATCGGGCGGTACCGGGCTTACTTTGACGGCTGCCAGTCGAGTAGCATTTATTGAATTCCCATGGACGTTCAGTGATTGTGAACAGGCAGAGGATAGAGCACACCGTAATGGTCAGAAGAATAATGTCAACTGCTATTATTTCTTAGGCAAAGATACTATCGACAAGTATATGTATGATGTGATCCAGACTAAGAAAAATATAGCAAATGGAGTAACTGGTACCGATGATCAGGTAGAAGAGAATATGGTGAATCTTGCAATGGACTTGTTTAGGGATAAATTATGAAGCCGTTCAGATTAGTTGTAAATGAACAGAAAACTCATATTCAGGAATACAAGAAAGAAATGTTGTTCGGTCCTGAATGGGAAACCATAATATCCTTTGTCGGTTGTAGGAACAGGTGTAAACAAATCGTTGACCTTCTAAATGAATGTGCTACGATTTCAAAAAACAAGCAGAAAAATGACTGAAGAAGATATTCGTAAATTAGAGGTGAAATATTCTGAAACCAAGATACAACACATTTGTGTAACTTGGTTCAGAGAAACGTTTCCCAATGTAGGCCCTTTACTCTTTGCTATACCAAACGGTGGCATCAGAACAAAGAAAAGCGGTGCTATGCGTAAATATGAAGGTGCCATCGCTGGTGTTGCTGACTTGATTCTGCTTTTTCCTCGCGGTGGTAAGAGCAGTCTTTGCATAGAGATGAAAACTCCACATGTAAAAGGTAAACGCGCTGGAACGCAGTCTGATGAGCAAAAAGAGTGGCAGGCATTAGTTGAGAAATATGGTAGTGTATATGTCGTTTGTCATGGGTTGATTGAGTTCATTAATAGCGTTTGCTATTATCTGAAAGCTGATCCTCAACCTTATATAAACAATGTCTTACGGAATTATTATAAATTGATATGACTTATATTGAACTTATCAATAAATTTTGGGAGCTTGACGAAAGCTGGCAATTTTCCTGCTGTGAAACGAGGCTTTATTTTTACTTGCTAAAAACAGCGAATCGTTTAGGCTGGGAGGATAACTGGACACGTAGTGATACAAAGGTATCATCTGACGTGGGAGTGTCGGTAAAAGTATTCAAGTCCGCCCGAAATAGATTAGTTCAAGCAGATCTTATCGAATGTAAACAAGGCAATGGAAGAGGCAATAAATCAACGTATTCTATAAAAGGTGTACAAAAAGGTATGCAAAATATACCACCTTTACGGCATCCTTTAGGGACACCTTTAGGGTACCCTTTAGGTACACCTTTTCAAGAAAGCTCCCCCATACCCCCTAAAGAAGAATATAAGACAGAGACAAAGACAAAGAAAGAACCCCCTAAAGGGGGTAAGAAAGAAAGTAGCTCTGGCGAGCTTTTCCCACCCTCTAAACCGGAGAAATCTAAAAGAGTTGCAAAAGAATTTATAGCTCCCACGCTTGATGAGGTTATTCAACACTTCATCAAGCAAAATGCTCCGGAACGGTTAGATGATTGGCAAGAGCAAGCAGAAATATTCTTCAATCACTTTGACTCGATAGGATGGAAGAATGCCAATGGAGTGAAAATAGAGCGGTGGGATTCCAAAGCAAACCTTTGGATATTGGATCGTATTCGTGAAAATCGAAAAAATGAATTAGACCATGACGGAAGAGGAAAAGAATTTATCAAGCAAACTTCAAAATTTGATGGAGAAGGAAGCCGGCAAGCGCAAGCTGACACTCCAACAGATAGAGAATCTGATACAAAGGCACAAAGAAAGTATTCAGAACGTTTCTGAATATGACTTAACTGATACGCAAGAGTATTACAGCCATTGGAATTTAATATCTAACCTTGGTACGGATTATACAGAACGGGAGTTTAGAAAATTTGATGTTGATGATAACAATTCTAAACTAATTCAGTTTCTTCTGTACTACTTCAACGGATGCCGGTATGCTCAAAATGTGTTTCCGGAAGAGAATTACAAGGTGCATAAGAATCTTTTGCTTGTTGGTGAACCTGGTACCGGGAAAACAATGTTGATGCAGATTTTTGCAGATTATTTGAAACTCACTTGTAACCCCAATGCTTTTGAAAACTTGTCTGTTACTCAAATGATGAATTATTATAAAATTCACGGGCATATTGACTTGTACACTTACAATGAGAATCAATCCAAAGGATTTAAACCAAATCCCTTTAATATCTGCTTGAATGATATCGGTTTGGAAACGGAAAATCAAAAATCGTATGGTACCAGCCTCGATTCGGTTATTGATGAATTTCTTTATGCCCGGTATGAGATTTTTCAGCAATACGGCAAGAAGTATCATATAACATCTAATCTTGGCATAGCCGAATTTAAGAAACGTTTCGGACCAAGATTAGTGGATCGCTTTAAAACGTTTAATGTTCTCCCTTTGTGTGGCGAGAGCCGTAGAATATAGCTACTATGAAAGTAATAATTTACTGGGTTACTAAAGATCCGGATAAAATTGCTCGTATCAGAGAGCGTTTCGGCATTGGAACTTATCGAAGTGTGAATGGTGAAACACCTGCTGAAATACGAGAAGAAGACATGGAACTTCTTCGGGAAACGGAAAGACGTGGCTTCATTCAAATACGGAATAAGCTCCAATAAAAATGGCGTTAAAATGGCGAAGTTTCTGTTTGCATAACTTGTCATTTTACGATAACTTTACTGATGTAATAAACTAAAAGTCAAACCAATATAATTAAATTATGGAAGTACAAAACATTAGAATTGACCTTATCAGTCCTTCTCCTTTGAATCCGAGAAAGACTTTTGATGAAGCAGCTCTTCAAGAGCTTGCAAGTAACATTGAGAAACAAGGCTTATTGCAGCCTATCACCGTCAGAGTAGCCAAATCCGAAGATGTGACCGATTTAGAGACCGGTGATGTAACAACAATCCCTTGTTCGTATGAGATTGTTTGTGGTGAGCGTCGTTTTCGTGCTGTATCATTATTGAAAGAAAAGGAAGATAAAGAGAATGTTGCTAAAATCAAGGCCCACCGGAAAAAGTCTGAGCAATTTCAAACAATCTCCTGCATTGTCAGAGAGATGACAGATGATGAAGCTTTTGAAGCAATGATCACAGAAAATCTTCAAAGGAAGGATGTTGATCCTATTGAAGAAGCTTTTGCCTTTGCTCAACTCACGGAAAAAGGACGGACTTTGGAAGACATCGCTCTTAAATTCGGAAAGTCTACTCGCTTTGTCTTTGATCGTATAAAGCTAAATGGTCTTATTCCGGAACTGAAAGAACGTGTAAGAAATGGAGATATACCATTATCCGGTGCTATGATTCTTTCTAAATTGGAGGATAGCTCGCAAATGGAATTTCATAAAGGGAATCAGAATCAGTGTAGTACAGATATGATTCGAAGATTTGTAGGTAGTTCTTTTCTTGAAATTGATAAAGCTGATTGGATTGAAGAAAATGCAGATAATTGGGATAACGGGGAATTTAAACCATGCGCACAATGTGAGAACAACACTGTCAATCACGGTTGCCTATTCTATGAAATGAATAATAAAAATGCAAGATGCATCAATCCTGATTGCTTTAGAAAAAAACAGATAGCTTATCTGATACGTAAAATTCAACTTGAAAGTGAGTGTCTTGTTAAAGCTGGTGAACCGCTTTCATTCGGGAAAACAGTTATAATTGAGACTAAATTTGACACTTATTGGAATGATGCAAGAAAAGCTTTCTTGGAACAAACGCTCGAAGCTGTTAGAAGTCTTGGATTTGAAATGATTAATCCGTATGACGTATTTAATGGGAAGTGTTGGTATGCTGAAGATGATGAGCGTACTCAAAAAATGCTTGAGGATGGTGAAATTTATCGCTGTATATCATTGTGGAATTATTATTGTCCTGAATTTGATGTTGAGTATTACTATATAAGGAAAGAACTATCTTCCAGTACTTCAGCTCTTGCAGATCCTAAAGATATAGAAAGGGAGAAGATAAACGAAAAGTTGCAGAAAGCTAAGGATAAGGTAATCGAGAAGAGTTCTGAAACTATGAGAAAATGGGCACAGGAAAAAACTTATTATCAACGTGATAAAGAATTGTCAATTGATGAACAAACGGTATTTGATGTTATGATTCTCCGTAATTGTAGTAGCGAATATCTGAAAATATTGAAGTTGTCAAAATATGAAAAAGATTCAGATTTTGTGAAATATGTCAGAAATAACCAAGCAGATCGAAATCATTGGTATCGGGCTTTCATTGCTAACAATCTTTCAAGTAATGATGTGATGTTCTATCCCTGCATGCAGAAATGTCAAAATATTCTTTTTGCAGAGCAATATCCTGATGATTACACTGAACTTAGTAAGCAGCTTGCTACTTCTTTCGAAAAGAAACAAAAGAAACTCAATGAGAGATTGAAAGAACTTGAAAACGATAACACAGAGGAAGCCTAATGGTTTCCTCTCTTTATTGATATGCTTATGAGAACTTGGACTAATGAACAACTCGCTATACTTGATAGCGAGTATCCAACTGCTAATTTAAAAGAGCTTGCTGGTCGCCTGGACAAAACACCTGAAGCTGTGAAGGCAAAAGCCTTAATACGTAAATTAAAACGTTCTCCAGATGTGAGGGTTTGGAGTCCGGAGAAAAGGCAAAAATTGAGAGTTCTTTATCCTGACCACACCAACCTTGAAATAGCTTCTATACTTGGTTCAACTGAAAGTGCTGTTTCCGGCATGGCTTTCAAATTAAAATTAAGAAAGTCTGCCGAGTTCTTATTCGAACATTCTTCAAAAGGTTTCTTTTCCAAAGGGCACCAACCTATGAATAAAGGACTCAAGCAATCTGAATATATGTCTGATGCTCAAATTGAAAAAACGAA
>ERZ827363.2581-NODE-2581-length-15243-cov-16.332302_pt1 | contig 15243 bp, 9 predicted proteins | sample MGYA00519776_ERZ827363 | MGnify/ENA primary metagenome ERZ827363 (study PRJEB31778, sample SAMEA3449288) | human gut metagenome | biome: human gut; feature: human-associated habitat; material: faeces | place: United Kingdom | collected 2010/2012 ...
CTTGAAAAATTGGCACAATATGCTACACGTGTATGGCATATCACAGAAGGTACAAACGAAGAAAAAGCAGATAAGGCTATCGCTAAAACGCGTGAATTCTTCGAGTCCCTTGGCGTATCTACACATTTGAAAGACTATGGTCTAGGCGAAGAAGCAGTTGATAAAATTGTGAAACAATTAGAAGATCATGGTATGACTCGACTTGGTGAAAAAGGCGATGTAACACCAGAAGTAGCTCGTGAAATTTTAACACGTGCTTTATAATACATTTGGTTAAAGCCATCAAAATTTGACACTAATTATATACAATGTATAATAAAATAGCTTATATAAAAGACACTATATGGTGTCTTTTATTATTATTCAAATTAGTTCTTTGTGTTTGTAAGAAGACTAAGATTAGTCTTGATTAACGTTTACATAATAGATAATGTATGATTTGGAAGGGAGAAATTCTTTGAGTGACATAAAGCATCGAAGTGCATTTTCTTTTGCATTTCCTATTATGGCGCCTATGGGTATAAGCTTATTTGTTATTGGTTTAGGTTTTGGTCTATATGCTACGAGTCAGGGGTTGCCTTGGTGGACGGCGCCAGTTTTAGCGGCTACTATTTTTGCAGGCTCTATGGAGTTTGTAACAATCGGCATGTTGGTAGCTGGATTTGATCCTGTGAATGCCTTTATTTTGACCATGTTCGTCAATGGCCGCCACTTCTTCTATGGTCTATCTGCGCTGCAGAAATATGTACATATGGGGTGGAAATGGTTTCCTACCGTTGCCTGGATGTGCGATGAAAGCTTTGCCATCAATATGGGAACGAAATTACCTGAAGATGTGGATGAGAAGTGGTTCTATTTCCACGTTTCGTGGCTCAACTATGTATTCTGGGTGTTTAGTACCTTTGTAGGTGGTCTATTTGGTAATCTATTGGCTGCTGTAGATTTACGAGGCATTGACTTTGTATTACCTGGGCTATTCATTGTGGTATTTCTTGAAATGCTACTTAATGCCAAGAATAATAAAATTAGAGCCTTCGGGGGAGCTGGGGTAGTAATGGCGTTAATCATGCTTGTATTGGTTGGCAAATCACTCTTTATGCTTTTATCTATGATATGTATGCTTTTCGTTTGTTATGTAGCGTACAAGTGGGGAGGTGTACATCTTGACTAGCACAGAAATGGTTATTACTGTTGCCATTGTCGTAGCAGGTACATTACTCACTCGTTTTGGAGCTTTCCTCGTGTTTCCACAAGGAAAAAAGGCACCGGACTTTGTGCTCTTTTTAGGCAAGGCTTTGCCGACTGCTGTTATGGGGATGCTTGTGGTATATACCTTTAAGGAGACCGTTGTTTTATCGTATCCATATGGTATTCCTGAGCTTATTGCCTTACTAGTTACGGTAGGATTACATTTATGGAAACGTAATATGCTCGTATCCATTGGTGCAGGTACTGTAGTGTATATGATACTTATACAAGCCGTCTTTAATGTGCCTAAATAGAATAAAGTACAATAAAATAAATAAACCACTTATATCTATTCCTAAAGGAAGATGATATAAGTGGTTTTATTTTTATATTCTATTTTAATTGTAATAATCTTTCTAAACCTGGTGCAGTGTGGTGGTCTTCCAAGAAGTCTTGTTGATCTAATAATTCCATAACGTCCATGTCGATGTTAGTAAGCTTGAAGTCGAATACATCAAAGTTAGCTTCCATATGGCTTACGTTATTTGCCTTTGGCAATGGAATGATGCCGCGTTGGATGTGCCAACGTAAGATGATTTGGTGTTTGCTAACGCCGTACTTTTCAGCCAAGCTCTTGATGATAGGATGGTCGAAAATTGGTTGGCGATCACGAGTAAATGGAGACCACGCCATGCCTACTACTTGATGTTTACGCATTAATTGTAATAAGGACTGACGTTGGTTAAACGGGTGGCACTCGATTTGGTTCACCACAGGTTTTACATTACAGTGGTATAGCAAGTCGATGAGGCGATCTTCGTAGAAGTTAGAGAGACCTAGACCACGCAATACGTTTTGATTGTATAACTCTTCCATGGCGCGCCAAGAACCATAATAGTCGCCAAGGGGTTGATGTACGAGCATGATGTCGATATAATTAGTGTCTAATTTCTTTAGAGAGCTTTCAACAGCGCGCATTGTATTATCGTAGCCTGCGTCGGTGTGCCAAATTTTTGTAGTAATAATGATATCTGTACGATTAACGCCAGATGCTTTGATACCTCTACCAACGGCCTCTTCGTTGCCGTAGTAAGCGGCTGTATCAAGTAATCGATAACCTACGCCAAGTGCATTACAAACGGCTTGCTCCGTTTCTCCTTCGGTGCCTGTTTTATAAGTGCCATAACCGATAGAAGGAATGAAGCTGCCGTTATTTAATATTCTAAAGTCCATCCGTTCTTCCATAAGAACCTCCGTTATATCCATAAATTAAAGGAATTAGCTTTCATACAATTCTAATTGATTTTATGATATACTAAGGTATTGATAAAAATCAATATGACAGGAAGTGACAGAATGAAATTAAAACGAATTTATTCTGTAGTTGCTATGCTTGGTGTTGTGATGATGGCCTTAGCCATCGCTGGTTGCGGTACGAAAACTGTATCCGTTGCTGATGTAACATACAAGGATATGCCGCTACAGATTCATAATGATGCCAATGTAACAGCTCTTAACAAGGCGACGGTAACACCGACGTTGACCGGGCAGGTCGCGTATGCTGTAAAAGTAGGCGATCAAGTACAACAAGGTCAAACCTTGGCCACTGTAGATACATCGGCTTTACAGCAACAGCTAGCATCCTTACAAGGTCAGTTAGCGCAAGCCTCAGCTCAGTCCTATGCGACATCCGTTACAACTACGACGGCAGCATCTGTGGATAGTGGTCAATTAGCACAAGCTCAAAAGATGCGTGAAGCGGGTATGATTACTCAAAAAGAATATGATCGCATTGTAGAGCGGTCTCAGCCACAAACTACGACGGTAACAACTGGTGGTGGCGGTGGTGGTGCCAATACGGCAGCTATCCAAGCTCAAATTGCTCAAGTATCTGCACAAATGGCAGCATCTACAATCGTAGCGCCTATAGCTGGTACAGTGACTGCTATTTACAATGAAGACCGTCAAATGGCCATTGCAGATCGTCCGTTCATGATGATTCAACAATCTACACCAATGGTAGCTTCTCTTAGCATCCCTCGTGATGCGGCGATGAAATTGGGTACACCAGATGCTAAAAAGGGTATTAAGGTACTCCTCAAGGTAGGTGACCAAGAGTTACCAGGTGAATTGACATATGTAGATGTGACTCAGCCAGAAAATGTGCCAAGCGTTCTTGTGAAAGCTACTTTCAACAATGACAAAGGCCTAATCAAGGCTGGCGAATTCTATACGCTCATCATCGAGTCAGATATAAAAGCGAAGATGCTCACTGTACCAAGCAAAGCGGTTCGCGAAAACCAAGACGGCAAATACGTATATGTATTGACTGAAAATAATACGGTTGACGTACGTGTCGTTGAGGTTGGTATGACAGAAGACGATAATGTAGCAATTATTTCAGGACTAAACGAAGGCGATAAGGTAATTACAACCGACGGAAACTTTGAATTAGGCGAATCTGTTAAATTATAATGAACGACCATGTGGTGATAGGTACCCATGGTAAATACCTCGACCGAGGAATTTGATAGGAGGGATTATTATTTTAGAATTTAAACGTTTTGAACTAAGAGACAAACCATTAATCGACAAATATTTTGAACAACATCATTATGAAGCATCTGATAATTGCTTTACTACATTATTTATGTGGCAAGATGCGTATGGTATTCGTTGGGCTGAGGAAAACGGCGTATTGTATATCCAAGGTGGCGGTAAACGTGAACCATTCCTATTGCCTCCGTTTGCCGGTAAAGATGCAAAGTTCCTTGATGGTTTGTTACGCGCTAAAGAATGGTTCGTAGAAAATAATTTGCCATTCCTTTTCAAAGGTGTTAGCAAAGTTGTAAAAGAGCGTATGGAAGAGTTATGTCCTGGTCGTTATGAATTTACACCTGACCGCGACAACTACGAATACATTTACAAATCTGAAGATCTTATCAACTTATCTGGTAAAAAGTTCCGTCAAAAGAAAAACCATTTGAACCAATTCCGCATGCAATATTCTAACTATGAATATATGCCAATTACAGAAGATATCATTCCATTGTGCCGCGAAACAGCAGCATCTTGGGTAGAAACTCATCATGAAGAAGGTATTGAAGATGAATTGGTTGCTATCAACTTATTATTCGATAATTGGGAGACACTAGGCCTTAAAGGTGGCGCCATCAAATTGTTTGGCCGCGTTGAAGCTTTCAGTATCGGTGAATTATTGAATGATAAAATGGCGTTGATTCACATTGAAAAAGCAAATCCAGATATCCGTGGTTTGTATCAAGCGATCAATAATGAATTCATTCGTCATGAATTTAGCGAAGTAGAATTCATCAACCGCGAAGAAGACATGGGCTTGCCTGGTCTTCGCCAAGCAAAAGAATCTTACAATCCAGATCATTTTGCTGAAAAATATGACGCAGTATATGCTAATGAAGCAGATAATGCAACAGGCGGTAAATAAAAATCTGAGCTATGAAGTCGATGCGCTTCATAGCTCATTTTTGTTATAATAGAAGTGTTAGCCTATCTATTTGATTATATTTTGCATCATCATGGTGATGCCACAGATAGAGCGTGGTTTTTATACTATAACGAGGATATACTTATGGAATATAGAATTGCAACAGCTCAAGATACGCCACATGTGGAAAATCTATGGGCGTACTGCTTTGAACCAAAGGAAGATCCATTCTTCCAATATTACTTTACAAATTGCTATGAACCAGAAAATACAATGGTTGGTCTTGAACAAGATCAATTATTGAGTACCGTTCATTTGCGTCAATATAATATCAATGTTCGTGGTGCTGTATTGCCTACAAGCTATATGGTAGGTGTTGCTACACATCCAGCGGCTCGTCGTGGTGGCGTAGGTGGTGCGTTGTTAAAGGCTTCTCTTGAAGAACTTCGCAACCGAGGTCAAGCATTGACGATTTTGATGCCTTCCAAGGCTGCATTCTACCAACAATATGGTTGGGAACTCTATGCTCATCAATGGGTGAACACTATGTCTCTTGAGGACTTGCGCCCTATGACTGATAAATCCTTGAGCTTTGGTTTACTTAATAGCGTTGACCAATGGACATTGCTTGATCCTGTATATAAAACATATACAGCTCGTCTTTCTGGGTATGCAGAGCGCGGTGAAAAGGAATGGAAACGCTTGCTCGGCAGCTTCTTTGCAGAAGGCGTGAATATCGCTGTAGTGCGCAATGATGAAGGAAGTATTGAAGGCTATGCGGTATATCGCTTAGGTCAACCAGAAATTCCTGTATCCGAATTAGTTTATACTACACGTCGTGCCCAACGAGCATTGTTGAACTACTTCTATAATCACCGTTCTCAAGGTACTACTATTCGTTGGAATGAGGGCCTTCATGATACATACTATCGCTTCTATCCAGATGGTAAAAGCGGACATTCCACAATGCCGTACATGATGAGCCGTATTGTGGATGTGAAAACTGCCTTCGAAGCCATTCCTGTAAACCCAGAGGCTTTGATGATGCCTATTACAATGACCTTTGGTGTAAAAGATAGCCTTTGTGAGTGGAATGAAGGGTGCTATAAAGTCCAATATGGCGGTGCATTGACACCATCTGTTAAAAAGGTGTCTGACACATTAGATGGGGACGTAGATATTACTGTTGAAGTCGGTGCTTTGAGCCAACTCTTAATGGGCACATTAACCGCTGGTGATCTTGCTTTTGAAGGTAAACTTTCAGCTAATGAGGAATGGCTAGAATTCTTCGATATTCTCTATCCTGAACAAAAAACATATATTAACGAATGGTGGTAATATGAGCTGGAAAACGTATACGGTGAAAGAACCAACAGAATTGACGGTTTCTAAATATGTAAAGGAGCGCTTTTCATTATCCTCTCGAGATATTCAAATGATGTTCCGCAAGAAACGGGTGAAAGTAAATAGCCGTGTAGCCCATTCCCAGCGCTCCCTCAAAAAGGGTGATGTATTAACTTTGGAATTACCACAGGATAAGGACTATGGCGTCGATGTAGAAAAAGGTCCCATTACAGTTCTCTACGAAGATGCTCATACCTTGGTGGTTGATAAGGCTCCATTCATGCTTGTTCATCCAGCGGGACAAACTAAATCTGGTACATTGAGTAACTATGTGGCTGGGTATTATGCGAAAAAAGGTGTAGTTCACAAGGTGCGCCCTGTACATCGTCTTGACCGAGACACATCTGGTTGTATTCTCTTTGGTAAAACAAAGGAAGCTCAGCAATATTACACTGATGAATTACAAGCTGGTCGTATCGATCGCATCTATACTGGCCTTGTAGAAGGTCGCATTGACTCAGATGGTGTTGTCGATGCACCTATTGGTGTTGATCCAGTATTTGATAATCGCCGTGTCATCGATGAATTTGGTCAACCAGCTCAAACGGAATATACCGTTCTTGGTCATGAAGGCGAACATACGCTATTGAAGTTCAAATTATTAACCGGCAGAACACATCAAATCCGTGTGCACATGGAACACATTGGTCATCCTATTGTGGGAGACGCCATGTATGGGGTACGCAATAAACCCTATACACGTCAATGCTTACATGCGTCAGAACTCACCTTTGTACCCTATGGTAAGGACGAGGCTATGACGGTAACCTGTGAAGTAGGGGACGACTTTGGACATGAAAAGTAATAATTGCTTTTCTAATTTTTATCAATTATAATTAATATGATGATGTGGTCATAGAGCATGCCACGTAAAATAAAGAAAGCTCAATTGCTAGATGTGGTCACAGAGCGTGCCACGTAAAACAAAAAAAGCTCAATTGATGATTGTGTATTCGTGTATACAAAAAACAATAGTGATAAAAATGCATAGTCTATGACTTAAAGTCATGGACTATGTTTTTTTTATATTTTCAATTCACAGTGGACAGGAGTATACTATGTATAGACAAAAATTCTATAGAATTTAAAATTTAGATGAGGTTATGGACGATTACAGCCGATAATATCACTACAGAATGGATTCTTTAGAAGTAGTTTATAGTTTATACTTTCACCAAGACCGAACGGAACGATGCCGCAGCGCTTGGGATGATCAAGTGATATGAAGGAGTGCACGTTATGGATATGAATCAGAGCACAATCGAGCAACAACGTCTAGATCAAGCTAGACTAGAAGCTAATGGTATGTACAGCAGCCAATTTGAAAAGGATGCGTGCGGCATGGGCTTTGTCGTTAATATTAAAGGTAAAAAATCCCACGATATTATCGATGATGGTTTGCGTATTTTAGAGCGCCTTGAACACCGTGGTGGTGCTGGTGCCGATAAGGACACAGGGGATGGTGCCGGTATTTTGGTACAAATTCCTCATGAGTTCTTTAAACGCGAATGCGAAGTGCTTGGTATCAACTTGCCTGCAGCTGGTGAGTACGGCGTAGGTATGATATTTGCCCATAAATATGAAAGCCTCCGTAACGAGCAAAAACGCATTTTTGAAGAGGTTGTACGCGAAGAAGGTCAAGTTGTTCTTGGCTGGCGTGAAGTACCAGTAGATGGTACAAAGGTTGGTAAAGAAGCAGCTGCTATCCGTCCTTGGATGATTCAAATCCTCATCGGCAAAGGCCCAGACGTAACTAATAATAAAGAATTTGAACGTAAATTATATATTATTCGTAAATTAGCAGAAAAACGCATTGTTCCATTGAGCAAGGAATTATCTAGTGATTTCTATATTGCATCCTTGTCCTCTAAGACAATCGTATATAAAGGTATGTTGACACCTGGTCAATTGCGTGACTTCTACCTTGATTTGAGCGACCTTGACTTTACATCTGCGTTGGCAATGGTTCACTCTCGTTTTAGTACGAATACATTCCCAAGCTGGGCTCGGGCGCATCCTAACCGTTTCTTAGTGCATAATGGTGAAATCAACACTATCCGTGGTAATGTAAACTGGATCAATGCTCGTGAAGGTAAAGCAGAATCTCCATTATTCCCAGATATTAAAAAGGTATTCCCTGTAGTAGATGATAGCGGTTCTGACTCTGCTATGTTTGATAACACATTGGAATTCTTGCACATGACAGGTCGTTCCTTGCCTCATGCGATTATGATGATGATTCCTGAACCTTGGGAACGCAATAATCTCATGAGCCAAGAAAAACATGACTTCTATGAGTTCAATAGCTTCATGATGGAACCATGGGATGGCCCTGCTGCTATGGGCTTTACTGATGGTACTGTTATCGGTGGCGTACTTGACCGTAATGGTTTACGTCCTGCTCGTTACTATGTAACAACTGATGATCGCGTTATCATGGCGTCCGAAGTGGGTGTAGTAAACGAAAATGCTGAAAATATTCGCGCTAAAGGTCGTTTGGAACCAGGCAAAATGCTTCTCATCGATACAGAGGAACAACGTATTATTTCCGACGAAGAAATCAAACAACGCGTTGCTACTGAATTGCCATATGATGAATGGGTAAAAGAGCACGTAATCCACTTGTCTGAAATTACGCAAGCTGATGAAAGCGATATTCCAAAAGTAGAAGATTTGTTCCAAAAGCAACAAGCCTTTGGTTATACTCAAGAAGATCTTGTACGTATGATCGTCCCTATGGCAAAAGATGGTAAAGACCCTGTAGGTGCCATGGGTGCCGATGCTCCACTTGCTATCTTGTCCGATAAACCACAATTGTTATACAGCTACTTCAAGCAAATGTTCGCGCAAGTAACAAATCCTCCAATCGATTCTATTCGTGAGGAAATGGTTACATCTACTCGTGTTATGCTTGGTAACTCTGGTAACTTAACAGATCCTAATAAAGCTGGTACTTATGCGTTGTCCATGCGTACACCAATTCTTACAAATCAAGAATTGGCGTCCATTAAGGCTCTTGACTGCCGTCGCATGAAATCTGTTACATTGCCAATCCTCTTCGACCCAACTAAGGGTGCGGATGGCTTGCGTGATGCGTTGAATGAATTGTGCGAAAAAGCAGAAGAAGCAGCACGTACAGAGCAAAATGTATTGATTTTATCCGACCGTGGAGTCGATGAAAATCATGCACCAATTCCAGCATTGTTAGCTGTAGCAGCTGTTCATAATCACTTAATTAGAAAAGTATTGCGCACAGAAATTGGTCTTATCCTCGAATCTGGTGAGCCTCGCGAAGTACATCATTTCTGTACATTGATCGGTTATGGTGTAACAGCTATCAATCCTTACTTGGCTCTTGAAACTGTACGCGATTTACAAGCTCGTAAACGTCTTGGTGATATTACACCTGAACAAGCAGAAAAGAACTACATTAAAGCAGCTGTAGGCGGCATTATGAAGGTTATGTCCAAAATGGGCATCTCCACAGTTCGTTCCTATCATGGTGCACAAATCTTCGAAGCTTTGGGCTTGAATACTAACTTTATTAATAAGTTCTTCGTAAATACACCAACACGTATTGGCGGTATTGGTCTTGTAGGCGTTGCCAATGAAGCATTGGCTCGTTATGACCGTGCTTTCAAATCCGACGAATCTGTGCTTGAACCAGGTGGTTGGTATGGCCCTGTAAAAGATGGGGAAGAGCATTTGTTCAACCCTAAAACAATCGATCTTTTACAAGAATCCCTTATCAACGGCGATTATGCAAAATATAAAGAATACTCTAAAGCGATTCGCAACGATTATCATGTAACATTGCGTTCTTTAATGGAATTAAACTACCCAGTAGGCGGCGGTATTCCTATCGAAGAGGTTGAACCTGAAGAATCCATCGTAAAACGCTTTAAAGCGGGTGCTATGAGTTATGGTGCTATCAGTAAAGAGGCTCATGAAACGATTGCTATCGCTATGAACCGTCTTGGCTCTACATCTAACTCTGGTGAGGGCGGCGAAGACGTGGCTCGCTTTAAACCATTGCCAAACGGCGACAGCATGAACTCTGAAGTAAAACAAATCGCATCTGGCCGTTTTGGTGTAACTGCGAACTACCTCATTCATGCAAAAGAGTTGCAAATTAAATGCGCACAAGGTGCTAAACCAGGCGAAGGTGGTCAATTGCCAGGTAAGAAAGTATACCCTGAAATTGGGAAAGCTCGTCACTCCACTCCAGGCGTTGAACTCGTATCTCCACCACCACATCATGATATTTACTCCATCGAAGACTTGGCTGAGTTGATTTACGATTTGAAATGCGTTAACAAAGATGCTCGCATTTCCGTTAAATTAACATCTGAAGCTGGCGTAGGTACTATCGCTGCTGGCGTTGCGAAAGCAAAAGCAGATAATATCTTAATCTCTGGTTACGATGGTGGTACAGGTGCGGCAGGCCGTACATCTGTAAAACACGCTGGTGTGCCTTGGGAATTAGGCTTGTCCGAAACACATCAAACATTGATGCTCAACAGATTGCGTGACCGCGTTAAATTGGAAGTAGACTCCAAATTGATGACTGGTTTTGACGTAGCTGTTGCGGCTATGCTTGGCGCTGAGTTATTTGGTTTCGGTACATTACCACTCGTTGCTGTAGGCTGTAAAATGGCTCGTGTATGTAACCTCAACACATGTCCTTATGGCGTAGCGACACAAGATGAAAAATTGCGTGCTCGTTTTACAGGTAAACCTGAGTACGTAGAGAACTTGATGATCTTCATCGCTCGTGAATTGCGTGAAATCATGGCTCGCTTAGGCATACGCTCCGTAGCTGAACTAGTAGGCCGTATCGACCTTGTTCGTCAAAAATCTCAAGACGATAACTTCAAATTGTCTCGCGTCGACCTTAAACGTGTATTGTTCCGCCCATACATTGATTCCTCTGTAGGCCACATGCACACTGTTGACCAAGATCACGAGTTGGAACGCACATTGGATATGTCCAAGCTCTTGCGTATGTGCCGTCCTGCTATTGAGGACCAAAAACCGATTCGCGCTAAATTGGCTATTACAAACATTAACCGTGTTGTAGGTACCTTGGTTGGCTCTGAGGTGACTCGTCGTTATGGTGAAAGCGGCTTGCCAGATAATACAATCAAGTTGAACTTTGAAGGTTCTGCAGGTCAATCCTTCGGTGCTTTCATCCCTAAAGGCATGACATTAGAACTTGAAGGGGATGCGAACGATTACCTCGGTAAAGGCTTATCCGGTGGTACTATTACTGTATATCCTCCTAAAGATTCTATCTTTGAAGCTGACGAAAACATCCTTATCGGTAACGTTGCCTTCTACGGTGCAACCTCTGGTACATCCTATATCAACGGTGTAGCTGGTGAACGTTTCGCCGTTCGTAACAGTGGTATCACTGCCGTTGTAGAAGGTGTAGGTGACCATGGTTGTGAATACATGACTGGTGGTGAAGTTCTTGTACTCGGTAAAATCGGTCGTAACTTCGCCGCAGGTATGTCCGGTGGCTATGCGTACATCCTTGATTGCGATGAACGATATGTAAACACAGGTCTCGTAGAATTACGTCCTGCTAATAATGATGACCTTAAACGCATTAAAGAATTGGTAGAACAACACGTTTTACACACTAATTCCACTAAAGGCCGTCACATCCTTGAAAACTGGAATAACTTTGTAAACAGATTTACAAAAGTTGTACCTGTAGCATATGAAGAAATGCACGCTGCTATTGAACGCTATAAAGAACAAGGCTTATCCTTGGAAGAAGCTCAATTAGCTGCATTTAAAGAAAAATATGCAAAATAATTTCTAATCTAACTGTATCCTTTAGATAAGACATATGAAATGCCTCTATAGCTTTGACTATAGAGGCATTTTCATGTATAATATTTGTATTGCAATATTGGATCATGGCAGTTCTCGGGCCTGTGCAATGGGGGCCTGTGAATCGTGTCAGGACTGAGAGGTAGCAGCACTAAGCGGTAACCTTCATGTGCCACGGGGAACCCGGGGGCTGTCGTGATCGAATATTGCAAGGCGGCCTGTGGGGCCGCTTTTTTTATGTCTAATTTAGGATGAATGATACTTTATTTTGAATTATACGATGTTTTATTGTGAATCATATGATGAAATTTTGACTAGGCAATATCAGCATTATTTATAAGTAAATATATTACTTTCGTATTGGGAAAAGAACTTTATTAAGGAAGTCAGAATTTCATGAATATGGTATAATAAAGTATTGTAATTTTCGGAAAAAGGGGGTGTTCCAATGGCATATATTGCGTTATATCGTAAGTATCGTCCACAGACGTTTACCGATGTTGTTGGTCAGCATCAGGTGTCTGATACGTTGATGCGCGCTATCCGTGAGGATAAGGTAGCTCATGCGTATTTGTTTGCTGGTCCGCGAGGGACTGGTAAGACGAGTATGGCTAAGATTTTCGCGCGCGCTATCAATTGCGAGCATGGGCCAACGGATCATCCTTGTAACGAGTGTAGTGCTTGTAAATCGATTTTGAGCGGTCAGTCCATGGACGTTCTTGAAATCGACGCTGCATCCAATCGTGGTATCGATGAGGTGCGTGCTCTTCGTGAAAGCGTCAAATTCATGCCGGTTGAAGGCCGTAAAAAGGTGTTCATCATCGACGAAGCCCACATGCTCACAACTGAGGCGTGGAATGCGCTTTTAAAAACTATCGAAGAGCCACCGGCTCACGTTATGTTTATCTTTGCTACTACAGAAATTGAAAAATTGCCTGTTACTATCGTTTCTCGTTGTCAGCGCTATACCTTTAGACGCATTACGTCTGATGATATCGCACAGCGTTTATCCTATGTAGCGGAAAAGGAAGGCTTTGGTTTAGATCCTGCAGCAGCACAGCTCATCGCTGTCCATGCAGACGGCGGTTTGCGCGATGCGTTGAGTATCTTAGACCAATGTGCCGGTATGGCAACAGGAACTATTACGCCGCAAGTAGTAGAAGAACTGATCGGTCTTGTTAGCAAAGAATGGATAATTCACTTCCTAGATGCGTTGCGCAACGGGGATGGTCCCAAATTGTTGTCCTATATTCACGATGCCTTAGCAGAAGGTCGTGATGCGACACAGATTATGGAAGCCCTCATTCAGCACGTGCGGGCCTTATTAGTTGGTAAGGTCGCTCCTGATGCGGATGAGCTCAAGGTATACGATGCCTTTAAGGCTGAGTTTTTAGCTCAAGCTGAAAGTATCGATTTTAATGAGCTTAACCAGTATGTGCGCAGTGCGCAATCCATCATGAATGATGCAAAACAGGTGGATAATCCACGAACTATCATCGAAATGGGCCTTTTAGTGCTTTGTGCTAAAATAGGCTCTGTTGATGAAAGCTTAGAAGACCGTGTATATGCACTAGAGTCTTCAGAACGATCTGAACGAAACGATTTATTGAACCGCATGGCTCAATTAGAGCAACGCGGCCCAGCTGTCGCAACTGCACCTGCTTACGGTGCTAACTCCTTTGGACCACCAAGTGGTTATGCCAATAGCTTTGTTCCTGTAGATACTGATGCTGTACAGAATGCTTCCATGAGTAGTACTCAAAATAGTACTGTTGGTACTGTGCCGCCCCCAAGTGGCGTGGGGATGACACCACCGCCTGCGAGTGTAGGCATGACACCTCCACCTATGGGTGCACCAGGTAGTACACCGCCTCCTATGAATGGAGTAGGTATGGCTCCGCCTCCAATGGGCGGTATTGGTATGGCGCCACCAAGTACAAGCAGTGCACCAGAACGACCTGCTAGAAATCAAGCCAAAGGTCGTGGTAAAAAAGGTATTAGTACGCAGGCTATTATTAGTGATCAAATCTTGTCGGCTCAAGAGTATCGTAATGTACAGTCCAATGTCATTAAATACTTGAAGGACAGCAATCGCAATATGACCTCTACCGTTATCGGCCAAGGTCAGCTCGTATACGTAGACAAAAGCAAGGCTGTTATGGCCTTTAAAAATACATTGCACCTCAATGTAATGACCAACGAAGTAAACTTGGCAGAAGCGGCAGATGCTTTCACCTATACGCTAGGCTATCCGGTACATGTAGAAATCGTTGATGCCCTCACACAGGTCTATAAAGACTATAAAAAGGCCTCTGGTAGTACGACGCAGCACCAAGTGAAAGCGTCGCAACGACCACAAGAGCCAATGGTTGATGTGCAGAAGACCTCTGGAGGTCAACCAACGCAAATGGACTTAACAAATTCGTCCTCTCCGCAAGTCGCTAGCTATGCACAAGGGGCGAATGAAAAGAGTGCTCAAGGTGGTCAAGCATCTCAAGTTGCTAGTCCGCAGACTGTTACAGGTACGGCGCCTAATGGTGGACCTACAACTGATGAGCAATCAAGTAAGCCTGATTCCGGAGCGGTAGACGCGGCAAAGGCCGCAGCGTTAGCATTCTTAGCAAAGAAAACGGGTGGTGCCGTTGTAAGTGCCACAACTGGTGCTGATACGAATGAGGTTGGAGCAGAAACATCACCATCTAATGGAGATGTACCGATTACATCCTTTGATGGCAGTCCGTCTATACCAGTTCCAGATGGAGAAATCCCTATCGAGTCTCTAGCGGGTTCCATGGAAGGCGATGATATTCCAGTTCATTCCTTTGACGATGTACCTGTAGACGATATGGAGGAAGCTTATGTATCATCTTTAGCTGATATGCCACCACATCCATTAGATAGTGTCACTGTTATTAGCGATGATGGGGAAGTCTTAGAACGCCCTATGGATAGCGGTGCACATATTGAGGTAGAAGCTGTCCCAAAGTCTGATGGGGGCGAACAGCAACAGGGAACCCCTCAAAGTGATAGTAATACTATGCTTTCACAAGCACCTATTGAGGTCGCACCTATCGATAGCGTGACGGTAGCTCGTGAATATGCATGGGATCCAGAGCATATGACGGAAGAGGAGCGAAATAATCCTCTCTTGGCAGAAACATTAGAAAAACTATCTGAAGATCACGACATCATCGTCGAGGTCATCGAAGAATAAATCAATTAGAATATTAGTATAGGACATAGATCCTAAAAGGAGGAATTACAATGTTTGGTAAAGGTATGGGCAATATGGCTGGCATGATGAAAAAAGTTCAAAAAATGCAAGCAGATATGAAGAAAATGCAAGA
>ERZ827363.2587-NODE-2587-length-15195-cov-5.097754_pt1 | contig 15195 bp, 10 predicted proteins | sample MGYA00519776_ERZ827363 | MGnify/ENA primary metagenome ERZ827363 (study PRJEB31778, sample SAMEA3449288) | human gut metagenome | biome: human gut; feature: human-associated habitat; material: faeces | place: United Kingdom | collected 2010/2012 ...
CAAACTCTATTTTAAATACGGCGCCATGGGCTCGTCGAAGTCCGCGCAGGCGCTCATCACGCAGTTCAACTATGAGGAGCTGGGCATGACGGTCTGGCTCATCAAGCCGTCGGTCGACGACCGCGACGGGGCGAACATCATCCGCTCGCGCATCGGCCTGCAGCGCGAGGCGCAGGTCATTCATCCGGACGAGGACATCATCGCCACGTTTGCCCGTGCGGGCCACGCCGATGTCATCATCGCGGACGAGGCGCAGTTTTTCTCCCCCGAGCAGATTGACCAGCTGCGCCGCATCGTTGACGAGCAGAACATCCCGGTGCTGTGCTTCGGCCTGCGGACGGATTTTCTCACGCACTTCTTCCCCGGCGCGCGGCGGCTCATGGAGCTGGCCGATTCCATCACGGAGATCAAGACCGTGTGCGCCTGCGGCCGCAAGGCGACGGTCAACGCCCGCATCGACGGCAGCGGCCGCGTCATCACCGAGGGCGGGCAGATCCTCCTCGGCGGCAACGACAGCTACGTCGCCATGTGCCACAAGTGCTGGGTGGACAAGATCCGCGCGCAGAAGGAAGCAGAGGGCAAATGAACCGCCGCGCCAGCCGCATCCTGACGGTCTGCGCTGCCGTGTGGCTGTTGGTCATCTGGGGGCACTCGTGCCTGCCCGCGGCGCAGAGCGGCGCCGAGAGCGGCGCACTGCTGGTCGTGGTGCAAGATCTGCTGCCGCGGATGACCGACCATGTGCTGCGCAAGTGCGCGCACTTTGCCGAGTACGCCGTGCTCGGCGCGCTGACGGCCGCCGCGCTGCGCACGAGCGCGCATTTTTCGTGGCCGCGCGCGCTGCTGCCAGGCCCCTTTGCCGCGCTGTGCGACGAGACGATCCAGCTCTTCGTCCCCGGCCGCAGCGGCCAGATCGCGGACGTCTGGCTCGACACGGCGGGCTACCTCACCGGCGCGCTGCTGACGCTGCTGATCTTCCGCCTGTGCCGGAAACAGCCGAAAGCCTGAAAAACAAAAACCCCGGGAACCTGTGCACGATGCACAGATTCCCGGGGTGATTTTTATGCCTTATGCCTTCACGCGGCAGACGAGCGCGCCGTTCTCGGCGTCCACGACGAGCGTGTCGCCGGCGTGCAGATCGCCGGAGAGGATCGTGCGGGCGATGAGCGTCTCGGCGTGGCTCTGCAGGTAGCGCTTGAGCGGGCGCGCACCATAGGCCGGGTCGTAGCCGTTTTGGATGATGAGCGCCTTGGCGGCGTCGGTCATCTCGAGGTTCAGCGTGCGGTCAGCCAGGCGGCTGCGCAGGGCGGCGACGAGGTTGTCGATGATGTGCGACAGGTTGTCGCGCGTGAGCGGACGGAACATGAGAATCTCATCCAGACGGTTGAGAAACTCCGGCCGGAAGGCGCGGCGCAGCTCGCCCTGCACGCGCTCGCGCGCGTCCGCGGTGATCTCGCCGTCCGGGCCGATGCCGTCGAGCAGGTACTGGCTGCCGAGGTTCGATGTAAGAATGATTATCGTGTTCTTAAAGTCCACGGTGCGTCCTTGGCTGTCGGTTATACGACCGTCATCGAGCACCTGAAGCAGGATGTTGAATACATCCGGGTGCGCCTTTTCAATCTCATCGAACAGCACAACAGAGTAGGGCTTGCGGCGTACCGCCTCGGTCAGCTGACCGCCCTCATCGTATCCGACATATCCGGGCGGCGCTCCGATAAGACGGGAGACGGAGTATTTCTCCATATATTCGGTCATATCGATACGAACCATGTTGTGTTCGTCATCAAACAGACAATCGGCAAGAGCCTTTGCAAGCTCCGTCTTGCCGACACCGGTGGGGCCCAAGAACAGGAAGCTGCCGATAGGCTTGTTGGGATCGGAGATGCCTGCACGGGAGCGGAGGATAGCCTCTGTGACCTTCTGAACTGCCTCGTCCTGACCGACAACGCGCTGATGGATAACATCGTCGAGGTGGAGCAGCTTCTCGCGCTCGCCCTCCATGAGCTTTGCAACGGGTATGCCGGTCCATTTTGCGACTATGGTCGCTATCTCTTCCTCGGTCACAGTGTCGTGGACAAGGGTATTTTCGGTGCGCTGCTCACTCTTCTTTTCAGCTTCTGCGAGACGTTTTTCAAGAGAGGGCAGATCGTAATATTTGAGTTTTGCCGCTTTTTCGTATTCGTAGTGAAGCTGAGCCTGCTCAATATCTGCGTGAGTCTGCTCGATTTCCGACTTGAGCTTCTTGACCTCGTCAACGCTCTGTTTTTCGGCCTCCCAGCGCGACTTCATCTCGTTGAACTTGTCTTTGTATTCGGCAAGCTCGGCGCCGAGCTTCTCAAGACGCTCCTTGGAGAGCTTATCCGTTTCCTTTTTCAGAGCCATCTCTTCGATTTCAAGCTGCATTATCTTGCGGCGTACATCGTCAAGCTCCGAGGGCATGGAGTCGATCTCTGTGCGGATGGAAGCACACGCCTCATCGACAAGGTCGATTGCCTTGTCGGGCAGGAAACGGTCGGTAATGTATCTGTCCGAAAGGGTAGCGGCGGCGACAAGCGCGCTGTCGTGTATACGAACGCCGTGATAAACTTCATAGCGCTCCTTGAGTCCTCTGAGTATCGAAATCGTGTCTTCGACAGTGGGCTCGTTCACCATAACGGGCTGGAAACGACGCTCAAGCGCGGCGTCCTTTTCTATATATTTGCGGTATTCGTCGAGCGTAGTTGCGCCGATGCAGTGCAGCTCGCCCCTTGCAAGCATGGGCTTCAAAAGGTTACCTGCGTCCATGCTGCCCTCGGTCTTGCCTGCACCGACTATTGTGTGTAGCTCATCGATGAAGAGCAGTATCTTGCCCTCGGATTTCTTTATCTCTTCGAGCACAGCCTTGAGTCTCTCTTCAAACTCGCCGCGGTACTTTGCGCCGGCGATAAGCGAACCCATATCAAGGCTGAAAACAGTCTTGTCTTTAAGCCCCTCGGGCACATCGCCGCGTACTATTCTCTGCGCGAGACCCTCGGCGATAGCGGTCTTGCCGACGCCGGGCTCGCCGATAAGCACGGGGTTGTTCTTGGTTTTTCTCGAAAGAATACGAATGACATTTCTTATCTCAGTGTCACGGCCGATAACGGGATCAAGCTCGTTTTCGCGCGCACGCTTGACAAGGTCGGTGCCGTATTTCGAAAGTGCGTCGTAAGTATCTTCGGGGTTGTCACTGGTTACCGGGCTTGTCTTGACCTTTGAAAGCTCATCGACAAAAGCGTTTTTGGTTATGCCGTGAGTATTGAATATTTTTCTGATTTCCGGAGTCATGTTCGTGAATATGCCGATCATAAGATGCTCAACCGAAACATATTCGTCGTTTATGCTCTTTGCCGTCTTTTCGGCGGTGCGGATAACGCGGTCGGTCTCCGAAGAGAGATACATCTCGCCGCCGGAAACCTTCGGGAGAGTAGCAATATAAGAATCAAGCTCGCCGAGAACGGTGTTGCAGTCAATGCCCATCTTGCCGAACAGGGAGGGGATGAGCCCGCCGTCCTGATCAAGCAGAGAGTAGAGCAGATGCTCGGGGACGAGCGACTGATTGTCGTTCTCTCTTGCTATGTTCTGCGCGTTCTGTATTGCCTCAACGGTCTTCTGAGTATAGTTCTGAGTGTTCATAAAATCACCTGCTTAGTCTGAGTTTTGAGTTATATTATTATTGACTGCCGCGCGATGTATTCGGCGTAGCAGTGCTCGATATCTGCCGGAGAATATCTGCCGGCAAGGAAGCCTTTCATAAGTTTGTCAAACAGCTCTATATATCCGGATATAGCCTGTGCGAGCTCCTCGGTTGAGGAATTTTTCTTCGGTACGACTATACTGCGGCAGAACTTGTTATAATAAAGGGCATAGTCAACATTCTCCACTCCGTAGTGGGGGAGATATTTTTGCTCTATACCGTGCCACAGGCGGAAGAAGTCTGTCATGTCGGAGATAAGCGCGGCGCTCTGCGTGCGGAATATCACCGAAAGCTCGCCGATGGAATCCTGTCCGTTCTCATACAGCTCCACTTCATATTTGACGGTGGGGCGGTATTTATATTCCAGACTGCTCTTGAGCGACATTGTCAGGTCGTTCGGAGTGAAGAACGGCACCAGCTGCCCGTATGAAGCGACCGCTTCTTCGATAGCCTGGAATACATCGTTTATGCGCCTCTGCGGCGTGACCATGCCGAAATATTCGGCAAGTATCTGATTTATTAAATTTGATCGGTTGGTGCCCTTTTGATGCGCAAGTCTATCCGCTTCGCGGACGACTTCGTCGCTGAGCATCAAACTGTATAATGTTTTCTTCAAGAGTATCAACTCCTTTTGTTTTCTGTTCCCATGATATACCTATTTTAAAAACTTGTCAATATATTTATATAAATGTTCATACAAAGTTAATAAAATTCAAAACGAGTTTGCTAAAAAAGGCCGCCCAAAGGGCAGCCTTTTAAATATAGCTTTAAGATTTTGAGCGTTTTCTCGGCAGCATCTTTTCTCCAAGCACAAATGGTGCGATTTTGTGTATAGGTAAAGCCACCAAAAGGCACAGCCCGATGGAGAGCAATGCCGCAATAGCGCTCCAGAACAGAGATTTGTCGGCGAGTCTTTCCGATATAAACGGGCACAGTGTGTGGAAAAACACTACCGGGAATTTGTGCATAAGGAGTATCGGCATCGTGTTGGAGCCAATATAAGATATAACTTTAAGCTTCGGAATGAAGAAACACAGCATGGTGAATCCGAGTACGGACATGAAAGCGGATAAATAAAATATCAGTATCCTGCCGTATTCGCTGCTCTGATATCCGACGAGAATGTTCAGTTTCAGTGCCGAAAATCCTCCGGCGGCGACGCATAACAATGATAAAATAAATATGTATGGCTTGCGCAAGTTTTTTTGATTTTGTGCTGCAAATTTTGAGAATAAAACCCCGCTCAGAGAAAACGAGAGCATTGCTATGGCAACATCAGCCTTGAATATCGGCGCTTTTGTCGGAAACAGAGAAAATTTATATATTACATATTGTATAGCGATTGCTGCAATTATAGATACACCGAACAAGGCGTATGACAATCGGTGTTTTGAAGCTATTCGGTCTATTATAAATGTTATGGCATACAAAAACAGCAGTTCAAGAAACAGGCACGGCAAAAACCAAAGCGGAGTATTTACGGCGCAGTATCCTTTTAAAATGCCTATGATTATGGCAGGAACACTGCTGTCGATTGCCTTCTCCGCGAATGACGAGACGAACTTGCCGAGAATAGCATATGCGCCCCAGCTGACTGCGGCAAATATATAAAACGGCACGAGAAGGCGCGTCAGTTTTTGAATCAGAAACTTCCAGAATCCGTTCTTGCCGCGCGAAAATGTAACGCCGGTCAAAAAGAAAAACAGCGGAACATGAAAAGAATATACATATTGAGCATAGATTCCCTGGTCGTGAAACACATGCCCGATAACTATAAAAAATATGCCGATAGCCTTAGCGGCATCGAAAGCAAATATCCGCTCTTTTGAGTTGCTGTTTAAAGTGCTCATTTTTCTCCAATCGGTTTGCAATATTGCTGTATTAATAATTTAAATATAATGCCTGCGTTTTTATACTAACAGGATTCTTTTTGCATGTCAAGGTCTGCAAATTTCGGCTTGAACGATTTTAAGCATAACTTTTTGTTGCAAAACGCGTACTGTTTCTGATATAATTTTCTTGTAGATATAACGGATTATGCTCCGAACGGGGGAGCAAAAAAATAAAGGAGCAATAAAAGATGAAAAAAATAAGAAACGGCATCGCGATAATGCTGACGGTTTTGCTCGCGTTTCTTCTCTTCTCGTGTGCGGGGAATACGGATAGAGCAAAAAACGGCGTTAAAATAACTGCGACCGACGCCAAAACAGAGCAGACAGAAGAATACAACGACGCAGTCTTCAGCATGACTATCCCAAAGGGATGGAAAGTAACCTACGGCGGCTCTGACATATATCATTCAATAAGAATAAGCGATCCTGATGAGCCGCTTAACTGTATGTTTGTTCTGCTCAAAGCCGATTGTCTTCTTCATTCACAGGAGGGCAAGGACGCATGGAAGGCTGTTTATAACGAGGGCAATCGGGACGCAGTTATTTTCGCAAATGCCCCTGTGCTTGAAAAACCGTCAACCGAAAGCTTTTTTAAGATATTTGCGCAATATGCAGATATGGCATCAAAGTTTGAAGCGGCGTATGTCGGATATTCTTTCCCGCATTATGATAATTTTACCGTTACCGATCGCTTCTCCGCCTCAGGTGACATGGTCAAATATTCGCTCGGTGACGAGTTTTTAAGAGCAACCTTTACTGATAACGGAAGAGCAGGCGAGGGAATGTTCTCCGCCAGCGTAGTTGATTTCAAAGAATCCTTGTACTCCGACAGAACGGTTGCTGACTATGGACTGGAATCTGTGGACAGCGGTTATTACATGGCATATAATATTGTTGCGATAACAGCCGCTAAAGATACTTTTATCGAGTGGGAGGACCTGCTCACCGAATGCTTGAAAACACTTAAGTATTCCGACATTTTTGAAAATAATATTCGTGGTGCAATCGAAAGAGATTTTTTTCAGGCACGATGCATAAACCAAAATTTCAATCAGACTATGGACGGTATCATGTCATCATGGGACAGCCGCAACAAGAGCATAGATATAATAAGCCAAAAGCAGAGCGATGCGACTCTCGGATATGAACGAGTTTACGACACAAGAACCAAAGAAATATACCGCGCAGCGAAGGGATTTACGAGCAGTTACAAAGGCAAAGGATATAAACCGGTCACCGATGATAATATGTATACGACGCCAATAAGCGGATACATAGAAAAAGACTGATAATGGAAGATGATAATATGATCTTGTTCTTTACAGGAACGGGCAACAGCAGATATATCGCACGCAGGATTGCCGATTCGCTCGGCGACGAGCTGCTGAATATGAACGAAAGAATTAAAGCGTGGGATACATCTGAGATAAGCGCTGACGGTCGTCTTGTTTTTGTCGTTCCGACTTACGGTTGGCGCATTCCGCGCATTGTCGAAAAGTGGATAGACGAGACTCGGTTCAGCGGGAATTTCAAGGTGTGGTTCGTTATGGACTGCGGCGGCGAGATAGGCGATGCGGACAAATATATCAGGCAGTTATGCTCAAGAAAGTCATTTGACTATATGGGTGTCAAGCAGATAGTGATGCCTGAAAATTATGTTGCTATGTTCGGTGTGCCGAATGATGAGCAGGCTGCACGGATAATTGAAAAGGCTCAGCCAGATATTGCAGACGCTTCAGAGACTATAAAAGCCAAAAAGAAATTTGCTCAGCCGCGCAGAAATGCTTATGATAAGCTTATGAGCGATATAGTCAACCCGGTGTTCTATAAATTTTTCGTCAAGGCGGACGCCTTTATGGCAAATGACAAGTGCGTCGGATGCGGCAAGTGTGCAAAAATGTGCCCGCTCAACAACATTGAATTGAAAAACAGTAAACCGGTCTGGGGCAAGAATTGCACTCACTGTATGGCGTGCATCTGCCTCTGCCCGACGGAAGCCATTGAATACGGCAAGAAGAGCGTCGGCAAACCGAGATATCATCTTGATTAAAAGCAAAGGAAGTATGACTCAAAGCCATACTTCCTGTTTTTATTTTCTTTTTCCGAGCGCTATCATAAGAGCACCGACGGCGGCGGTCGCCGCGGTTCCCGCCCATATGCCGTATTTTAGCTTTTCCTTGTCATCCGCATCGTTTATGTATCGCATTATTGAGACCGGAGTCTTTTTGAATAGGTCGAAATATGTTACCGTTCTTGTTTTATACTCAAACGGCTTGGCTTCATCGAGCTCAAAGATACGCACGCCGCGCATCTTGTTGCCGTAGCATCGAAATGACGCGCAGGCTGTTTGGATTATGTCAATGTCATCGACTTTGCCCTCAAAGCAATTTAGATGATCGTGACCCGCGACTGCGGCGAGCACGCCGCCCATTTCCTTCAACGCTTCAAATTCGCCGACATTTTCAGAGCATACGTCCGGATATTCGCCGAGAGTGCCGTGGGCTTTTTGGGGGTCGAGCTCATAAAATCGCCCGTCATGCTCTATACAATCGTTGCTTTTTTCGCACTCCCGTATGAGCTGCACAGTCTCCGGAATCGGGACATGCTGAAATACAAAAGAGGGGAGAATGCCGGAATCTTTTTTGATTTTCTCATTCTTTCGGAGCATCCAATCTATTTTGTTGCGGCTTATGGTCGTGTACCAATTGCCGTCTGCGCCTTTTCCTGCGGAGTCGAGCATCCACACGGTGAAAGCGCGCCGCGTTCCGTCCGACGACATTATCGGGATATCATAAGTTCCGCATCCTGCGCCGACGTCCGCACCGCTTCCGACGCACGATGAGTAATTGCCGTATATTTCCGACTGCTCGGATTTTTCTATGCAGTTCATGTCATCGTGGTTTCCGTACAGCACGGCAAACGGGATTCTTCTTGCTTCAAGCGGCAGAACAATATGACTTATCGCCCGCTCCACACGTGATCTCGTCGCATCATGCCCGGAGGCTACCTGCCTTGTGCCTATCACGGCATCGTTTATATGATTGCCGAGTATGTTGTCGCCCGTGAACAGAACGAGATCGGGGTGCAGAACATCGCAGGCTCTGTTTATCATCCGGACAAGACTTTTGCGAACGAGCGGGAGGTCCTGCGCATCGCTTATCTGCATTATTGTGAACTTGCCGTCACTGTTGAATTTCAGCATTCGTTTACCTCTTTTAAAATGCGCCGCCGCAGTTTATACGGCAGCGCATTTGCTTTTATTATTCGGTTTCGTCGCTCTCAGTTGATTCTGATTTATCTATAGAAGCTTCGGGTGTTTCTTCAGCGGAATCGTTGCCGATATCCGACATTTCCGTAGATGCAGTGTCGGACACAACGCTTCCGCTTGCCACTGCGGCAGGCTGAGGCTGATGCTTCTTTCTCTTTTTCAGAAGAATCGCAACAGCAACAAGAATCAGTGCTGTAACAACTGATATGCCGAGTCCGATAACCATTCCGCGCGGAGTGTACTTGAACTTTACGCTGTGGTTTCCTGCGCTAACTCTGACTCCGAGCAGTGCGTCGCCGACGGCGACAATGTCATTCTCGCTGACTTCCTTTCCGTCAACAGTAACTTTCCAGCCCTTGTCATAGGGGATGGAGGTGTAAATAATGCTGTCCTCTGCGGCGTTCAGCGTGCCGGTTATCTCCGTGTCGGTAAAGCTCTCGATATTCAGCGCACCGCTGTTGAGCTTGTTGTAGCCCTCAACGAATTTGTCTGTGTCGAGCCCGTAGACAAAGAAGTTGAGCGCACCGCTGTTGACATCATCCTTGACGGTCATTTCAACGGTTATCGGCGTTCCCGCCTTGCACTTGCCGAGGTCATAGATATATTCGCGGCTCGTGTTCTGGGAATATTGCTCGTAACCGACCGAGATAAGAACATCTTCGATTCCCGCGGATTCAACGAACAGATAAACATTCTGATCCTTTTCGGGCGAGACGGTAAACGAAATAGTTCCGGTGCTGTCCGAAGAAGTCTTGTAGTAGTTCATGTAGCCCGTATCAAGACCTATCGAAATAGGATCGATGTTATAGAAATAAGAATCTGTGATATCAAGCCTGTTGAAGACTTCATCGATTCCGGTTGCGCGGAAGAAGTAGTCATTCTGCACCTCAAACGGATTGTCCGAATCGAAGCTCCATGCAGTGATATCTTCATTCACACAGTAGGCTATCGGGAGCCAGTATTTGTTCCTGTATGCATGGAACTTGCCGGATGAGCCGACATATTCATAGAACTCATCGCTCAGCGGCGGGTTGTATTCGTTGTTGTCGACAATATACTTGAGCGACATCATTGAATTGTAGACCGGGGTCTGCGGATTGTAGGTGTAGCTGTTGATATAATTGCCGTAGAGACCGAGCTGCTCCTGCAGATTTGCAACCTTTTCGTATGCCATGGACGAGAAGGTGGATACGCCGTTATAGTTATACCATGCGGGATCCATGCGCGCCCTGAGTGAGGTGAGCTCCATACGGTAAGTGTCATTGCCCTCAATATCATCAAGTTCATTCTTGAGGTCTCTGAAATCCTGATAGTCTCCGGCGTATTCGGTCTTTGTTCTGTCCATGCTGTAGTTGTCGGTGTCGGCGCTTATAGCCTCGGCGCAGACGCAGCAGAGCATCAGAACAGCCATAGCCGACGCCTGATATTTCTTAGTCGAGAAGAGATAGAATATAAGCGTATAGAGCACGACAAACAGCAGGCTGATAATAACAGTTGTTTCATCGACGTTCTTTGAACCGACTTTCTGGATTATAACTATTCCCGAAAGAATAGCTACTCCCGCGCCGAGTATCTCTTTGCCGGAGAACTCGGTAATGTGTCGGAACGCCTTATATGCCATGGTGAGCAGGATGAACGAATACATGAACGAGAATCTGTAGGGCAGATCGTTCGGGAAGTGGAATGCGTGCCAAATATAATTGAGCACATTGAGATTGAAGCTGAAATATATAAGCCCGAGAAGAAGCACATTTGCTATCTTTTCTCTTACGGGTATGCGTTTGCAGAAAAGATAGAGCGGGACAAGTATTACCGTTGCCATTCCGCAATAGACATTGGGAAGAACATCGGTTCCGCTGCTTCTTATTGTGGGAGTGACGCTTGCAAGATGATTTGCGAGGAAGTCGAATATCTTGAAATATGACTTGACGGTCTCGGGCCATGTTCCGCTCGTCGCGGAGCAGCTTTGAAGAATAAAATAGACGGGAATGAGCGCGAACGCAACGAGAGCCGCGCCTGCAATGCTCGAAAGAGCAAATGTTATTCCGTCGGACAGGAATGAGTTGTATCTGATTTTATCTTTTAGCTTGCTGTACTGCTCGCCGTCCGGGTCGGTGTAAACTTTGAGAGCTTTCGTGGTGTCGGAGATGTTATAACGGCTGAAATAATATACAAGGAAATAGAGCACCGCAAAGATGCACGCCATGTAGCCCATATAGTAGCTCGTCAGCAGTGTCATCGACAGCGAGAAAATGTAGAGAGCGGGTCTGCGCTCGTTGATGATGCGCTCAATGCCGAGAATCATCAGCGGGAACAGAACCATGGCGTCGAGCCACATCAGATTCCAATAATAGGCTATAAAGAAGCCACAGAAAGAATAGAGCACACCGAACGCTGCGGTTATGGGCGAATGCTCGCCGAACGACTTTTTGAGATAATAGCAGAAGGTCGCGCTCGAAAACGCCGCAGCGAGAAGAATCATTGTCGCTATTGCCTCGGGCATATTCTTATGACCGAAGATGAGCATGACTATCGAGAGCGGGCTGCACAGATAGTTATAGAAGTTGCCCAGGAAGCTGCCTCCGAGACCCGTATTCCACGAGTAGAGGAAGCTCTTCATCTGCGTGACACGGTCATAGAACTCCGCAAAGAGCGGGCCGTACTGATGATAGAGATCCATTCTGAGAATGGTCACATCGCCGAACGGTATGAGACTGTAGCAGATATAAACTATCAGCATTATAACTGCCGAGCAGCCGAAAGCGAGCCAACAGTATTTGTTGTCTTTGAAAATTCTGCTGATAACAGACCCTTTTTCATTTTTTATTTTCATTTCTTTACCTGCCTTATTTTTTTATCTTTTTGATTGCCTTCTTTGCCATGGGCAGAAGCTTTTCAAACCCGAGATACATAACCTTGTCAACCGGCATGTCAAACTCGCCGACATATTCGAAAATATGGGGAACGAACTTTATCTTGAACTTTGAAAGATGGTCTTCAAAGCTTCCGTCAACTCCGCCGAGGTTGAAATAGTCGCATCCGGCGTCTATGGAATCGCAGACTCCCGCATATATAAGCCCAACAGATGCACAGAGGGTCGAGAGCACAGAGAGATCGGAGCCGGCATAGAGATACTCGGCAATTTTGAGATTCGCCTGCGGATCAGGCATAATGACAAGGCTGGCGGCAAGATTCACTGTGTTTCCCTTTTCTTCGATAAGAGCCTTTGCCTCATCGAGCTTGCGCGTGTTTTCGGGAATGTTCTGCTTCTTTGCAATCAGCCCCTCGAGATATTCAACATATCTGTCAAGGTGCATGCGCGCATAATATATGACCGCCCTGTCGCCGAACGCATGGCGTATCTTTTTGAAATATTCTTCGTTTCTCAGCGAGATACCCTGGCGCTTTTCGGTCTGACCGAGCAGGCGGACAAATTCCGAAAGATCGTCATCCGGGTCGGCTTTTATGAACTCGATGCCCTTGGAATTATGGAACGAGCCCATATAATAGCGGGTCTTTTTCGGAACGGCTTTCAAAAATCCCGCGCTGTCGATAGGTCCGTTTTCGTTGAAGAGCGGGATAGCCATGTTGAATCTCGGCTGAAAATATGCGTTTATGTCGGTGCTCAAGCCCCTGTGAACAAATCCGCACTCCTGCATGACTCTTATCGTCTCGTCAAATGAGTTGCCGAAATCGGCGGCATTCTGCTTTTCGTAGTTTTCTCTTATTACGAACGGGTCTGCCTTAACGGCAATCGCGCCGATCTTCTTTGCGTATTTTTTCAGCTGAGTCGAGAATTCGCGCATTGCCTCTGCGTCGCCGAAATCGCCGACGGGACCGCGCGGGGAATATATGAGCTTTTTGCCCATCGGCAGATGCCTTATCAAAAGAAGTGCGCCTACTGCGGGCGCGCCGTCTTTGTAGAGCATGCATATGTCGTGATCCCAATTGTCCTTGACCTCAGACCATTCGGGCAGCTGTGTGAAGCAATAGGCAGGGGAGGCGTTGAGAAAGTCTCTGTATTCTCCGGTATCCACGCCTGTTTTGAAGTTGTATTCAGCCATTTGCGATTAACTCCTTGATGCTTTTAGTTTTCGGATAAACAAACATATTTTACCACAAGTTGTGAAAGTATGCAATAAATGTAGTATACATATAAAATAATTTACAAATCATATCACTGTTGACAACTTTTGAAGTATGGTTTATAATGACTGCATATTTTAAAAGCTGTGACGGGAAGAAGTAGCTGTATTATGCCGGCAAAGAGAGTCTCCGGGCGCTGTGAGGGGACGCGGCATGGCGGCGAAATACATCTCCGAGCTGCGAGGCTGAACAATTGTAGTAGGTCGAGCCGCAGGCGTGCGTTATACGCAGAGCGCAATGCTCCTGAGACTCCGCAAGGAGTGAACAGAGGTGGTACCGCGGTAATTCGCCCTCTGCACGGTTCTCCGTGCGGAGGCTTTTTAATTTTATGAACAAAATGAAAGGAAAAATAACTATGGGAATTTACGAAGAACTCGTCGCGCGCGGACTTATCGCGCAGGTGACGAACGAGCCGGAAATCAGAGAGATGATAAACAGCGGCAAAGCTACATTCTATATTGGTTTTGACTGCACCGCAGACAGCCTCACGGCAGGTCATTTCATGGCTCTTACGCTCATGAAGAGACTGCAGATGGCTGGCAACAAGCCGATAGCTCTTATCGGCGGCGGCACTACAATGATAGGCGACCCCTCGGGACGCACCGACATGAGAAAGATGCTCACCCGCGAGGATATCAATCACAACGCCGAGTGCTTCAGACGCCAGATGGAGCGTTTTATCGACTTCGGCGAGGGCAAGGCTCAGATGGTGAACAACGCCGATTGGCTTCTCAACCTCAATTATATCGAACTTCTTCGCGAGGTCGGCGCCTGCTTCTCCGTCAACAATATGCTCCGTGCCGAGTGCTATAAACAGCGCATGGAAAAGGGACTGAGCTTCTTTGAGTTCAACTATATGATAATGCAGAGCTACGATTTCTACTATCTGTTCAAGAATTACGGATGCAACATGCAGTTCGGCGGCGACGATCAGTGGAGCAACATGCTCGGCGGAACCGAGCTCATACGCAAAAAGCTCGGCAAGGATGCTCACGCAATGACTATAACCCTCCTTACCGACTCCCAGGGTCATAAGATGGGCAAGACCGCGGGCAACGCCGTTTGGCTCGATCCCAAGAAGACTTCGCCCTACGAGTTCTATCAGTATTGGAGAAATGTTGCAGACAGCGATGTTCTCAAGTGCATACGTATGCTTACTTTTCTGCCTCTCGAGCAGATCGACGAGATGGACAAGTGGGAGGGCAGCCAGCTCAACCGCGCCAAGGAGATCCTTGCCTACGAGCTCACCGCGCTCGTCCACGGCGAGGAGGAGGCAAAGAAGGCGGAGAACGCGGCCAAGGCGCTCTTCGGCGCCGGCGGCGACAGCGCCAATATGCCGACCACCGTGCTCGCGGACGCCGACTTTGAAAACGGCGGCATCAACATCCTCTCGCTGCTTGTCGCCACGGGGCTGTGCCCGAGCCGCGGCGAGGCCCGCCGCCTCGTCCAGCAGGGCGGCATCGTTGTGGACGAGAAGAAGGTCGAGAGCATCGACGAGAGCATCCCGCAGGAGAAGTTCGCCGGCGACGGCATCATCATCCGCAAGGGCAAGAAGGTCTTCCACAAGGCCGTGACCAGGTAAGCACCATGCATGAAAGCCTCCGCAGCGCGGTCTGCGGAGGTTTTTTTGCCGCCGCGCCGCAAGGGCTTGCGTTTTGAACGCCTGTTTGATATAATATACTCTACTGCGCAGATCGCGGATCGCTGCACGCCGCCGTGCATCGCTCCGCGCCGAGGGAGGGGAGCGCCATGCGGATACTCGGCATCGACCCGGGGCTTGCCATCGTCGGCTTCGGCCTGATCGAGGCGGAGACCGGGAAAATGCAGATGCTGCAATACGGCGCGGTCACCACGCCGGCAGGGCTTCCGCTCGCCGCGCGGCTCGTGCAGCTCGAGCGCGATATGGAGGAGCTGATCGCGCAGCTCCGGCCGGAGGCCATCGCGGTCGAGGAGCTGTTTTTCTCCAACAACATCACCACCGGCATCGCCGTGGCCCACGCCCGGGGCGTTATCCTGTATACCGCCCAGCGGATGCACCTGCCGGTATATGAATACACCCCCATGCAGATCAAGCAGGCGGTAGTGGGCTATGGCCTGGCCGACAAGCACCAGGTCATGGACATGACCCGGCGGCTTTTGAAGCTCAAGTCCATTCCCCGGCCCGACGACGCCGCCGA
>ERZ827363.2588-NODE-2588-length-15195-cov-2.589300_pt1 | contig 15195 bp, 10 predicted proteins | sample MGYA00519776_ERZ827363 | MGnify/ENA primary metagenome ERZ827363 (study PRJEB31778, sample SAMEA3449288) | human gut metagenome | biome: human gut; feature: human-associated habitat; material: faeces | place: United Kingdom | collected 2010/2012 ...
GCCCTTTCATTCAATAAAACTTTCCTTCTTTGCCCTGTAGTGCTGACGGAAGATGGAGGGTTTTGTGGCGGAAGACCATTGGAGCAGGAACGAGTGTCCGGTTAGGGTTTCCGAACGCCCGACCGGTGGTGTCTGACGAACGCAGTGAGGAGTTCCGCCGGTCAGTGAAGGAAAGCCTTACCGGACCGGTCCTGGCGAACCGGTCTGACGGCACAAAACCCGGAATCGGAATAGAAAGAAAAAATTATACCTAGAATTATTCTGGTACTTGTTTGTCTCCCGTGACCCGGTCGCTTCCGCCGGTCAGTGAAGGAATCTTTACGGTAAATGCTCCCTTTCAGCAAAAGATTTACTCGATGATATGCATTCCCGTCAGTTCGGAAAAATGACGCAAGAGGATAACTTTTATTTCAGATAAATCGACCGGATGTCCTAATTCCTTTTCCATGGAAGTCACTCCTTTGTCGACAAATCCGCAAGGATGGATATAATTGAAATAATTCAGATCGGTATTCACATTTAAGGCAAAACCGTGCATCGTGACATATCTGGAACATTTCACACCGATGGCACAAATTTTACGGGCCCGGGGGGTATCCGGTTCGAGCCATACTCCGGTTGCTCCCGCCAAACGGAAGCCCTGAATACCGAAAGAGGCGATCGTGCGGATCACAACCTCTTCCAGCCGGTCTACATAATCTTTTACCCCTAACCCGAAACTCTCCAGATCGATCACCGGATAAACCACCAGTTGCCCAGGACCGTGAAAAGTAATATCTCCTCCCCGGTCGACTTTTATAAATTCGGCATGCTTAGCCCGAAGCTGTATCGCGCTGATCAGCATATTCGCTTCATTACCGCTTTTTCCCAAAGTATAAACAGGGTCGTGTTCTTCAAAAAGCAAGTGGTTTTCGGGAATTTTATTCCCTGCCTTCTCCGCTTTCACTTTCTCCAGCAGCCGTTCCTGCAATTCCCAGACTTCCCGGTATCCTTTTTGTCCCAAATCTGCAAATACCGTCTTTTTCTTCTCTTCCATACCCTTGCCGGTTTTCACTTTTTGATATGTCTTTCCGCATGATAACTGGATCTGACCAACGGGCCGCTTTCTACAAAGGTAAATCCTTTCCTGAGCCCGATTTCTTTATACTCTTCAAACACTTCGGGCCGGATGTATTCTTTAACTTCGGTATTTTTAGCCGTAGGTTGCAGATATTGTCCGATCGTCATGACCTGACATCCAACATTTCTCAAATCATCCATGGTCTTGAGAATCTCTTCCCTGGTTTCACCTAACCCCAGCATAATTCCCGATTTAGCCACACACTGACTAGCAGCGATTTGTCCGATCACTTTCAAAGAAACTTCATAAGTTGCCCTACTCCGGACACTATCGGACAAACGTCTCACCGTCTCCAGATTATGCGATATCACTTCAGGTCCGGCATCGATAACCTGCTGTACCAAATCCGTCCGTCCCTGGAAATCAGGAATCAATACCTCCATCGTCGTATCCGGATTTTCTTTCCGGATAGCCCGGATCACCTTTACCCAATGCGAAGCACCCAAATCCTCCACATCGTCCCGATCGACCGAAGTGATCACTGCGTGCTTCAAACCGAGTAACCGAATCGACCGGGCTACATGTTCAGGTTCCTGAGGATCCAAAGGAGCAGGATGCCCTGTCGTCACATTACAAAACTTACAGGCCCGGGTACATATATTCCCCCCGATCATAAAAGTAGCCGTTCCGCACCCCCAGCACTCTCCCTGGTTAGGACACCTCCCGCTTGTACAAATCGTATTCAGATGATGCCCCCGGATCGTGTTCAGTACATCGACAGAAAGCTGTCCCATCGGCAATTTGATCTTCAACCATTCCGGTTTTCTTCTGGTATTTTCCATTTCTAAAGTAAATCGTATTCGATTGCAAAAATAAAAAAGAAAAACGTAAAAGCCGGGAGATACATAAAAAAAGAGCGCATATCCTTATGCGCTCTTCGCTAACTAACCCTTAAAACTGTGAATTAAAAATGTGGTTATTCCCGTTTAATACCACTTAGTTGTTGTCCATGATGGAATATTTTGTTGTTGTTTTCATTTATAAGATGCAACAACTAGAGATTGGTTGCGTCGGAAATATTATTTTTTTTCAAAAATATTATCGACAGCTAAAAAAGAAAGGCAGTTATATACATATTTACCGGGACGTGACTTCCTGTTATACCCGGGTGAAAGATGTCCCGGTGACACCCCTCAAACCGGTATCCGTTACCTATGGGTATTTGAGTGTATTCAATAACTTGAAATGGGAACCTGTCGCTTATGCCGGACTTCGGGAAGGACGGTTTCTTTTTAAAGATGTCGGGTGTGGTATTGTATATTTGCCGTTGATTTATCCGGACGGGGATGCTGTTGCCGTTTCTTATCCTTTTCTATTGGATTTGACCGGAAAAGTGCAGCTGTTACAACCCGACACCACTCACCTGCTCACGTTAAAACTGAAGCGGAAGTATCCTTCAAGGCTCATGCTAAGGTCGGCCAACCGACCGTTTTTGAATTCGGTGGTGGAAGCTTCCAATGATCCCTCTTTCCGACGGAAAGACAGTATCGGCGTGTTTAAATATATCTCCGAATTACAATGGGCTGAAATAAAAACCGGTTCTTCCCAATCCTACCGATACTGGAGAATATGTTCCCGAAGGCCGTTTTATGTAGGTGAATGTATATTATATAACGCGAAAGGGGAAAGTATAAAACCCCTGCAAAATGTTCCGGGATTCACCGCTTCTTCCCCTGCTTTCGATGATAATCCGATTTCTTATGCCTTTTCGGATCGGAATTACATTTTACAATGGGATATGGGCAAAAAAGTTTCCTTGTCGGGTATAGAGTGTTTATTACGTAACGATGGCAATAGTGTATATCCTGGCCATTGGTATGAATTGAATTATCATGACGGCTCGGGATGGTGTTGCCACCGATCTGGCTCCCTTACGCTTTACAGATCGGGTAGCGATGAAATCCTCTGCCTTGCCTGCAGTTGAATTGATTCCTGAGTGGGATAAGGCGATAGAGTCGGGGCATAGCGGTGTCCGTTTAATTGAAATGCCTCTTCAGGCGAATATTTTCAGTTTGTATGTAGAGAGCGTAATTAAGTCGGGTAAATTGCTTTATCAGAAGCGAGCCTTTATGCGCCGTCGTCTGATAGTAGCCTGTCGTTGCTGTGGAGAGACTGATGTGTTTGTGAAACATTACCCCCGTCCCTTTGTTTCCTACTACCAGGCATTATGACGATGGGACGGTTGTATCATTTTATGGGTGCAGGGTGATCAGAGGGGAGATTGTCGCTATGATTCCTGTGGTAATCAATCCGATATAGATCGTGAGGCGGGTATGGGCGATCTCTTTCGGGTGTTCGATCAGATAACGGTTGTGTTCGTCGTATTTCAATAATCCGGCGATTTTCTTTTGGCGAAGGGTATAGCGTAGTAAATAATAGAAGATCAGCGCACCACTCAGCCCGACGAACATACCTGCCAATAAGTCGCCCGGGTAATGTACACCTAAATAGATGCGGGTATAACAATTCAGGACGGCCCAACATAGAATGAAAATACTTAACCAACGTTGTCTGAAGAAAAAAAGCAGGAAGAAGGCTAACCCGAAGGAATTGGAGGCATGACAGGAAGGGAACCCATAACTGCCTCCCCGTTTCCCGTTTACGATATGAACAAATTCGGATAAAGGATTGTTGAGATTCGAAGGACGCAAACGCTCGACTGCGGGACGTATCCAGGTGGCACATAGCTGATCGGCATAGGTGATGGTTAAAGCAATGGCGACGGCCGTGAGTAAAGTCACATATACATTAAAATTTTTGCAGAGTATATAGAGAATCGTAGCGTACATCGGGATCCAGATAAATCTTCCGGTAAAAAGCCACATAAAACTATCCCAATAGGGAGAATGTAAGCCGTTCAGTGTTAACAACAGCTGTTGGTCTAATTGCTGTAAAGTTTCAAGCATAAGATTTGTTTTTTCATGTAAACGTACCCCGGAATATATAGTTCACTGAAAAAAGGAACGTTTAAATTGGTTGAAAGAATAGCTATCTCCGGCGTAAAGGTATTATTTTTCCCGAAATTTAAAGTAATAATTTTCAAAAGATTACGACTTTGACCTGCTCTCCTTATAGAAGTCGTTGAAAACCAAGTAAAAATGTTCGTTTTTGAGTTTATCAAAGTGTGTAAACTTTATGTGTTCGGTGCAGAAGATTTCATAAATAACTTACAAACTGAAAGCTTCTAAACGAAGAGTACCGTTCAACGGTTACAAAAGTTGTTGTAATTCAAGGAGATCAGAAATTGGGGTTGACTGTTTTAACCGGGAACAGTGGTTTTCCGGCCTAATCCCTGGGAATCGTGAACCAGAAAGTCGATCCTTTCTCCGGTTCCGATTCTACTCCGATTTTTCCGTTGAATTTGTCGATGATAGTAGAACAGATCGATAGGCCTAATCCTGTTCCCTGGATGAAATTGTTTAATTTGACAAAGCGACGGAAGACACTGGCTTGTTGATCTTTCGGAATACCGATTCCGGTATCTTCTACATAAAAGTAAATATCTTTTTCCCGGAGTCGGTAGCCGAAAAAAATGTGGCCTTGTCGGGTGAATTTCAACGCATTGTTCAGGAAATTAGAAATCACCTGATTGAGGCGTATACGGTCGATTTTGATTGCATACTCTTCAGCCTGTTCTGGTATGAATTTAATTTCGATACCGGTTTTGGCTTTTAGTTGAAAGACGGATTCGATTTCCTGAAAAAATTGATTCAGTTCCACTGTGTTTTCCGTAAAATCCATCACACCGGCTTCAATCTTGGAGATGTCCAAAATGTCGTTGATCAGTTGCAGCAAAAGGTCGTTGTTGACAGAGATAATCCGGGTATACTCGGCCTTATCTTCTTCGCTGAAGTCCATTTCGCTGGCCAGTAGATTTGAAAAACCGACAATGGCATTGAGCGGAGTTCTGATTTCGTGACTCATATTGGCAATAAAAGCGGATTTCAACCGATCCGATTCTTCTGCTTTGGCTTTTGCCTGAATCAAATTCGCTTCGATCTTTTTCAGATTATCGATATCTGCACTCAGAAAGACCAGTTCGACTTGTTCGCCGGAAGCATGAGGATCACGAAGAGAGGCATGATATTTATACCAATGCCATTCGTTGTTCTGGCGGATGCGGACATGTCTGCCGAAAGTATGGGCTTGCCCCTGAGCAGCTTCGTCGATAAATTGTAATAATGCTGTCCGGTCTTCCGGATGCATATATCGGTAAGTATCGATCACTTGTGTGATATCCCGGGTGGTTTCTCCTAAATTGATAAACCACTGATCGGTAGCAAATCCCTGGCGAGTAGATACGTTCCATTGAGCTACTCCGATATGGGCCTGGATCGAAGCAAAACTGAAAAGTGATTCGAGTTCCGCTACCCGTCGTTTGGATTGGGTATTTCGTTTTTCACTGCGGAAATGTTCGATGCCTATACATAAAATTTGGGCCAGGGTTTGCAAATAGATTTTATCTTGCTGGCTGCAAGGGCGGACTTGCCGGACGTAGTCGACCCCGACATATCCCCACAATTGGTTGTTCACATGAAGGGGGGCGACGAACATAGAGATAATTCCTTGCTCCAGCAGGAGTTGGCGCTCTTTTTCGAATTTGATTTTTTGTGTCACGCGCAGGTCTTCGGTGATCAATAGCTTATCTTCCTGCATCTGACTATACAACCACGGAATATCCTCGTTGGGAATATGCTGAAGATATTCGATTTGAGGGGGGACCGTATCGGCACAAATTTCATATGTATTCTTGCTGGTATTGTGTTGCATATCGAATTCGAAAATATAAGCCCGGTCTGCTTCCAGTTCTTTCAACATCCTTTGCAGAATTTTTTCCACGGACTCCTTTTCATTTTTAGCTTCCAGGAAAACCCGTAAGGCTGCGGATAAATGTTCCTGGTTATTCATGGAAGTATCGATTTCACTTTGTGTTTTGTCCAATTTTTTCCGATAAAAAACAAATCGTAATGAAGTGAAAATGACCAGATAAATGAGAATACCACCCCCCAGGCTACCACCGCACAACAACAGGAGTGTCCGGTGTTTAGTCCAAAAGGTCGGAGGCCGATTATAGAAATAGAGCCGGGAGGTGTTACAATTGCCGATGTTTAAATGATTGGCTTCCAATAGAGTTTCATTGATATGTACACCGAGGGATTGAGTATTGCTCTGGAGGGGAATAGCTTTAGCCGGTACTCCGCCGAGAACCCGGAGGGCCAGCTCCGACAATAAAACCCCGTAATCGAAACTTTCAGCATAATATCCTCCGATATAATCGATATTGTTATTCCCCCAATCCGTGACAGAGAATACGGGAGTCGGAGCCAATTGGCAAATATTATGGTGTACTTTTTCATGATCGTATAAGTACCCCTCTGCATCCTGCATCCAGCCAGTCAGTAATATACCGGTATTCGGCGAAAGATGCTGCAAACGTTCATATAGCGTGTTGGTCGAAAGGAAACGGCCGTCCAGAAAAGTGAATTTCAGATCGGAAGGATATTCCTGAAGGTATTTTTTTACCAGAAGGGTAGAATAAATCCCGAAAAACTGGCAATCTCCGATAACGGCGATTTCTTGTAAATCAGGACGTAAAGCCTGCATGAGCTGTATGTTTTGCGGGATGTATATATCTTCGGTAATTCCGGTGGCATTATAAGATCGGCATAAATCTTGGGTAAGCTGAAAGTTATGGGCAGACAATCGGGTAGGGTGAAGGTATTCACTCAGGTCTAAACTATATTTTTTTACTCCGACTAGTAGAACATCTACATTTTTCCAGGAGTCCTGACGTGTATACCGATAGGCCATCCAGGCGGCATCCGCGATGAGGATAACCATTTTGGGGGGAGGTAACCGATGATTGTTCAAAATGAAACGGGTACTTTGAATCCAGATTTCCGGTGAAGCAAACAAATCGGTATTTAAATATTCGCTATATACCGGGTAGGGGCAATCGTTTTTTTTTAATTCTTGACGGAATGAGGCCTCGAGCGTTTTTGCCCAGCTTGAATTACTATTGTATGAACTGATTAATAAAATATAATCTTCCCTTTCTCCTTTTACTTGAGTAGGTAAAATTATACCTGTAATTACAATCAGAATAACCAATAGGCTTTGCATGCCGTTCGTGTGTTTTTCCTCACAAAGATAGGTTTTTATTTCGAGTCTGATTATGATTTCCCGGAACTTTACATTATAAATCAACTAAGAAATCAATACCTTATAGAAAACTGTTCCGACCGGGTAACCCAGGTATCCGTCTGCCGATAGGATGACTTGTTCTGATGACACAAAAACCGAACTCGGAATAGAAAGAAAAAAATATACCTGCCTTTTACTGGAACAATAGAGAGAAAAATAAGTGGTTGATTATTAGTATGATATGATAATGGTGAATATTTTATTTCAAAAATAATCGAAAAATGGTAACCTCGGGTTGGTTTTGCCCGTAGAAGAGGGTGTAAATGATGATTGAATTTATGATTTTATTTTAGCTGTTATTTAGATTAAGATTATTTAGCACACACCACGAGGGAGAGGAAGCTTATCAACAAGCTGATTTTCGGAAAAGTTCTTTATATTTTGGAAAGTGATCTACGGGAATAATACACCACGCACATATACACCACACAGACGCACGCACATATAATAACATCTTTTCATTAATCCCACTATTTTCCGATATAAAGAATCTACGAAAATGTCTCCCTTTTTTTATTTTATTTACTTTTTACTTAAAACCTTTTATTTCCTGTTTGTTGTTTTTTCCTTAACTTTGCAAGTTATTTGTAAGGATTGAAAAAATGAAAGAATTTCAGGAAGAAGAGGGACAGATTGTCATTTACGGTGCACGTGAGCATAATCTGAAAAATATAGATTTGACTATTCCGCGGAATAGTCTGACTGTCATTACCGGATTGAGCGGGAGTGGGAAATCGTCTCTGGCTTTCGATACGATATATGCAGAAGGACAGCGTAGGTATATGGAGACTTTTTCGGCCTATGCCCGTCAGTTTCTGGGAGGGATGGAACGTCCGGACGTCGATAAAATTACAGGATTGAGTCCGGTTATTTCTATCGAACAAAAAACGACTAATAAGAATCCCCGTTCGACAGTCGGTACGACGACCGAAGTTTATGACTTTTTGCGTTTGCTTTTCGCACGTGCCGGCGAGGCTTATTCTTATGTTACAGGGAGCCGGATGGTGAAATATACGGATGAGAAGATCATCGAATTGATTCAGAAAGATTTCGCTGGAAAAAAGATTCTGCTTTTAGCACCGGTAGTGAAAGGACGGAAAGGAAATTACAAAGAGCTTTTCGAAAATTTACGGAAGAAAGGATTCATTTCGGCACGGGTAGACGGGGAGATCCGTGAAATCGGACTCGGTATGAGTGTGGATCGGTATAAAATCCATGATATCGAGATTGTGATCGATAAGATGATTGTCGACCATATCGATTTGAAACGCCTGAAAAGCTCGGTGGCTACTGCCATGAAAAACGGTAAAGGGGTGATGATGGTTAAACCGTTGGATCGCGGGGATATTAAATACTATAGCCGGCATCTGATGTGTCCGGATACCGGGATTTCTTACCGGGATCCTGCTCCTCATTCTTTCTCTTTTAATTCCCCTCACGGAGCTTGTCCCAAATGTAAAGGGTTGGGGTATGTGAATGCGGCCGATATCGATAAGATCATTCCTAATAATGCGCTTTCGATTTATGAAGGAGGGATCGAACCGCTGGGAAAATATAAAAATAGCATTCTTTTTTGGCAAATAGAGACGGTGTTGAAAAAACATGGCTATGAATTGCATACTCCGATCCGGGAGCTTTCGGAAGAGGCTTTGACGGATATCCTGTATGGTTATCCCGGACAAATCCGGTTAGAGAATACAGCTTTGGGTGTCTCTTCCAATTCGCTTTATAATTTCGAAGGTATTATCAAGTATGTCACTATGCAGGAGGAGAATAGCACTTCGAAAAAAGCGAATAAATGGGCCGAACAGTTTATTTCGGTTGTAAAATGTGACGTATGTAACGGGCAGCGCCTGAATCAGGAAGCTTTGAATTTCCGGATTGCCGGTAAAAATATTGCTGAACTGGCTTCTATGGAACTGAGCGATTTGTATGAATGGGTATGTACCACCGAAGCACAGCTCGAAGACAAACAACGGCAGATTGCCGGAGAGATATTTAAAGAAATCCGTACCCGGTTGAAGTTCCTTTTGGATGTGGGCTTGGAATACTTGTCTTTGAATCGTCAATCTATGACCTTGTCCGGCGGGGAATCGCAGCGGATACGTTTGGCTACTCAAATCGGTTCACAGTTGGTAAATGTGTTGTATATTCTGGATGAACCGAGTATCGGCTTGCACCAAAAAGACAACCGGCGGCTGATCCATTCCCTGCAACAATTGAGGGATAATGGAAATTCGGTGATCGTAGTGGAACATGGCCGGGAGATGATGGAAAGTGCGGATTATATTGTCGATATGGGCCCAAAAGCCGGTAGGAAAGGGGGAGAAGTTACCGCTATCGGTACGATCGACGATATTAAAAAGAGCGATAGTCTGACAGCTCAATATCTGAATGGTACCAAAAAAATACAGATACCCGAAAAAAGAAGGGAAGGAAACGGAAAATTCCTGACCTTGAAAGGATGTATGGGGAATAACCTGAAAAAAGTAGATGTAAGCATTCCTTTAGGGATGTTGGTATGTGTGACGGGAGTCAGTGGAAGTGGCAAGTCGTCGTTGATCAACGGGACTTTGCATCCGATCCTGACCGAAAAGTTCTATCGCGCGATTACCTCGCCTCTTCCTTATAAAGCTATCGGGGGAATCGAACATATCGATAAAGTAGTGGTGGTGGATCAAAGTCCTTTGGGCCGTACCCCCCGTTCGAATCCGGCGACCTATACCGGTATCTTTACCGATATACGTAAGATTTTCGAGAAGTTGCCGGAAGCTCAGATTCGCGGATATGGAGCCGGACGTTTTTCATTCAATATTCCCGGCGGACGTTGTGAAGAGTGTAAGGGAGCCGGAGTGAAGACGATAGAGATGAATTTCCTGCCGGATGTGTATGTGCATTGTGAAGCTTGCGATGGAAAGAGATATAATAAAGAGACCCTGGAAGTGAGGTATCGCGGAAAATCGATCGGCGATGTGCTGAATATGACGATCAATCAGGCAGTCGAGTTTTTCGAAAATGTCTCTTTCTTGCAACAAAAGCTGAAGGTGCTTCAGGATGTGGGATTAGGCTATGTGAAACTGGGCCAGCAATGTACGACTTTGAGCGGTGGAGAATCACAACGAATCAAGTTGGCGGCTGAACTGGCAAAGAAAGATACCGGTAAGACACTTTATATTCTCGACGAACCGACAACGGGATTGCATTTCGAGGATATCAATATACTGTTGGAGGTTATACAGAAACTGGTGAATAAAGGAAATTCTGTCATCGTTATCGAGCATAACCTCGATGTTATTAAAGTGGCCGATTATCTGATCGACATGGGACCTGGAGGGGGGAAAGAAGGGGGAAAGATCGTGGCTACAGGTACACCCGAAGAGGTAGCTGAATGCAAAAAATCGGAGACCGGTAAATTTCTGCGGGAAGAGTTGAAAAGGTAAAAGGCTAAAGGCTATAAGCTAAAGGCTAAAGGCTATAAGCATATATTTCGAACTGCCTATAGCTTTTAGCTTATAGCCTTTTACTTTTTAAATGATTCCCAGTACGTTCAGGAGGATCAGGAATATACAGATAGGGGCTATATATTTGAGAATAAAAGTATAGAGCCGGAAGAAGCGGGTTTTCAAACTGCCGTTGTTGCTGATTTCACTGTAGAGGATGCTTTTATCCAGGTACCATCCGGCAAAGATACAAATCAGAATACCTCCCAAAGGAAGTAATATATTCGAACACAGATAATCACAGGCATCGAAAAGGCTCATTCCGAAAATTTGTACATGGCGGAGGGGTCCGAATGAGAGAGTATTGAAACTACCGATACAAGTGATGACCAGCGTGGCGATTACCGTAGCCCAGGGGCGTTTCAGTTTCTTTTCTTCAACAAGATAGGCTACCGGCACTTCCAGTAAAGATATGGCGGAAGTCAGGGCGGCGAAAGTGAGCAGGATGAAAAAAAGGATCGCCCAAATTTCACCTGCAGGCAGTCCCTGAAATACTTTAGGGAGAGTCAGGAAAACCAATCCCGGACCGGCTTGTGGATCGATATGAAAAGAAAATACGGCCGGCAGAATAGCGATACCCGCTAAAATGGCAACCAGGGTATCGGTGATAATTACTTTCAGGGAGATACCGGTCAGATTGTCGTTTTTAGGAATATAAGAAGCATAAGTCAGCAGAATACCCATCCCCACAGAAAGTGAGAAAAAAGCCTGACCTAAAGCGGATAAAATACTATCGGCGGTGAGCTCGGACAGTTTGGGAAAGAATAAGAATCTCAAGCCTTCTGCCGAACCGCTTAAAGTCATAGAATTAATACTCAACGCAATAATGATGATAAACAGTAGGGGCATCATCAGTTTGGAATACCTTTCTATCCCTTTTTGTACTCCTCCCATGATAATCGCTCCGGTAAGGAACATAAAACCGATATGCCAAAGGAGTGCTTTGTAAGGATGGGAAATGAAATTGGTGAAAATGGAATTTATATCTTCTGCGTGAAAGGAGGTACTTATCGACAACCACACATATTCGAGCGTCCAGCCGGAAACCGTTCCATAAAATGAAAGGATCAGAGTGGCTGCAATAATCGAGAGGAGACCGAACAAAAACCACTTCGTGCCCGGTGCCAATACGCGGAAAGTACCGAGTGCATTTTGTTGGGAACGACGTCCTAAAGAAAATTCGGCCAACATCACCGGTAAGCCTATGGCTATGGTAAAGAATATATAGACGAGTAAAAAAGCTCCTCCGCCGTTTGTACCTGCCACATAGGGAAATTTCCAGATATTTCCTAAACCGACTGCCGAACCTGCTAAAGCTGCTATAGCCCCGAATTTGGATTTAAAACCGATTCTATGGTTTGAATGGTGCATATCAGATCTATTTTTGACTGTAAAAATAAAACAATTCTTGTTCCCAGTTAACTTTGCAATAAAGTTTAACAGATTGAATAATAATGTTTTTGAATTCAATTTGATTTACTTTCAATTTGAAATTGAATTTTCTTATCATGTAACGATTCTGAAGTAGAAAAGTTGATGCGAGCTACTTTTCCGGTTAATAGTTGCAATGGTTGCAAAAGTTTCAGAAATTAAGCCTAACCACTGCCGTGTTTTAGTCCAATTAATATTTCTTCGATAAAAAAATTGAAAACCACTTGTATGTTACTATGGAGTAACATATATTTGTGACTGAATGGTAACATATATAAAAACAGTAAGAAAATGAAAATAGAAAAAGACAGGGAAACTACAGAAAAGCGTTTGCTTACAGCAGTTGGTGAAATCGTAGAGGAAAGCGGACTTGAGTCTTTAGGGATAAATGCCGTAGCACAAAGGGCCGGAGTATCAAAGATGTTGATATACCGCTATTTCGGATCATTGGAAGATTTGATAGCCCAATATATCATACAGCGAGATTATTGGGTAAATATTCCGACAGAGATTCCCGGGAAGAATGAACTAAACGCATTTGTTAAAGATATGTTCCGGGAACAAATTCGGCAGTTAAGGGAGGATAAAATGCTGATACGCCTATACCGTTGGGAATTGTCTGTCAATAATCCGATAGTAGAACAAATAAGGCGGAAGCGAGAGGAAAACGGGATTAAATTGATTGAATTTATTAGTCGTATTTCCGGTGTTCCTTTTTCTCAAATTCAATTTTTGGCAACAATGATTAGTAGTTCTATTACCTATTTAGCAATGTTCGGGGATGTCGGAAAAGTTTATAATGGTTACGATTTTAAGACCGATGATAGTTGGGAACAGTTAGAAAAAGGAATTAATTTGATTGTTGATAAATGGATATGATATATAATAAGTTTAGTAATCATGGTTTTAGGAAATATAAATATACATGTTCAAAATCCTGATTTCCTGTTTATGGTAGAGTATGCCATTAAAGCACCGTCAGGGCATAACACCCAACCGTGGCTTTTCAGGATCAACGAAAATAACATCGAAATACATCCTAATTTTGACAGGGCGTTGCCTGTTGTTGATTTTGATAACCGAGAATTGTTTATCAGCTTGGGATGCGCTTTGGAAAACCTTTGTATAACCGCTTTAGAAAAAGGTTATGATTATGATGTTGAATTAACGAAGACGGGGATTATAACTGTTTACCTCTCCTCTCCGGATACCTCTGGATATAATTCGTTATTTCAGCAAATTCCGTTAAGACAAACAAACCGTAGTATATACAACGGAAAACAAATACCGGAAGAAAATATTGCTGAATTAAGAGAAGTTATAAATGATGAAAATATCAATATTCGTTTTTACAAACATGGAACTCCTGAATTCGATGCCATAAGGAATTATATCGAACAGGGCAATCGGATTCAAATGCAGGACAAAGCATTTAAAAAGGAATTGAAAGAATGGATGCGTTTTAATAGGAAACACAGCGAAAAAACAAATGACGGTTTAAGCTACCTTGTTTTCGGTGCCCCTAATCTACCCAAGTTTATTTCAAAGCCTATTATTGGCCAAGCTGTAAATGAATGGTCGCAGGTAAAAGGGGATAACAAGAAAATCGCATCCGCTTCACATTTGGTTTTATTTACAACGCAAAACGATAATATTCCCGAATGGATTGATCTCGGACGAAACCTGCAACGTTTCCTGCTAAAATCTACTGAACTGAACATTATTCATTCTTACTTTAATCAACCGAATGAAGTACGGGAATTATCTGTAAAAATGGCTGAATCCCTCGGTTTAGCCGGGGAATACCCTACAATACTATTACGAATGGGTTATGGTGAAACGATGCCATATTCGAAAAGAATAAACGTAAATAAAGTTCTTATAAACAATTGATAAAAACACTGCGAGAATGATAAATAAGTGTAGATATGTATATCACTGTCTTCCTGTAAATTTAAGTTTGACATTTATTTTTACTATAAGCAAAACGGCGGACAAATGGTAGCGGAAAACGATTTATGATGTCTGTAAAGTACCCGTCGTAAACAGATGTACAATGTAAGATAAAATCCCTAAAAATAGGTATTGCCGGGTAATTTCAAGCCCTGTACTTTTACAAAAATAAAGACAGAAACATCGTTCATTATTAATGCAAGTGCTGAAAGAAGACATACGGGGGCGTATTTTGGCGGTTGCCAAACTGCAATTCGGGCAGAAAGGTTATTCCAAAACTTCCATGCGCGAAATAGCCGAGTTGGCAGGTGTTGGCGTGGGAAACATCTACAACTACTTTGCGAGCAAAGATGAACTGTTTGGCGAGGTGGTTCGTCCGGTGATGCATGCACTGGAGGCAATGTTGCAGGAGCATCACGGCATACGGGGTGAAGATGTGATGAGGATGAAGTCGGAAAAGTATCTGAAAGCCTGCATAGACGAATATGTTTCGCTTATTGACGAGCATCGTACCCTGCTGGAGATTCTGTTGTTTCGCGCACAAGGCTCTTTGTTGGAACATTTTCGTGAAAGCTACACCGACCGCTCCACGGAATTGGTCAAGGCATGGTTCGCATCCATGCAGCGGAAATACCCTGAAATCAATACGACGGTGTCCGATTTCATCATCCACCTGCATACGGTATGGATGTTCACCATGTTTGAGGAATTGCTTATGCATTCAGTACCCAAACAAGAAATGGAAGCCATCCTGCACGATTACATCTTATTTGAAATCCAAGGCTGGAGGGCAATCATCAAGATATGAGAGACAGAAAACGTACATACGGGCAACCGGCCATATCACAATGGCTGGGAAGGAGGAAAGCTTTACGGAGGTTTCCTCCTTTTTTTATGAACAATTCTGAATATCGTTCACTATTAAATAATAAAAAATATGAAACAGAAACACGAGTTTAAGAGCATTGTGGCGGAAACACTGCTCAT
>ERZ827363.2594-NODE-2594-length-15161-cov-9.229842_pt1 | contig 15161 bp, 13 predicted proteins | sample MGYA00519776_ERZ827363 | MGnify/ENA primary metagenome ERZ827363 (study PRJEB31778, sample SAMEA3449288) | human gut metagenome | biome: human gut; feature: human-associated habitat; material: faeces | place: United Kingdom | collected 2010/2012 ...
GGAGAATTTAAAGATGGAGAAAAAGTTCTTAGAGCTAAAATAGATATGTCTTCTCCTAATATAAACTTTAGAGACCCTGTAATATATAGAATCGCTCATTCTACTCATCACAATACTGGAGATAAGTGGTGTATATACCCAATGTATGCATTTGCTCATCCACTAGAAGATGCTATAGAAAAAATAACTCACTCTATATGTACACTAGAGTTTGAAGACCAAAGACCTTTATATGATTGGGTTGTTAGAGAGTGTGAAATGGAAGCTACTCCAAGACAAATAGAGTTTGCTAGACTTAACCTTACAAACACTGTTATGAGTAAGAGAAAATTAAAGCAACTTGTTGATGAAGGTGTTACTGATGGATGGGATGACCCTCGTATGCCTACTATATCAGGATTTAGACGTAGAGGATATACTGCTGATGCTATACGTAAATTCTGTTCAGAAATTGGTGTATCTAAAGCTGATTCAAAAGTTGATAGTCAAATGCTTGATTTCTTCGTAAGAGAAGACTTACAAACTAAAGCTCCTCTTGCTATGGGTATTTTAAATCCACTTAAGTTAGTTATAACTAACTACCCCGAAGGTCAAACAGAAATGATTGAACTTGAAAATAATGCAAAAGATGAAACTAAAGGAACTAGATTAGTACCATTTGGTAGAGAATTATATATCGAACAAGAAGACTTTATGGAAGAACCTATTAAGAAATACTTCAGATTATTCCCAGGAAATGAAGTTCGTTTAAAGGGAGCTTACTTTGTTAAGTGTACTGATGTTATAAAAGATGAAAACGGAAATGTAGTTGAAGTACATTGTACTTACGACCCAGAAACTAAGAGTGGTTCAGGATTTACAGGACGTAAAGTAAAATCTACTATACACTGGGTAGAAGCAAATACTGCTATTCCTTGTGAATTTAGATTATATGAGCCATTAATACTTGATGATGCTCCAGAAAATGAAGGAAAGCACTTCTTAGAGCAAATAAATCCAAACTCTATGGAAATATTACAAGGATTTGCTGAACCTACTCAAATAAAGGATGCAAAACCATTAGATAAGTTCCAATTTGTAAGAAATGGATTCTTCTCTGTTGATACAAAATATACTACAGATGATAAATTAGTATTTAATAGAGTTGTACCATTAAAGAGCTCTTTCAAACCTGGAAAATAATATTTAATATATAAAAACCTACTAAGTATATTTTAGTAGGTTTTTTCTTTTATTTAATTTAACTATAAGTTTATTATTCAACACCTAATATTTCTAATCCACCTTCTATACATTTTATATCTAATGGAAAATCTGGACCCTTTTCACCATCAATATCTGTAGTTAATCCATCCTCACATTCAATATATATTTCCTTAGTTTTAAAGTATAATATATCATCCTCATTTAAATTATCTAAATGTTCTCCCTTTAATACATTTATAAATACTGGTATAGATTTTGGAATTGGCATATATTTAAAAATAATTACATCTAAATATCCATCATCTAGTTTTGCTTTATATGCTAAATTTAAATTACCTGCAGTTTTTCCATTAAAAACTAACATAAGATACATATTTCCTTTATACTCTACTTCATCAGATTTTACTTTTATATTAAACGCTCTAAGATGAAGCGTTTCCTCTATCCCAGCTATATAATATGCTACTTTTCCCATATAGTTTTTAAAATCAGGATTTATTTTTTGAGATACATCCGTAAACATACCTGCACTTGCTACATTTATAAAATACTTATCATTTATTTTTCCTATATCAAAATTTCTTGGATTAGAATTTATAATATTATCTACTGCTTTTTTTATATCAAATTCTAATCCAAGAGAGTGCGCAAAATCATTAGCTGTACCAACAGGAAGTATTCCAACTGGTAGGTTTATATTTAAATTTTTCATAGCATTTATTATTATATCTATTGTTCCATCTCCACCTGCTATTATTAAATGCTCATATGTATCATCTATATCTAAAAAGGCTTTATCTATACACTCATTTTTGTCTATTCTATATGGTATAAGTGTAATGTTATTTTTTTGATATATACTTATTATAAAATCTAAACTATTTACTATGGATTTTTCACCTGAATTTGGGTTGTATATAAGTTTTGCTTTTCTCATGAAACCTCCTTAAAACTTAACCTTTATGATATATATTAGATGTATAAAAGGATATACCTTTATTTTAGTATATCCTTTATTTTATTAATAACCAAGATTTTCATTTAAAAATATTACATGAATTCTATTTGCAGTTCTTTGTCTTTTTATAACTGTATACTCACAGCATATTCTATCTGTACTACTACAATCCATACAATATCCTTTTATTTTACATGGTGTATTAGTATCTAGTCTTTTAGCATTAGCAGGAGCACACATACTTTTATTACGCTCTACAGCTTCATTGATATTTTTTACTATTTTATTAACTCCAACTACTACTATAACTTTGTCTGGTCCATAAAGCATCGCTGCTATCCTATTTCCATTTCCATCTACATTATATAATTCTCCATCTTCTGTTATAGCATTAGTACTAGTAAAGAATACATCTGCACTAAAAGTCTTTCTGTATAACTCTTTTAAATCATCCTTAGTTAGATTTTCTTCATATCTATCTAGAAAATTAAATCTTTTACTTCTTAAATAATCTATAACACCTGCTTCAAATAATGTCATAGATCCTCCACAACTAACAGTATCCCCTTCATTTGTAAGTTCATCTATTATTTTAATAAGTTCATCTTTATTATTTGCAAGATAACCCTTCATATTATTATTTTCTAATGTGGTTTTAAATCCTTCTAAGAAAGAATTATATCCTTTTTCTTTATTGTCACCAAGAGGATTATCATTTTCTAAAGCCTCATAAAGATCTCTACAATATTGTGATGGTAAAGTTGTTATATTTTGACCTATAAAATCAATAGCACAATTTACACCAGCATCATATATTTGACTTTTTAATGCTTCAGTTAATTCTAAATATTCTTCATAACTTTCATCAGACTTATCTTCATTAATTTCACTATCTTCATTTTTACTTGTATTATCTGAAGTATTATTATTTATTGTAGAATTGTTATTTTCAATAACATTAGTATTCTCAGAAGTATTTTGTTCTTCTTTTTCTTGAGAGATTTCTTCATTACCAGAAGAAGAGTTTTCTATTGAAGCAATTATTTTAGATATAAAAGAGTCATTATAAGCATTTTTATAGATATTAGCAATTGTATACTCTTTTATAGTTGTCATTCTTACTTCATTTTCAAATTCTTCATAATCAGTTGATGTAGTAGCATTTACTAATTGATCTTTATAATATATGTAGAAATCATTAATATCATAGTATTTTTTTGTAGCATTTAATGTTGCCTTATAAAGTCTAGATGAAATTTCAGTCATTGCGTTGCTATCTAGAGTTATACCATTAGTATCCTCGTTTTCTTTGTTATACTTTTCATAAGTTGACTTTAAAAAGTCAAAATCTCCATCTTGTGTATTAGAGTAAGAATTTAATAACTCTAAAAATTCATCTAATTCTTCTTTTGAAGTTATTTCTTCTATAATATTTTCAAATTCATTTTGTAAATATTCAGCAGAGTAGTTTTCTGTTGAGAAGAAAGCATCTTTATAAGTTCTTGCACTATATTCCACACTTCCATCTAAAGCTTTAGTGTCTTCAGTCATTACAAAGTTATCTTCTTTTGATGAGTTTTTACATCCAACTAAAAAGGTTAGAGGTAAAGTTAAAGCAACTATAAGACTAACTATTTTTTTATTCATTTTTCTCTCCTTTAAATTAAACAAAGAATTAATAATAAATATATATAAATTTATTATAAATCTTATTTTATCATATTTTGTCTCTTTAGAATACTATTTGCAATAATAAAAAAGAAAAAGTATGAAGAATCTACATAAATAAAGTACTAAAATTTAAGTAAGAATATTTATAGGGGGAATGCTAATGGGAGACATATGTATATTGAATTTTAATCATACTTACGAAAATCAAGATTTTTATAAAAAGAAAGATTATAAAATTATAGATTTGTATGATTTAAAAAATGTAAGTAGATATTGTGATGAAAAAACTTTAAATATAATAAGAAAAAAATTATATAATATTGAAAATTATAAAATAAAATTTATAGATTCAGGAAATTATCATTATATTTCTTATTTAATTTTAGAAAAAATAAAAAAACCTTTTGTTTTAGTGTTGTTTGATCATCATACAGATATGCAACCATCATATTTTGAAGAACTAATGTCTTGCGGTTGTTGGGTAAAGAAAACACTAGATGACAATGAATATATTGAAAAGGTTGTATTAATAGGTAATAAGGAAGAGCTGATAAATTCAGTGGAAGAAAAGTATAAAAGTAAAATTATTTGTTTTAGTGAAGAATATATAAAAGACAATTATAAATGGGAAGAATTTTCTCTAAATATAGATAAACCTATTTATATATCAATAGATAAAGATGTTTTAAATAATTATGAATCAAAAACAGACTGGGATCAAGGTAGTTTGACTTTAGAAGAATTAAAAAAAATTTATATAAATATATGTGCAAATCATACAATAATAGGTATAGATATTTGTGGTGATTCAGCAGTAAATAATGACTTATTTAGTGAAAATAATATAATTAATAATAAAAGTAATAAGAAAATACTAGATATTATAGCTGAAGAGGAAAGCATATACGAGTCAAATAATATATAAAAATATATAAAAATGCTAGAAAAAAGGTATATATATTTGAATTATAAATATATATACCTTTTTTCTATATATTTTAATAAAAATAATAATTGTTTTTAATTGACAATGATTATCAATAATGATAATATTAAATTGTTAAATGAATTAGGGAGAGAGGAAAGACTATGATAAGAAAAGGAAAACTAGTAAAAAATACAGCAATAGCTTTAGCAATAATATCAGTATTTGGAAATACATTAAGTACAGTAAGTGCAGCAGAAATAATGAAAAGTTCAACTGCTATAGAACAATATGTAGAGGGAACATATGATATATCAGCAAAACTTATAAAAGATAATTCAGATGAAGATTCTATGGCAAATGGATATTTAAAAGAGACTAAAATAGAAATATCTAAAAATAAAATGTACATGGTAATGACATTTGAAAATGGAAAATTATTAAAAGAATTAAAACCAAGTGTAAATGGAAAAGAAGTAGAAGGTAAAATAACTACTAGTTCGGATGATAAAAAAACTGTTAAATTTGAAATAGGTTCATTAACAGATAAAATAGAGCTAAATGTTTTAATAAATCCTTTTGGAAACTTTAAAGTAGAAGCAGCTTGTAGAGTTAAAGTAGAAAAAGCACAAATACCTACTAAACCAGAAGAAAAAGATGATGCAGTTACATCTCCAACACCAAGTGTACCAGATAAAGGTGATAGTGATAAAAATGATAAAGAAGAAGTAACAGGTAAAGAAGAAACTTTAAATACTACTTTAAAACATGCAACAGAAGACAAAGATTCATCTGCTCAAAAATTCTTAAAAAGTAGTAAATTAAAAACTGTAGATGGAAAAAAATACATGGTGATGACATTTACAAATGGAAATATGTTTACAGCTATGAAAGGTATAGTAAATGATAAAGAAGTTGAAACAAAATTTAATTTTGATAAAGAAAGTGATACTGTAACAGTAGAATTTGAAATATCATCTTTAAAAGATAAAGTTTCATTAAGCTTCTCATATAATACACCAATGGGAGCTATGACACATTCAGCAAGAGTTGAATCATCATTAGCATCATCAGAAGATAAAAAAGAAGATATGGTAGTACCACCAACAACTGATAAAGAAGACAAAAAAGAAGATGTAGTAGTACCACCAACAACTGATAAAGAAGATAAAAATGATGAAGTGAAACCACCGGCAAACAATAACAATGCAGGTACAAACAATGGGTCAGGATCAAACACAAATAAAAATGGATTCTATCAATTAAAAAACACAGTTAAGTGTGACAATGCAGTAGGTTACCAAATGGTAAGAAACTTACTAAGTGAAACAACTAACATGGAAGTTAAAGGTGGAAAAACTTACATAACATTAAGATTCTCTTCATACAGCTTAATGGGAGACATAAATGTAAAAGTAAATAATAAAACTGTAAAATTCACTAAAAATGTAATAGATAATGATACAGTAGAATTAACTGTAGAAGTTCCAAACTTAGATGCACAAATAACAATGGGTATGTTTGTTAAAGCTATGAACCAAACTGTAAGCTTTGGTGTTGCTTTTGATAAAACAAGTGTCAAATTCATAAGTTCAAATGAAGAACCAACGATACCAGATTCAAACAATGGAAGTTCAAACAACGGAAATTTAAATACTGGTGGAAATAATAATTCAAATAGTGGTAACTCAAATGAAACAATAACAGAAAATACTACTGTAAAAGGTAAATTATATACTGTGAAAAATGAAGTATTATCAGATAATGCTACTGGAAAATCAATGGCAAGAAAATACTTAAATTCAACAACTAAAATAGAAGAAGTAGATGGAAAAATGTATGCTACATTAACATTTACTGGTGTTGATTTAATGAACAACCACAAAATATATGTAAATGGAAGTTTAGTAAATCATACTATAACATCAAAAACATCAAGTTCAGTATCTATAAGATTTGCGATACAAGATGTAAATGCTGATATAAAAGTACAAGTTCACGTAGTACCAATGAACTCAACTGTAACATTTGGAGTTAAATTATTAAAAGATACTTTAACATTTGTAAAAGATTTTACTGTAGAAAATGGATCTCTTCCACAAACAGGTAGTGCTTTTGGTAGCGAAATGTTACTAGGATTTGGTGGATTATTAACAGCAAGTGGAGCTTTACTTAGAAGAAAAAGAAAGTAGGAATATATAAATGAAGAAAATTAAGAGTTTATTTCTTATAGCTATGTTTTCTTTAATAATGAGTGTTCAAACACTAGTTGCTAGTGCAGCACAACTTAGTGAATTAGAAAGCGGAATATATGAAATAAAAAATGATGTATACCATGAACAAGAGATTGGTATGAACATGGCTAGAACTTATTTAGATGAAAATATGATATTAGAAAAGTCTGAAGGTAAATGGTATTATACAATAAAATTCAGTGGAACTGATTATATGAATAATCATAGAATTTGCTTAAATGGCAAAGAAGTTAAGGCTGAGGTTGTAAGTGAAGATGAAAGTAAACATACTATAGAACTAAAATTTGAAACAGATTCTATAACTCCAGATTTAAGTACTAAAATTTATGTAGATGCAATGGAAAGAGATGTTGAATTCGATGTTATTCCAAAAGAAGATACATTAACTTTAGTTAAAGCTATAGAAGAGCCAGTTGAAAAAGTTGAATCAGAAACTACATCAAAAGAAGATACAGAGGATAATAAACAATCTGAAGAATCTAAAAATGAAGATGTAAAAGAAGATTCAAGTGAACAAAAAACTTCAAACAAAACAATCTTCATAGGTATAGGATCAGTAATAGTAATAGCTATAATAGCATTAGTAGTAAGAAAAATCAAAAAATAGTTGATGAAAAATAAAATTTCAAAACTTTTAATTTCAATGGGCCTATTAATTATAATAGGCTCTTTAATGCTAATTAGCTATTCTAAATATGTAGACGGAAAAGCTCTACAATCCTTTGAAGAAAAAATTGAAAAAAAAGAAGTTATATCAAAAGTAAATCCTGGAGATGAAATTGGAATTATAGAAATAGAATCTGTTAATTTAAAAAATGTAATAGTAGAGTCTACTGATAAATCATATTTAAATCATCATGTATGTCATTTTGAAAATACTGCAATGCCAGGACAAGATGGAAATTTTGCCCTAGCAGGACATAGTAGTACTTATTATTATAATCAAGTCTTTAATGAAGTACATAAAGTAAAAGTTGGAGATAAAATAAAAATAACAACTGTAGATGATGAATTTGTTTACACAATAACAAAAACTAGAGTTGTTGAATCAGATGAAATAGATGTATTAGATCAAGATATGAGTAAAAAAGAAATCACTTTAGTAACTTGTACTAATGGTGGAAAACAAAGATTTATAGTAAAAGGTGAAATTATTTAGAAAAATTATAAAAGAAATTATTGTAAGAATTATAAGGAAGGAAAAATGAAGATGAGCTTAAAGAAAAAAATCGTTGCATTACTTTCTGTTGCCACATTAACTTTAATGGTTGGATGCTCAAGTAGTGAAAGTAATGAACAAAAAGTTACAAACAGTAATGAACAAGAAGTAGTAGTTGCAACATCAGTTGCTGTAACAGAAATATTAGATGAATTAGGAGTTGAAGTAAGTGGTGTTCCAACTACTTCATATGAATTACCTGAAAATACAAAAGAAGCAACAAAAGTAGGAAGTCCTATGAATCCAGATTTAGAAATTATAAAATCGCTAAATCCAACTTGTGTTGTCTCTGTAGATACATTAGGTTCTGATTTTGAAAAACAATTTACAGAAAATAATATACCAAGTATGTTTGTTAATTTAAGTACAGTTGATGGACTTAAAGAAACAATTACTACTTTAGGTGAAAAGTTTAATAAAGAAGATAAGGCAAAAGAAATAATAAAAGAATTAGAAGATAAAGAAAAAGAATTAACTTTAACAAACAAAGAAAATAAAGAAAAAGTTCTTGTATTATTTGGAGCACCAGGATCTGTAATGGTATCAACAGATTCTTCTTATGTAGGTAATTTAGTAAAAATAGCTGGTGGTAACAATATTTTTGAAAGTGACAGTTCATCTTTCATACAAGTAAATATGGAAGAAATAATAAAAAGAAATCCAGATAAAATTCTTATAATGACTCATGCAGTGCCTGAAGAAGCTAAGAAAACTGTAGAAGAGGAATTTGCAAAATCAACATGGCAACAATTAGATGCTATAAAAAATAATAAAGTTTATTTCCTTGAAAATGGTTACTTTGGAATGAGTGCTAACTTAAAAGCTATAGAAGCTCTAGATAAGTTAGGAGATATTTTATATGAATAAAATAACTTTAGACAAAAAAAAGAGCTTATATATAATAGGCTCTATAGTATTATTATTTGCAATAGCTTTAACTTCTATGAAAATGGGTTCTCTAGATATATCTTATGGTGAAATAATAAAAGGTATACTTACAAATTCTACTACAGGCAATTTTGCTATTATAAAAGATTTGAGATTCCCAAGAGTTATAATTGCCATCTTAGTAGGTGGAAACTTAGCCATATGTGGTGTGCTTTTACAAGTTGTTGTTAAAAATCCTTTGGCGGACCCTGGAATTACAGGTATTTCTGCTGGTGCATCTCTAGTTGCCATATTAATTATGGTACTATTTCCTCAACTTAATAGTATGAAATCACTATTAGCTTTTGGTGGGGGATTAATATCAGCTTGTTTAGTATTTTCAATAGCTTATGATAAAGGATTTTCACCACTTAGAATTATATTAGCAGGGGTAGCTATAAATGCCATGCTTTCTGCCATGTCATCAATATTAACTACTATAAATTCTAATGGAGTGTCATCGGTGACAAATTGGTTAAATGGTAGTTTAGCAACTGTAACATGGTCAGATGCAAAAATGTTATTTATATATTCTTTAATAGGTGTATTAATATCTTTTACACTTAGACAAACATGTAACTTAATGAGTTTAGGAGACAAAACTGCTAAAAGTTTAGGTGTGGATATTCATAAACAAAGAATAATAATATCAGCAGTTGCAGTATTTTTAGCAAGTATAAGTACTGGCGTAGCTGGCATAATTTCCTTTGTAGGTTTAATAGTACCTCATATAGGAAGATTTATTATTGGTTCGGATCATAAATATTTAATACCATTTTCATTTACTATGGGATCAATACTGCTTTTAATAGCTGATACAATTGGAAGATGCTTATTTACACCATATGAAATACCAGTAGGTCTTGTTATGTCAGTAATAGGTGGACCATTCTTTATATTCTTATTGAGAAGGAGCATGAAAAAATGTTAAGAGGAGAAAATATTAGCTTTTCTTATGTGAGAGATAAAGCCTTTATAGAAAATTTAAATATAAATATTCCAAAGGGAAAAATCACAACTATTTTAGGACCAAACGGAAGTGGAAAATCAACTTTACTAAGTATTTTATCTACATATAATAAGCCATCTAAAGGTGATGTATTTATAGGCGATAAAAATTTAAAAACTTTAAAAACTAAAGAAATTGCAAAACTTATTGCTACAGTTCATCAACATAATGAATCACCTGAGGATTTAGATGTTAAGACTCTAATAAGTTACGGAAGAGTTCCTCATCATAAGCATGGATCGAATAAAAAAGATGAAGATGAAAAAATAATAAACTGGGCAATATCATCTACAAATCTTGATGATATAAAAGATAAAAAAGTTATGAGCTTATCAGGAGGTCAAAGACAACGTGCATTTATAGCCATGGCACTAGCACAAAAGACAGATATTTTACTACTTGATGAACCTACAACTTATCTTGATATTTTTCATCAAATAGAAGTGCTTGACCTTGTAAAAAAATTAAATGAAGAATATAAAATGACTATAGTTATGGTTCTTCATGATATAAATCAAGCAATTAAATACAGTGATAATATTGTAATTATGAAAAACGGAAAAATAATTGAAGAGGGAACACCTAAAAGTGTTATCAATGAAAAAAGTATAAAAACTGTTTATAATGTGGAAGGTATAATTTGCAATGTAGACAAAGAAGAAATGTATTTTGTTCCAACGAAAGTATGTTAGGAGGAGAAAAATGAAAATACTTAAAAAAGTTTTATTTCTTATACTAGGAATAATATCTTTAATTCTTGGTATTATAGGTATATTTTTACCATTATTACCAACGACGCCACTACTTTTACTGACATCTTATTGTTTCTTAAAAAGTAGTGACAGACTAAGTGAAAAGTTTATGAAAACTAAAATATACAATAAATACGTGAAAAAATTCAAAGAACAAGGTGGAATGACTTTAAAAGCTAAATTAACTTTAACAATACCAGTTTCATTATTATTACTATTTATGTTTATAACTATAGATAGTCCTATTATGAAAACAGTTATTGTAATAATGTGGTTAGCTAAAGTTATTGTATTCACAAAAATGAAGACGATAAAAGTGGAGGCAGTAAAAAATGTTTAACAAAAGATTACTATCAATTTGTGATAGTTCAAAAAAATGGATTGGACTTACAGTTTTAATGAACTGGATTTCAATAGTTTGCAATATAGCATTAATTTTATTTATAGGAACAACTGTAGATAAATTATTAAGTGGAAATTTAAATTTAAATATAATATCTACATCAATATTTATTATAGCCATGCTTTCAATAAGATTTGTGGCAAACTTCATGTCTACAAAATTCTCACTTTATTCATCAGGTGAAGTTAAAAAGACTTTAAGAAGTACAATATATGAAAAATTATTAACTCTTGGCGTAAATTATACAGACACTATATCTACATCTTCTACAGTACAAATAGCAGTAGATGGTGTTGAACAATTAGAAATGTATTTTGGTAGATTTATGCCTCAATTATTTTATAGTGTAATAGCTCCTATAACTTTATTTGCTGTAATGAGTTTTATAAGTTTCAAAACAGCCATAATACTTTTAATATGTGTACCCTTAATACCTATTACAATTATGGCAGTTATGAAAATTGCTAAGAAAATATTAAGTAAATATTGGGGAGTTTATACAGATTTAGGAGATTCATTCTTAGAAAATCTTCAAGGTCTTACAACTTTAAAAATATTTGACAGAGATGAAGACAAAAACGATGAAATGAATAAAAATGCTGAACACTTTAGAAAAATAACAATGAGTGTTTTACAAATGCAATTAAATTCAATTATCGTAATGGATATAATAGCTTATGGCGGTTCAGCTATAGGTATACTTATGGCTTTATCAGAATATAGAAATGGATTAATTACTATAGGACAAGTATTAATAATAATTTTATTATCAGCAGAATTCTTCATACCGATGAGACTTTTAGGATCATTCTTCCATGTGGCAATGAACGGTATATCTGCAAGTGAAAGAATGTTTAAATTATTAGATACACAAGTAGAAGATGTAAAAGATTTAGCTCAAGATAAAATAAATCAATTAGAAAATATAAATATAGAGTTAAAAAATGTTGATTTTAGTTATGATAAAGAAAGAAAAGTATTAGAAAATATCAACATAAATATGGAAAATAATAAAATGGTTGCTTTAGTTGGTGAAAGTGGATGTGGTAAAAGTACAATAACTAATCTACTATTAAAACAACGTAAAGTAGACTCTGGTGAAATATTATTAAATGGCATCAATTTAAATGATATACCATTTGATGTATTAACTAAGAAAATAGGATTTATAAACCACAATGCTTATGTTTTCAACGGAACAATAGAAGAAAATATAAGAATGGGTAAAAATGATGCATCTTTAGAAGAAATATATGATGCACTTAAAAAAGCTAACTTATATGAATTTGTTATGACGCTACCAAATAAATTAAAAACAAACGTAGGTGAAGGTGGTTCACTACTTTCTGGAGGACAAAAACAAAGATTAGCTTTAGCTAGAACAATAATAACAAACCCAGAAATATACATATTTGATGAAGCTACTTCTAATATAGATGTGGAAAGTGAAGAAAAAGTTTGGGAAAGTATTTATAAATTAGCTAAAAATAAAACTGTAATAGTTATATCACATAGATTAGCAAATGTTAAAAATGCAGATAGCATATATATACTAGATAAAGGACATATAGTTGAAAATGGAAAACACAAAGAATTAATGATGAGCAAAAATAAATACTATGAATTAGTAACTCATCAAGCAAATTTAGAAAATATATACAAAGAAGACGTAGAAATAGAGGAGGTGGCAGTCAATGAATAATAGACAATCAGGATTTAAATTAATGACAAGGCTTATAAAAGTTTTAAAACCATTAACACCTATAATGATGATTACAATTACTTTTGGTGTACTTGGATTTTTAGCAGCTACAGCTATAACATCATTTGGTATGATAGCTACTGCCACTGCTTTAAACATCGATATGGGATTTTCAATAAAAACTTGTATAACTATAATAATTGCTTGTTCAATACTTAGAGGAATACTTAGATATATAGAACAATATTCTGGTCACTTTATAGCATTTACTATACTTGCAATTCTTAGAGATAAAGTTTTTAAAGCTTTAAGAAAATTATCACCAGCTAAACTTGAAAGTAAGGAAAAAGGAAACTTAATTTCTGTAATAACAAGTGATATAGAATTATTAGAAGTATTTTATGCTCATACAATAGCACCAATTGCCATAGCTATAATAACATCTTTAATAATAGCTGGAGTGCTTTATAGCATAAATCCTATATATGGAGTAGTATCTGTTGTATTTTATATAATAATAGGATATTTAATACCTGTTGTATCATCTAAATTTGGTAAAAAAGCAGGTGCTGAATATAGAGAAGAATTTGCAAAAACAAATTCACACTTATTAGAATCTTTAAAAGGAATAAAAGAAATACTTTTATTTGATGAAGGTGAAAACAGATTAAAAGAAATAAATAAAAACAGTGATATATTAGATGAAAAAATGGGTGGTATAAAGAAACATGAAGGTATAGTTAGAGCTTTCACAGATGTTACTATAATGATTGCTATATTAACATTCTTATTTATAAGTATAAAATTATACAACGACAATGTTATAAATATAGGACAAGGATTAGTTGCTATAGTTATACTTTCAAGCTCATTTGGACCTGTTGTTGCTTTAAGTAACTTATCTAATAACTTAGTTCAAACACTTGCTTGTGCTCAAAGATTATTTGATATATTAGATGAAGTACCAGCAGTTGAAGAAGTTGATGGAGATATAGAATTAGAAACTTCTCATATAAATGTGGAAAATGTAAACTTTGCATATAAAGGTAGAGAAGAAAATCTATTAAAAGATATAAACTTAGAAATAAAACCAGGAGATAAAATAGGTATTCTTGGTGAAAGTGGAAGTGGTAAATCTACATTATTAAAATTATTAATGAGATTTTGGGATGTTAATGAAGGAAGTATATCTTTAGATAATAAAAATATAAAAAATATTCCAACAAAAACACTTAGAAAATCTCAATCTTTAGTTACACAAGAGACATTTTTATTTAACGATACAATAGAAAACAATATAAAAATCGGTAAAAAAGATGCTACAAGGGAAGAAGTTATAGAAGCTTGTAAAAAAGCATCTATACATGAGTTTATAGAAACTCTTCCAAAAGGATATGAAACTAACGCAGGTGAACTTGGTTCAAACTTCTCATCTGGAGAAAAACAAAGAATAGGTATAGCTAGAGCATTTTTACATAATGCAGATATACTTATATTAGATGAGCCAACAAGTAACTTAGATACATTAAATGAAGCAGAAATTTTAAAATCAATAAATAATGAATGCAAAGAAAAATCTATAGTGATGGTTTCTCATAGAAAATCAAGTGTATCAATTTGTGATAAAAAAGTATATGTAAAAAATAATACTTTAAATTTAGCTTAGAAAGAGAAATAAAATGGGAAGAATAGAAAAAGAGAAAAAAACAATAACTCTTATGATAGATATTTATTGTAAGAGAAAACATAAACATAAAGATGGTCTTTGTGAAGAGTGCCAAGAGCTTTTAGAATATGCTCATAAAAGACTAGATTTTTGTAAATTTGGTGAAGAAAAAAGTTTTTGCAGTAAATGCCCAATTCACTGTTACAAAAAAGATATGAAAGCAAAAGTAAAAGATGTTATGAGATTTTCTGGACCAAGACTTATAATCTATAGTCCAATACAATTTTTAAAACACATATTTGAATAAAATAAAAAAACTACTCTTCGGAGTAGTTTTTTTATAAAAAAAAGTCCATATAGAATAAGTTCTGATACAATTTAAGTGTATTAAATATACATAATTTAATTGGCACAAGACCAGCTATTAAATTATTCATAATTTTTAAAAATGGGTGTAAGAAATTAAAG
>ERZ827363.2608-NODE-2608-length-15114-cov-4.179892_pt1 | contig 15114 bp, 13 predicted proteins | sample MGYA00519776_ERZ827363 | MGnify/ENA primary metagenome ERZ827363 (study PRJEB31778, sample SAMEA3449288) | human gut metagenome | biome: human gut; feature: human-associated habitat; material: faeces | place: United Kingdom | collected 2010/2012 ...
CTGTCTGCCTGCCGATGATGCGGACGACCCGAAATATGCAGAGCTCGGACGGGAGCTGATCCGATCCGGCAAGGGCATTTTTACCGAACACGGTTTGCTTTTCGTCGATGAGGACACACCGTTCGTAAAGGATTATGACGGGCAGAATTTTCCGGCGTATGTGTATGAGGAAATGCTCTGCTTTTTGCGGGCTGAGTACAACGGAAAAACCGAATTCTTGTATTTGCCCTGCGAGGAAGAAGCCATTGACAAGGCGCTTTCCCGACTCTGCGCACCCACACCGGACGATGTGGAGCTCTCACGGGAGGATATTTGCATCGAAAGTGAAAAATGGACGGAACGCTTCAAGGAGATCGTCTCCGAGGAAGGTGTTTACGAGGTAAACCACCTTGCAGCCGCCGTCAACAGCGCCGATATGGACTTGGAAAAGCTGTGGGCTGTTGCCGAATACGGCAAGGCCGAGGACGCCAAGCAGCTCTCACGGCTTGCTGAAAATCTTGATTGTTTTACCTTTCTTGTAGGTGCGAGCAATTATGAGGAAGTCGGAATATATGTAACGGAGAACAATGCGAATTTCAGTGTAAATCCATCCGTAGAAAAGTTCTTCGATTACAAAGCCTTTGGAAAGTATATCGGCGATGCATACTACGGCGAATTTGTCGACGGCGGCTTCATCTCTGGAGGAGCCGTATCTCCCCCACCGCATTGTGGGTACGATCGACCGCAATCCTTCCCAAGGCGTCCTTCTGCTGGATGAGAAAAAATAAAAAGCCCGATGTACCGGACGGAAAAAGCTTTCTCCAACCGCCCTGTCACGCCGGAAATGCAGGAGAATTTCCCGGCTGCCGGTCGGCCGCCGGCTCAGACCGGAACAACCGCTCCTCCTACTTCTGAAAGCACTGCGAACGCAAGCCATCTGACAGATCTATGGCGATCTCTGAGTGCCTCTGCAAACTCCTGACCTTCTTTTTGAATTTCCCTTGCTATTTCTCTACAAAATGAGTATAATATACCCGAGGAGTTGAGAATATGTATAAGAACATTGCAAAAGAAACCAGGCTCTGCCTGGCCGATCTGGTGGATTACAGCGCTGGACAGGTTGTAAGCAAGACGCTGGTGCAGAACGAAAAAGTCAGCATGACCATCTTTTCCTTTGATAAGGGCGAGGAGATCTCTTCCCATTCCGCCGGCGGCGACGCCATGGTGACCATTCTGGACGGTAAGGGCAAATTTACCGTAGGCGGCGTCGAGTACGTCCTCGAAAAGGGCGAGACCCTCATCATGCCCAAGGGGATCCCCCACGCCGTATTCGGCCTGGAGCGCTTCAAAATGCAGCTCACCGTTTCTTTCTGAATCAACGCAAAAAATTGCCGAACGGAAGGCGGCCTGCCTCACGTCCGGCAATTTTTTATTTTACGGAAGGCTTCAGTCCTTTTTCACCTTGACCCGAACGGTCTCCCCCGCCGGGATCCAGACCTTGGAGAAGCCTACCAGCTGCGGGTGCGGTTCTTTCTCGAATTTCAGCACCGTGTGCCAGCTGTCCATATCTCCCACGTTCTTCACTTCCGCCGTATCGTCGTCCAGCCAGTTCTCCTCGAATTTCGTGTAGGAAAGACCGTAGCCGAAAGGATACAGCGGGCTGCCCTTAAAGAACCGATAGGTGCGATTCTCCATGGAGTAGTCGGCAAAGTCCGGCAGATCGTCCACCGAACGATAGAAGGTTACCGGCAGCCGCCCGCTGGGCGAGACCTTTCCGAAGAGGATGTCCGCCAGGGCATGACCGCCCTCGGCGCCGGGATAGAAGCACTGCAGCACGGCGCTGCAATCCCGGTCTGCATCGCAAAGCCCGATGCAGCTGCCGCTGACATTCACAAGGATCACGGGCTTGCCGGCCTTTACCACCGCTTCGTACAGCTCCTGCTGGGGCTTGGGAAGGTTCAGATCCACCTTGTCGCCGCTGGCGAAACCGTTGAAGGCGTCGCCCTGCTCCCCTTCCAGCGTCGGATCCAGTCCGACGCAGAGAACCACCACATCGCTGCGCTTGGCCGTCAGCACTGCTTCCCGCAAGGGATGCTCCTCCCAGTAGCCTATCTTATCCTTATAAAGATGGCTGCCTCTGGCGTAGAGCACCTTTCCTTCCGCCGCTTCCTGAATGCCCCGGAGCAGCGTCGTATACCGGGAAGGCGTGCCGTTGTAGTTCCCCAGCAAAACAGCGGTGGAATCCGCATTGGGGCCGATGACTGCGATGGTCTCGTCCCCCTTCAAGGGCAGGATCCCGTCATTTTTCAGGAGCACCATGCTCTGCCGTGCCATTTCCCGGCTGAGAGCGATGTGTTCCGGCGATTCCACCACGTCCATGCCGATCCGGTCGTAGGGGCAGTCCTCATCGAACATTCCCAGACGGAACCGGGCTTCCATGACCCGTTCCGCCGACCGGGTGATGGTCTCCTCGTCGATCAGACCCTTTTCATAGGCCACCAGCAGATAGGTGTAAGCGCCTCCGCAGTTTAAATCGCAACCACCGTTCAAGGCCAGCGCCGCACTTTCCTCCGGCCCGGAAGTGATCTTGTGGAACTGATCCAGATCCCGGATGGCGCCGCAGTCGGATACCACATATCCGTCAAACCCAAGTTTATCCCGGAGCACGCCTTGGATCAGCTTGTAGCTGGCGGTAGCCGGCTCCCCATTCACGCAGTTATACGAACCCATGACCGAAGCCGGATGAGCCTTGTCAATGCAGTAGCGGAACGCCGCCAGATAGGTATCCCAAAAATCCTCTTCGCTGACCTTGGCGTCAAAGCCGTGGCGGATGCCCTCCGGGCCGCTGTGAGCCACAAAGTGCTTCAAGGTGGCGTCGGTCTTATGATAAACCGGGTCGTCTCCCTGCAGGCCCTCTACATAGGCGGCGCCCATCCGTCCGGTGAGGTACGGATCCTCGCCGTAGGTCTCATGGCCCCGTCCCCAGCGGGGATCTCTGAAAATATTGATGTTGGGCGACCAGCAGGTCAGACCCTGATAGATCTGGGTCTCGCCGTACTGTCGATAATCGTTGTATTTTGCCCGGGCTTCGTCCGCCACCGCTTCGCCGACCTTCCGGAGCAGTTCATCGTTAAAGCTGGCAGCCATGGCGATAGCCTGGGGGAATACTGTGGCCGTCCCGGAGCGGGCTACCCCGTGAAGCGCCTCGTTCCACCAGTTATAAGCGGGGATCCCCAGGCGGGGGATCGCCGGTGCATCGTACCGCAGCTGGCTCATTTTCTCCTCAACGGTCATTTTCCCAACCAGTTCTTTTGCACGTTCCTTAAAAGTCATAAAAACACCCTTTCTCAAAGAAAGTTCCGAAAACTGCCGGTCTGTTCCGGCGTCGGATTCATTATACACCAAAAGCCGCAGTCCCTGCAAGACGGCTTTTTTCTCAATTGCTGTTTTCCCAAACTTTTTTCCGAATCTCCCCGCATTTCCCAAAATTTTTTCCAGAATTTCAAGCACTTCCTCTCTCCCCCAGCAAAACAGCGCAGCACCTTTTGCCTCTCCCGAAGCCTACCGAACCACAACGGGAAACCTTAAGCCTTCCACTCACCAAAATTTTTCCAAAACCATCTAATTTTAACGAGCAGCCTTAAGCTGAAGCATATTTCCGAAGTCTTTCTTCGAGACTTTGAAACGTAAAAGAGTGCTGTGCGTATGCGCCAAAATCGGTGTGCGGTGATAGCTGCGGCTTAAGGTTTCTCGCTGTTGGCTGGAAGACTTTGGAAAAAACATTCTTTTTTCCTTTCTTAAATTTTCAAGAAATCACTGGATTTTTTTGGATAGAAATGCTATAATAATAGAAAATTTTTGAAAACTACATCCGGGAGGATCTTTTATGGGCAACGTTTTGATCACTGCTGACAGCCCCTGCGACCTCGGCGAATCGCTCCAAAGCCGCTACCAGCTTCATTATTACCCCTACCACATCATTCTTGACGGGAAAGAGTATACCGACGGCGTGGACATCACCCCCGACGACCTTTTCAAGGTCTATCGGGAACGGAAACTCCTCCCGAAGACCGCCGCCATCGGCATCGGCGAGTACATGGACTTCCTGCGCCCCTTAGTGGAGCAGGGCTTTGAGATCGTTCATTTCTGCTTAGGCTCCGCCTTAAGCGCCGCTTACCAGAACTGCTGCGCCGCTGCGGAAGAGCTGGGACACGTCTACCCCGTGGACGCCCGCAGCCTTTCCACCGGCATCGGCCTGCAAGTCATCGAAGCCGCCGAAATGGCCCGTACCGGCCTTTCCGCCGCCGAAATTCAGGCGGAAGCTAAAAAGCTGGCCGACCGGAGCCACGCCTCCTTCATCCTCGACACATTGGAATTCATGCACGCCGGCGGGCGCTGCTCCACCGTAGCTGCTCTGGGCGCAAACCTTTTAAAGCTGAAACCCTGCATCGAAGTCCATCCGGAGAAAAACGGTGCTATGGAGGTAGGCAAAAAGTACCGAGGGGATCTGAAAAAGGTGCTGGTTCAGTATACGAAGGACGCTCTGAACCGGGATGACCTCCAACTGGACCGAGTCTTCATCACCCATTCCGGCATCCCGCAGGAATATATCGATCTGGTTCGAGACACCATCATCTCCTGTGCCGATTTTCAGGAGATCCACGTCACTCGGGCCAGCTGCACGATCTCCTGCCACTGCGGTCCCAACACCCTGGGTGTCCTTTTCCTGACCAAATAGATCCCTTTGCCGAACGCAAAACGACCCGCAGCTTCCCCCCTTCGGGAACCGCTGCGGGTCGTTTTTTGCTTTTTTATGCCAGAGAAACCACCGTCTGATCGTTTTCGATCTGGACGTACACTTCTTTTCCGGCAGCCGACTGGGCAGTCAGGAGGGCGGCGATTTTATCCTCCACCTCCCGTCGGACGGTGCTGCGCAGGTCACGGGCGGCAAATTTTCCGCCGGACGCCTTTTTCGCAAGCCAGACGGGGACTTCGTCGCTGTAGCTCAGCTTCAAGGCGATCTCTGAAAGTGGCTCTTCCATCTCGGAGAGCATCAGCCGGGCGATCTTCGCAAGATTCTCTTCGGTCAGGGGATTGAAGACCACGATCTCGTCCACCCGGGCCAGGAATTCCGGCCGAAGGAAGGAGGAAAGCCCCTTCATCGCCTTCTCTCTGGAAGCGGATGCGGCGGTCTGGTTGAAGCCCACGATCCCGGTGCGGTCATTGGAGCCAGCGTTGGAGGTCATGACCACCACGGTGTTCTCGAAGCTGACGGTGCGACCCTGTGCATCGGTGATCCGCCCTTCGTCCAAAATCTGCAGCAGGATGTTCATCACATCCGGGTGCGCTTTTTCGATCTCGTCGAACAGCACCACAGAATACGGGCGGCGGCGGACTTTTTCGGTCAGCTGCCCTGCCTCATCGAAGCCCACATAGCCGGGGGGCGATCCCACCAGCCGGGAAACGGCGTGCTTCTCCATGAATTCGGACATATCCACCCGGATCAGAGGGTCGGTCTTGTCATCGAACAGCTCCTCCGCCAGCACCTTCACCAGCTCCGTTTTTCCCACGCCGGTGGGGCCTACGAAGATGAAGGATGCCGGGCGGCGCTTCTTGCTCAGGTGTACTTTCGAGCGGCGGATGGCAGCAGAAACGGCGTGGATCGCCTCATCCTGCCCAATGATCCGTGCCTTCAGATGCTCTTCCAGTCGGGAAAGCCGTGCGAAATCGCTTTCGCTCACCTTCTCCGCCGGGATGCCGGTCCAAAGCTCCACCACCTTCGCCACGTCTTCCGGCGTGACCTGCAGCTCCTGCAGCTTCGGTTCCATTTCCTTCAGCTTTTCCCGGGTGGCGAGAATGTCCGCCTTGGTCTTGGCAAGGGCTTCGTAGTCGATGGCGTCGGTGGCCTGCTCCAGCTCCTGCTGCCGGTCGGTCAGAGTCTTCAGCTCCCGGTTGAGCTTCTCATGATCGGTCAAAAGGGTGCTATTGATGGAAGCGCAGGCGGCGGATTCGTCCAGCAGGTCGATAGCTTTGTCAGGCAGGAACCGGTCGGTGATGTACCGCTCGGAAAGATGGGCGCAGAGCTCCAAAATCTCGTCGGGGATCCGCACCTTGTGGTGCTCCTCGTAGTAGCCCTTGACGCCCTTTAAAATGCCGATGGTCTGGGCAATGGTGGGTTCCTCCACCTTCACCGGCTGGAACCGGCGCTCCAGGGCGGAATCTTTCTCGATGTATTTCCGGTACTCACCGAAGGTAGTGGCGCCGATGACCTGGATCTCTCCACGGGAAAGGGCAGGCTTCATGATATTGGCAGCGTTCATGGAGCCGTCCGCATCGCCGGCACCCACCAGAGAGTGGACCTCGTCGATGAAGAGGATCACGTTTCCACGCTTCTTGATCTCGTCGATCAATCCCTTGACCCGGCTCTCAAACTGACCCCGGAATTGTGTTCCGGCCACCAGAGAGGTCAGATCCAACAGATAAAGCTCCTTATCCGCCAACCGGAAGGGCACATCCCCGGATACGATCCGCTGGGCGATCCCTTCTGCTACGGCAGTTTTGCCCACGCCGGGCTCGCCGATCAGGCAGGGGTTGTTCTTCTGACGGCGGCTTAAAATCTGCTCCACCCGGTAAATTTCCTGATCCCGGCCAATGACCCGATCCATTCCGCCGTTTTTCGCCTTTTCCGTCAGGTTCACACAGAAATTTTCAAGAAAGCTCTTCTTTTTGTTCCGTTCCTTCCGATTGGGTGCCGCTTCGATACGGCCGGAGTCGGAAACCGGCTCATCGGGAACCAGCTCCCCTCCTTCTTCCAAAGCATCCTCCGGAGCGCCCGCTCTGCCCAGCATCTGCTGGAAAAAAGCCGGCAGGCCTTCCATGTCATCGGGATTAAACGTCCCGTTTTCAAAACTCTCCAGCTGCTCGTCGAAACGATCCAGATCCTCCTTGGTGATACCCATGCTGTCCATCATGGATTTCACCTGAGGAAGCCCCAGCTCCGCCGCACACTTTAAGCAGTAGCCTTCGTTGGTCATTTCCTTGCCGTCAAACTTGGCAACATAGAGCATGGCCGGGCGTTTTTTGCACTTGCAGCACATCATATCCATCTATGCGTAATTCCTTTCGCAGAAAAAATTCAATCAGGGCGGATCGAAAAGACCCGCCCTTTTTATTTTATAATAGTCCCTTCTGTTTTTTAATCTCTTTTCGGTAAAAAATAAATGACAAAACGATGAAGAAGGCAGGCGGGACGATCAGGAGATAGAGCACCCGCTCCGGGATGCCGGGGATCAGCAGCACTGCAAACATCAACGCATAAAGAAGTGCCGTGGTTACCTTCCCGTACCATTTTGCCGGGATGGAATTCCTCCAGGACTTGAGCTCGATAAGCCCGATCAGCGCCAGCGTCAGCTCCTTGACGCAGTAAAGCCCGAATAGCCACCGCAGCGGCACGTTCCGGATGGCAAGACAGATGGTCACCGTCGCCATGGTCAGCTTGTCCGCCACCGGATCCAGAAACCGCCCCAAGGGGGTCACCTGGTTAAAGTGCCGGGCAATGTACCCGTCCGCCACATCGGTCAGTCCCGAAACAGCCAAGATCACCGCCGGAAGATAGAAAAGGCTCTCCGGCGCACGGAAGTAGGTCACGGCAAATACGGGAACCAGAAGGATGCGAAGAACGGTCAGTGTGTTGGGGACATTCATATCCGCCACCTCCGAATCAAGTTTCAGATACCCGGCAGAGCCGGGACGCTGCGGGGGTCAAAATAATAGAAATGCCGGAAAAGATAGGTCTCGTCGATGATCGGAGCATTGAGCCACGAAAAGCCGCCGGTTACATCCAATAAAAGCCGCACCGCCACTGCCGCCACGAACAGCACCACCAGCGCCTCCAAAGCGCCCATAACGCCGCCCAGAAGGCCGTTGACCGTACCGATGACCGGAAGCCGCTCCACCCCTCGCAAAACCTTTGCAAGGCAGTGGACCAGCACCATACAGGCCGCAAACAAAAGAAGGAACAAAAGCCCCTGCAGCAGGATGTACAGCACCGGATAGATCACCGAATCCGTCACATACGTCCCCAGTGCCTTAGCGGACTCCGCCGTCTGGTCGGAAACCGTATCCGAAAGGCTCTGAACCGTGATCCCTGCAGCGGAAAGCCCCGCCTGCAGGTACTTGGGAAGGGCGTTTACCACCGCCTCCAGCTTGCCGGGAAGATCAGCGCCGGCGGCCTTTTCCTCCACGGCTTTTTCGATGGTGGAGATAAGTTTTTCCCGGAAAAACAGCTTATAACAGGACTCAGCCAGCGCCCGGCTTGCCACAAACGCCACAAGGCAGGAGAAAAGGTTCCCCACCCCGTGGATCAGGGTGCGCAAAAGTCCCTTTTTCCAGGATGAAACGATCAGCCACAGGGCAAGAACGACCGTCAGCCCGTCCAGAATGATTGCAGGTGTGCTCAATTTGTTCCCTCCGATCCAGCCGAGGAAGTTTCCTCCTCCGGCTTCAGAACGTCCAGATAAGATTTGCTTAAAATGTAGATCTGCCCGCCAGAAAGCTCCATTTTAAAGACGCTGTTGGAGATCCGATCGCTTTCGGTCAGTACCCCGGTCTCGTCATATTTTCGCACATCGGATGCGGTCAGCAGACAGATGTTCCCCGATTCGGCAGACAGATCCTTGACAGACCCTCGAACCGTCTGAGAGCGAAGCTCTCCCTCCGAGGAAACGATCAGAAGAGTGCTTTCCACTTCATGGGAATCCGAAGTGGAGAGCACCGTCTCCGTTTCCGAAAAGGCGTATCCCTGAAGCTGCCGGGAATAACCCACGGTCTTTCCATTTTTCAATTCCTTGTCCACCACGGCAAGAAGGCTGTCGCAGACCAGGTGGATCTCTCCATCCTTTTTGTAGTCCACCGCCACCGGAATGGCATCGATGACTGACGGAGCCGCCACCTCTTCCTCCTTACGGATGTCCAGAACGTGAACCGCCGCCACCAGATCCCCCGCCGTATCAAAGGAAACACAGGCCACCGCCAGACGGCTGTCGTCAGGGGAAAAGGCCACATCCACGATGGAATCGGAAGAAGACCACTTGAGCAGCTCCTCTCCCACTTTGTTGTAAACGGTGACGCTTCCGGCGTAATGAGGCTCGGTGGTCACCAGAGCAAATACCGCCCCGTGCCCCGATGCACCGGTAAGGATTGTATTGGAGGTGCGTCCGGCGTAAAGGTTTCCCTGACGGCTGTCCAGCCGGAAGCCGTAGCCGCCCCGGTCGTAGGTAAGGACCCGGTCATTCCCGGTTTTCACCACCGGATTGGTAAAGCCGTGGACGAACTGGAAGGAAGTCTTCCCGGATGCGTCCAGAAGCGCTGTTTCATCGGAGGTAAGGAGCACCACGGAATCCCCGAAGGAGAGGATATCAATGGGCTCCACGGCGTCCAGCGCCACCGGGAAACTGGTGGTCTGCATAGAGCCGGCGGTGGGATTGTTGGTACCGGTTCCCTCTGCCGCATTTTTCAAAAGCTGCTCCAGATCGTAGCGCTGGTAGAGATAGATTCCCCCGACGATGGCGCTGAGGATCAGAAGCAGCGCTCCCACCCGCAGCAGCCGATGCAGCCATTTTTCCCGCTTCTTCTTCCGGCGGTACTCCTCAATGTCATAGGTTTTGGGCGCTTGCTCTTTCTTTTTCACAGATGCCTCCCAATGCTTCCAGCCGGTCCCCGTAAAGGACCCGATTCAAATAGAGCCCGTCCGGCGGAACGGTGATCCCCGCCCGGGAACGCTCTTTGGATTCAACGATTCTGGTAATATCCCCCGGCTTCAGACGGCTCCGGTTCAAGGGGAGCAGCGTCCCCACCATGATCCGCACCATATTATAGAGGAACCCGTCCCCCATGACCCGGAACTCCACCAGATCCCCGCTGCGGGTCACACCGCAGTCGAAGATTGTCCGGACAGTATCGTGGATCTTTCCCCCGGCGCTGCAGAAGCCGATGAAATCGTGGGTCCCGCAGAACTCATGAGCCAAAACGTCCAGCTTCTTTTCCTCCAGCCGGTAGCGGCTGTGCAGAACGAGCCCATCCAAGATCGGGTTCCGCACCGGCGCATCCCAGATCTTATAGACGTACTCCTTCCGCTCCACGCTGTAACGGGCGTGGAAATCCTCCGGCACCTGCCGGCAGCTCAATACCGCGATATCCCGGGGAAGGTGGTTATTTAAGGCGATCACGGCGGCCTCCGTCGGGATCGTGGCCTCCGTGTTCATATGAAAATAAAACTGATTGGCGTGAACGCCGGTATCGGTGCGGGAGCAGCCTACGATCCCCTCCCGCTTTCGGAAAACGGCCTCGATGGCGTCCTGCAAGGTCTCCGCCACCGTAGGGGCGTTGGGCTGAACCTGATAGCCGTGGTAATTCGTGCCCCGATAGGCGATCTCAAACAGCAGTCTCCGCATAACTCACCACGGGATGGGCAGCCGGTTCAAAAACAGCACGCCCACAAAGACCACTGCCACGACAAGGCAGGCCGCCCCATCTGCAACGGTCAGATGCAGCTGCTTCATCCGGGTGCGGCCCTTGCCGCCGTGATAGCACCGGCACTCCATGGCGAGTGCTAATTCCTCCGCCCGGCGGAACGCCGAAACGAACAGCGGGATCAGGATGGGGATCAGCGCCTTCGCCCGCTGGAGAAGCCCGCCGGATTCCAGATCCGCCCCTCTTGCCTTCTGGGCGGACATGATCTTGTCCGTCTCCTCGATCAGAGTGGGGATGAACCGCAGCGCAATGGACATCATCATTGCCAGCTCATGGACGGGAAAATGCAGCACCTTCAAAGGCCCCAAAAGCCGCTCAATGGCGTCGGTCAGAGCAATGGGCGAGGTGGTATAGGTCAGAAGCGACGACCCTGCGATCAGGCAGAGCACCCGGATTGCCATGGTGACGGCGGTGTAAATGCCCTCCTGGGAAAGGTGGAAGACGCCCCAGTCGAAAATGGGGTGCTCACCGGAAACAAACAGCAAATTCAGCGCCCCGGTAAAGACCAGGATGGGCACGATGGGCTTCAGGCTCCGGAGGATCAGCTTCACCGGGATCTTCGCCACAGCGTAGCAGACCCCTAAGAAAACAATAGACACCAGAAAACCCACGGAATTCTTCACAAGGAAAAGCAGAACGATATAAGCGATGGTCAGCACCATCTTGATCCGGGGATCCAGCCGATGCAGCACCGAATGGCCGGGAAAGTACTGCCCGATGGTAATGTCTTTAAGCATGAGGGAGCTTCCCCCTTTCCGCAAGGGTCGCAAGGAGCTTCCGCTTGGCATAGGCGACGGTGTAGACGTTTTCCGGCACGGGATAGCCCTCGCGGCTCAGCTGCCGGAACACGTTGGTGATCTGCGGCACCGCCAGGCGGATGGCTTTCAGCTCCTCGCTGCGGGCAAAGACGTTTTCTACGGTATCGTAAGCGAAGACCTTTGCCTTGTTCATGACCAGAACCTTGTCGGCAAAGGCCGCCACGTCCTCCATGCTGTGGGAAACCAACAGGACGGTGTTCTTTACTTCTTCGTGGTAGGCTTTGATCTGATTCAGGATCTGGTTCCGGCCCCGGGGGTCAAGCCCCGCCGCAGGTTCATCTAAAATCAACACCTTCGGCTCCATGGCGATGACGCCGGCAATGGCGACCCGCCGCTTCTGCCCGCCAGAAAGCTCAAAAGGACTTTTCTGCAGAAGCTCTTCCCGAAGCCCCGTAAATTCCGCCGCCTTCCGGACCCGCCGGTCGATTTCCTCTTCGGATAATCCCATATTTTTCGGGCCGAAGGCGATATCCTTATAGACGGTCTCTTCAAACAGCTGGTACTCCGGGTACTGGAAGACCAGCCCCACGTCGAACCGCACCTGTCTTAACTTCGACTTATCCGCCCAGATATCCTGCCCGTTCAGATAGACCGTGCCGGAGGTAGGCTTCAAAAGGCCGTTCAGATGCTGGATCAGGGTAGATTTCCCGGATCCGGTATGGCCGATCACGCCTACCATTTCCCCTCCGGCAATCTCCAGGTTCACGTTGTCCACCGCCACCTGTTCAAAAGGGGTGCCGACAGAGTATTTATAAGTAAGGTTTTCGATTTTTATCATCAAGGTGTTCATACTTCCCTTCTGGGACGGAATGGGTTCAGTCGGCAAGGAGTTTCCGGAGGGCTTCGCAGCATTCTTCCTCCGTCAGGATGTCCTGAGGAAGGTCGACACCCTCTTTTCGCAGCTCATAGATCAGCTCCGTGACCTGGGGAACGTCCAATCCAACGGATTTTAAAAGCTCTACCTGCGAGAAGACCTCTTTGGGTGTACCGTCCCGGAGGACCACGCCGTTGTCCACCACGACCACCCGGTCGGAGGCGGCGGCTTCATCCATATAATGGGTGATGAGCACCACAGTGGTGCCGTAATCCCGGTTCAGCTGCCGGATGGTCTTCATGACCTCGCTGCGCCCTTTGGGATCCAGCATGGCGGTAGGCTCGTCCAGCACGATGCAGTCCGGGCGCATGGCAAGGATGCCTGCGATGGCGATCCGCTGCTTCTGCCCGCCGGACAGCTGGTGGGGCGCCCGCTCCCGGTATTCGTACATATCCACCTGCTTTAAGGCTTCGTCCACCCGGCGGCGGATCTCATTTGGCTCCACTCCCATATTTTCCAGAGCAAAAGCCACGTCCTCCTCCACGATGGTGGCGACGATCTGGTTGTCCGGGTTCTGGAACACCATGCCCACCTTCTGGCGGATGTCAAAAAGCCGTCCCTCATCGATGGTGTCGATGCCCTCGACGAAAACCTTCCCCTTCGTGGGGAGCAGGATGGCATTGAAATGCTTGGCAAGGGTGGATTTCCCGGAGCCGTTGTGGCCTAAAACTGCCACGAATTCACCCTTCCCGATCTCCAAGTCGATGCCCTTCAGCACCGGGTAAACCGAACCGTCCTCTTCGTTCTGGAACTCGAAGAACAGCTCTTCCGTTTTGATGAGATTCTCCATTGCTTTTCCTTTCCTCGTCAGTCTCCCCGTGTCCAAAGCGCCGTAGAGCCGCAGGGCAGCGCCAGTCCCGACGCTGTCACCGGCAGACCGATCTCATCGGCGGATACCTTCCCGCCGAAGCGTCCCCCCACCGTGACCCCCAGCAGATACGCCATGACCGACGGAGAAAGGCCGGTGGTATACGAATTGAGCGCCACAAACAGCGGATCATCCGACAGCACCCCGGCGCAGAGGTCTACCAGCTCATAGACCTGCTCCTCTAACTTCCAGACCTCCCCGGAGGGGCCACGGCCGTAAGAGGGCGGATCCATGATGATGGCATCGTAGCGCCGACCCCGGCGGATCTCCCGGGCGACAAATTTTTCACAGTCATCCACAATCCAGCGGATGGGCTTCTCCGAAAGCCCGGACAGGGCGGCGTTCTCCTTCGCCCACGCCACCATCCCTTTGGAGGCGTCCACATGGCAGACGGAAGCCCCCGCCGCCGCACAGGCTAACGTCGCCCCGCCCGTATAGGCAAAAAGGTTCAGCACCGAGATCGGACGTCCCGCTTTTGCGATCAGCTGCCGGAACAAGTCCCAGTTGACCGCCTGCTCCGGGAAAAGTCCGGTGTGTTTGAATCCGGTGGGGGAAATTTTAAAGGTCAGATCTCCGTACCGCAGCGGCCAGCTTTCCGCACAGGGGCGGAAATTCTCCCAGCTGCCGCCGCCCTTTTCCGAGCGGTGATAGTGGGCGTGGGGCTTTTTCCAGCCCGGATGCTGCCGGGGGGTGTTCCAGATAATCTGAGGATCCGGACGGATGAGGATCACGTCACCCCAGCGCTCCAGCTTTTCGCCGCCGGAGGTATCCAGCATCTCATATCCGATCCATTTATCCGCAATTCTCATGAGCGGTTCTCCTTAAAAGTCAAAGCATCTGCTGCCCGTCGGGGCGCTCGATACCCAAATGTCGGTAAGCAAGAGGGGTGACACAGCGCCCTCTCGGCGTCCGGGACAGAAATCCCAGCTGCATCAGGTAAGGCTCGTAAACATCCTCGATGGTGACCGCCTCTTCGCCTAAAACGGCCGCCATGGTCTCTAAGCCCACCGGACCGCCGTTGTAATTTTGGATCATCATGGTCAGAAGCCGCCGGTCGATGTTGTCAAGCCCCAGCTCGTCCACTTCCAGCCTTCTCAAAGCGGTGTCCACGATCTCCTTGGTCAGAACACCGTTGCCGATAACCTGCGCAAAGTCCCGCACCCGCTTCAAAAGCCGGTTGGCGATCCGAGGCGTCCCTCTGGAGCGGCGTGCCAGCTCCATGGCGCCTTCCCGGTCGCATGGAATATCCAAGATTCCGGCGGAACGGAGGATGATGTCACAAAGCTGCTCCGGCGTGTAAAGCTCCAACCGAAGGATGACCCCGAAGCGGTCCCGCAGAGGCGAGGTGAGCTGCCCCGCCCTTGTAGTTGCACCCACAAGGGTAAAATGCTTCAGATCCAGCCGGATGGAGCGGGCAGAAGGCCCCTTCCCGATGATGATGTCCAGGGCATAATCCTCCATGGCGGGATAGAGAATCTCCTCCACGGAGCGGTTCAGCCGGTGGATCTCGTCCACAAAGAGAATGTCGTTTTCGCTGAGATTCGTCAGCAGGGCCGCCAGATCACCGGGCTTTTCAATGGCCGGGCCGGAGGTGATGCGGATGTTGACTCCCATCTCGGCGGCGATGATGCCCGCCAGCGTGGTTTTGCCCAGACCCGGAGGGCCGTGGAGCAGCACATGGTCCAGCGGCTCCGTCCGCCGCCGGGCGGCTTCGATAAAGACGGAGAGATTCTCCTTGGCCTTGGTCTGGCCGATGTACTCCGCCAGTGTATGGGGGCGCAGGCTCACCTCCGCATTGTCCTCCGGCAGCAGCGTCTTGGCTACCAGCGGCTCCTCGTAGATATCGGTGCCGAAATCAATGCTCATACGTCTCCCCACTTCTCCTGCTTTTCATGTCACTTCACCATTTTCTTCAGGCTCTGGCGGATGATCTCCTCCAACGGCAGATTCTCCACATCCACGCCCTTGAGGGCCATCTGCACCTCTTGCGTGGAATAGCCCAGCACCGCCAGCGCCGCGGCAGCCTCGGTGGCCTTACTGGTAAA
>ERZ827363.2614-NODE-2614-length-15095-cov-8.027327_pt1 | contig 15095 bp, 10 predicted proteins | sample MGYA00519776_ERZ827363 | MGnify/ENA primary metagenome ERZ827363 (study PRJEB31778, sample SAMEA3449288) | human gut metagenome | biome: human gut; feature: human-associated habitat; material: faeces | place: United Kingdom | collected 2010/2012 ...
TCACCACGCACGATACCGGACTTCTCGACCTGACGTTGCTGCGGCGCGATCAGATCTGGTTTGCCGAAAAGGACGAAAAGACCATGCAGACCGATATTTACGCCCTGACCGAGTTCTCTCCCCGGAAAGGTGAGAACATCGCCAAAGGCTATTTACAAGGTCGGTATGGGGCGATTCCTCACATGAAGAAAGAATTATTAAGGAGCGTATAAATATGGCTTACCTGAAGCTGATGTTCGACGAGCGGGAAATCGCCCATCTGAGCGAAGATGGACAGTATCTCTGCGCCAATGAGGGCGTGCTACAGTACGACCTGCCTTTGAACCTCTTTATTGGAAACAGCCGCAAGGTGCCGCTGATCGATGTAGTCGTCTGGGCAAAGAAACGCATTTTTCCCCGGAATCGGATGGACTGCAAAGAGATTCTGGAGATGATGGGCCTGCCTAATTACAACGCATGGGAAATTGTAAAGCGCACCAATGCCTGCCTGATGGAAGATCCTTTCTGGCTGCGCTTCAGCGAAGATGAGACTTTTGAGGATACAACCCGCGGCAGGGCAAGAAGGATTATGGCTGAATATCAGAAGTCGGCTGATACCAACTAATATCATTTGTATTAGTTCCATGGCAAAGCCTACTGGCCGTACATACTTGTCCTTCTTGGGCATCCGGCTTTTTTCAGAGCAGAATCCCTTAATCACCCTGCTTTTCCCTTAAAATGCGGCCAATTTTAAGGGAAAGCACATTGAGTAAGGGCTGAATCAGCTTTACTTGCTTGACTTTTTGGTTGGTTGCCAGTATATTGATATTAGTTGATATCAATTTATATCAGTCGCGAGGTGATCGGAATGGATGGGGCAAAATTCGCAAAAATGCTTTCTGACAAGCATCTGTTTGAGTTGGATCGGATGGAGTATAAGTATTCCGTTTCCAGTGTCAATGAATTTACAGAGCTACTCCGTCAGAACTTCGCTCAGTCTTTGCCGTTAGTCGATTTTTCCAGTGATGAACTGTTCTATCTGCCCAATCTGGCTCGGATTTCCACCAACGGCATGAAGCAGCTTCTTTCTGCTCCTGCAAGCAATCAGTCCTTTGGGTTGCAGGCCATGACTGAGGAGATCCATGCAACCTTCCAGATTGAAAGCATTCATTCCTCACGCAACAGCATCCGGCATATCCTGAATGGCTATGCCCCGCGCAATGAAGAAGAATCCCGAATCTATGGCATGAAGCGTGGTTTGGACTTCATTGCCGACCGCCAGAATACGATCACAGAAGAAAATTTGCATCAGCTGTACCAAATCAGCACCGGCGACTATCTGCCGGATGAAGACCGTCTGTTGCCGGACCATTTCTACCGCCACGATGTTGTCTATGTTGTAGACGGCGAAGAAAGCCGGGAGGGACTTCCGGCGCAACAGCTCCCGGATGCCATGAAACGACTGGTCGATTTCGCCAATGCTAAAGACGGCATCAACGAACTGCACAAGGCGGCGATCCTGCACTTTTCCTTTGCATACTATCACCCCTATTTTGATGGCAATGGCCGCACCGCACGGCTGCTCCACCTTTGGTATCTTGTCCAGCAGGGTTATCCTGCGGCACTGTTTACGCCGTTTTCCCGGTATATTGCTGAGAGCAAGGCAGCTTACTACAAGGCCTATGACCGTGTCGAAAAGAATGCTCTTATCTCCGGCTACACGGACGTGACACCGTTCCTGTCCTATTTCTGCAACGAAGTCTATAACCGTCTGCAAGTGGATGCGGCACCGCCGCAGGCTGATCTTCAGGTATACCAGACCGCTCTTGCAGAAGGAAAGATCACCGAGAAAGAACGCTTGCTCTGGGAGTATGTTCTGTCTGCCTACGGAACAGAGGAGTTCACTACCAAGCAGCTGGAGAAGGACTTCCGCAATGCCGCCTATGCCACGATCCGGACGTTCGTAATGAAATTCCACGAGATGGAGCTTTTGGTAGCAAGAAAAACTGGGAATCGGGTGTTTTATAAAGTCAAGTAAGAAAAAGCCAAGTTTTTACGCGTCAGTAGCACGTCAAATTCTTGGCTTTTGTCTTATCATCGCTATTTTCAAGAGCTTGTTGTCAGCCGAGGTTCAAACTTCTCAAACTAAATCTCAAACTAAATCTCAAACTTCTCAAACTAAACTCCATACAGCATACCGCCTGCTTCCAGTAGGTTTTACCAGACCTTCTTTTTTCATTTTTTGGAGGATATTAGATAACTTTCTGGATTTTTGTTCTGTGCTCAAATGTCCTGGCAATGCACCCACATCCAAAACTTCCAATAATTCGTGCTGTGTGGTGGGGGCATTTTTCAAAGCCTCCAAGATTAATTGTCTACAGATATTTTCATCCAACCCTTTGTTATGAACATATTCCGCCTTTTTCCCAACCATACTTGCAACTTTAAAGGACACATATATATTGGGATATCTTCCCTCAACAAGTCCTCTCTTTTTTAATCGTACGGCTTGTTCTTTTGTGATTTGAACGTGCTTTTGAATTTTATCCAGTAAAAAAACTGTTTCCAAATCAAGGCTTTCATTGTTCTTGTATAAAAGTTGTGTGTATTTTTCATCCAATATTTTGCCGTAAACAGTAACAGCAACTTGATTCACATTGGATAAATTATAATCCGGCAATGGGAAAAATTTTTCTTTTTGAATTCGATACACCTTTTTTATGCCACTAGTAGCAGTATCAATCATATGAAACTTAACCATTGCATCAGCTAAAAGTTGGTTACGATAAAAAGGTGGATTGTATGTTGGCTGTAGCACAGCTTCAACTGTTTGTGGAAGAAATGATCCAGGATTTGTAATCACAATGCTGTCTTCACATTCATTCACATAAATTCGCTCGCCTGATTGATAATAGGAATGTGCAATACAATTGTTTAAAAGTTCTCGAAGCATCCATGTATCATACTGTTCCGTTTCCATCGGGAACAAACTTTGTTGATTTGGCATATATCTATACGTCAAATTTCTAATTCTAGAAAAGACTCTGTCTGTAACTGTAATAAATGGAATTCCGAACAGTTCATAATCTTTTATATCTCCATTTGCAGCTATTAACCGCCACATCATATGCGGGGCTCGTTCAAATAAAACATCTCGATCTTCTTTACCCAATAAAAGCATTGCTGCATTGGTTATTTGACCATTTATAATTAGTTTTATCTTTGACAGAAAGTCAAAATCGGACAGTGAATCTATTTCCTCATTGATGTGAGGACGGTTCATTTTTTCTTTATATTTTATTCTTGCAAAATTGATTGCCCGTGGATCCAAATCATTGATTGTCGCGCCTACCAAAATTTGACGAGACCAATCTCTCCGTTCTTGATGGCGAATTATATCAATTTTATATTGTTGAAGCGGAATCAAACTTTCGCCGCTGCGCGCATAATATCGTGTTTTCCATTCTGTTGGTATACCAGCAACAGCTGCCGGTATTTTAAACATCAGCACTCGACATTTTTTCCCTTGATATATCGGTTCCAGCTCAATAATGTCCAAAAAAGACATTGCATCTGTTGTGGATTTTGAAATTTCATACTTGAACTTTTCAAGGAGAGAAGGATCACCTTTTTTAAAAGATGTTCCAACAGGATGCTTCGTGTGTTCCTCGCTGACGCCTAACACAAACCATCCGTATTGTTGGTTTTTCAGATTGGCTTCATTACTGATTGCAGAAAAGTACTGTCCTATTTTGTCTTCCGAATATCCTCCCTTTGCTTCTTTGAATTCTACAATTTCTGTTTCCCAGCGTTCCATCAAGACATTTAAAAGTTCATAATATTCTGCCTGTTGGAAACTCTCATCGTAATCAAAAACAGCCATAAAATCTCCCAAATCTCAAATAAAGCCCTGCATTGGTGCAATTTTATCTTTTCAACTTGTTCAAAACTTCTTCCATGCTCATCCCATCATCCAGAAGTTGCTGAATCGCCTTGTCGATTTCTTCTTTCTGGGCTTTCCTCAACGCTTCAGCATCCTGTCGGGACTTTTTCTGTTCCAATGCTGCAATGTCCTTGTCAAGCGCTTTCAGCGCAGTCTTCTTCTCTTTGAGCTGCACCTTCAGCCCATCAACGTCAGCCTCCAGTGCTGTAATATCTGCTTCCAAGGTGTTTTTCTCTGAGATTTTTTTCTCCAGTTCAGCGGCATAATCAATGATGACCACCGGAGTTTTCACTTTATTCTTGCTTCCTTTGGGTCTTGGCATAATAACTGTCCTCCTTATCAGCTGTCTTTTCTGTGATGCATTTCCAATCTTGCTTTGAGTATACTTTCCAATTCTTCCAATGTTTTATCACGTTTTTCCGGACGCAACTGGCATTCCCAGACAACTATCACATTCCAGCCTGCATCTTCAAGCTGCTTTTTCTTCCGGGCATCCCGTTCAATATTGGTTTTTATCTTATTATGCCAGAATTCCGCATTGTTTTTGGGCCAGACAAAATATCTGCACCCATCATGCCCATGCCAGAAACATCCATTCACGAATATAACGGTTCTGTACTTCGGTAACACAACATCCGGGCTTCCCGGAAGTTTTTTGTCATTTTTCCGGTAACGGAATCCCTTTGAAAATAAGTATTTTCTTACAATCTCTTCCGGCTTCGTGTCCTTGCCATGTATGCAGGACATATTATAGCTCCGGACAGCTTTACTGTGAACATCCATCGTCTTTATCCATCAGCTTATCAATCTGGAGAATCTGCCAGAAAACGCCTTCCAGCAATTTCACGGGAATGCTGTTTCCTGCCATCCGGATTATCTTATCTCTTGAAAATAATTGGTCACCTTTATGGAATGCGACATTATTGTTTTTCAACTTCCAATAATCCATATCTTTGAATCCCATAAACAGCATACATTCACGGGGAGTCAAGTATCTGAACTTTCCTTTTCCTTCAATTCCGCTGTCAAAATACAGATTGCCAGAGTTCGGGTTCCGGTCCTGCTTGGTAGTGATTGTTCGGATTGTATCAATTTCCGGATTGATGATATTTCCTTCCAGAACAATCTGCGGATTATCTTCCCAGATTTTCCTTCTGGATACAGTATCGTTGGGAGTGCACTCCACTGCCTCCTCAAACCAGATCGGATTCCGATAATCATTCCGGAGCAGATCACGGATTTTTATTGCTTTATAGTGCCCGGATGTATAGAAATCGTTCACGACATCCTCCGGACTGCTTTTTCTTGCAAAATAATCTTCCGTCAGCGATTTTTTGTTTTCATCGTCTCCGACATATACACTGATCATCAGAAGGCGGGGGCGGTTCTGGGGGAGACCAAAAGACGAAGCATTCAGCTGGTAGTATTTGCTGACGTACCCCAACTTGCTCAGATCATCGATCCATGTTTCAAAATTTTTCTTGTGGCGCTGGGAGAGAAGTGTCGGGACATTCTCCATCAGCAGAAACCGGGGCAGCGTTTTTCCGGCGTCCTTCATCTCTGTAAGTACTCTTCCTACCTGCCACAGCAAGCTGGATCGGCTGCCCGAATCCTTGTCTATCCCTTTGTTATAGCCATGAAATGCACCGACGTTGGAAAGATCCTGACAGGGGAAAGAATAGGTGAGAATATCTATTCCGTCCGGCATTTCCTTTCCTTCCAGAGCACTTATATCGACAAAGTTATGATTTCGCCTGATGCTGGTATAGATGTATCGCAGGGATTCCACTGAATATGTACGCAGAGCTTCATATTCCAGTGGTGCCTTTCCTGAATTGCTGAATGTATAGTGGCTCATTTTTTTAAGGAGTTCATCCTTGGACATCCGCGCAATATCTGCCGGAATGTCTGTTCCCCCATGAATCATATCATAGGCTACGATTGCATGGACATCCCACTCGCTTGTTCCGACTGTATTTATCTTAACGCCAAGATTTTTCAGGGCAGCTGCCTGACTTCCGATGCCACTGAACAATTCAACAATATTATACGTTTTCTCCATTTGTGACTGATATTCCTTCCGACTCCAGTTTTTCCTTGATAGAAAGCACCGACCTGATCATGTTCATTGTCTTGTACGGCACCTTCCCTGAAGCGGAGACAGGAATATTTCCCGTCGATGAAAGCTGCACGACTTGCTTTAACAACGTCTGTTCCTGATAGGACAGCATCGAACGCCTGATACCAGCATCCATCAATTTGCTCCAATATCCAGGACCCAACGCAACCACACCCATCACAACCTTGAGGTCATTGGATTCCTTGGCTTCTTTTTTCGCAGAAGTTTCTTCCTCCTTGATAAGCGATACAGGAACCAGCTCGTCCATAAAGGCTGCTGAAGGGGTATATGTTTTATCGGCCTTATAATCTTCCCATGTAGATTCTTTTTTACAGTATTCCGTGACAATCATACCATGGCTGTCGCAAATGAAGTCATTGGTCTGCTTGGTCACAATTTCAATTTCATGCATGAATGCAGGCGACAATGCCTGTTTCTGCCAGATTGCATTCCAGTTCAGCGAATATCCATCCGGAATCTTGCTGAGGATCTTTGCAATCGTATAGGGTACAATATTGAGCTTATAGCCGCCCACTTTGTACCAAAAGCCCGTCGGACGTTTTTCGCTGTCCTTATGACTTTCAAGGTAGTTATCAACAGCCCGGAAAATAATCGCTGCGCAGATTCCTTTTTTGAAGTAGAATTCATTGAAGGAATCATTGTTCCCACGGTATTCCTTGCTGATGTCATTTCCGAATTCCTTCATGACCCAGTTCTTGCCTTTGGAAACGATGTGTGGCTTGCAGGCAACCGTTGTCAGGTACATACCCAGCTGCTCTTTTGTGATGACCTGATCCTTCGGGAATTTTTTCTGGAAACGCCTCAGTTCATCGCCGCGAAGTTTCACCTGTTCCTGCTGGTATTTCTTACGGGATCGCTCATAATACCAGCCTGTCGGGATCGTATATCTCGCCGGAGGTGCAAGGCACTTCTTCGACATCTTTTCCATCCAGATATGGAACGGGTCATTGGAGAACAGATCCGCTGCCGTGACCTTATTCTGGCTGTTGGCATAGCGGGCAATTGCCTGCACCATCTCGTCATAGAAGCGGACACCGTCCTCGTTTTCCGTTTCCCGGTCCTCGATCACAGTCAGCTTCATCGGGACATAAATGCCTTCCAGCTCAACGTTGGTCTTTTTCAGAACAGCATCCGCCAGCGTTGCGGTCGTCTGTCCGCCGTTGATGATCTGGAAATCCACTATCTTTGTAATCAGATTCTGTCCATTGATATTCTCAACTTCCACGCCCTTTGCGGTTGTTGCTATTCCATTATTATAGGTAAAGAACTTTGTTGCATCGTTGTTTATTGTTCTTTTTATACCATTGTTGACACTCTTGCTTCCACTGGTTCCCAGAAAGGCACGGACATTGCCTTCCAGTACCTTACTTCCGTAGGCAATGTATATCTCGGCCAGAAGTTTTCCCGGAATGATTGCAATATAGGCTTCATACCCAAGGTTCTCACCAATGTCGCCCTTTATGCACGGAATACCATGAACTCCGACTTCAGAAAAATCCTTCGGGATATCAATGACAACCGGCTCATTGCTGTTTGTCATTTCCATTTCATAGAAACGTTCCGGATACCACAGGTTGATTTCCAGCGGTTTACCGTTAAAGTCTGCTTTCTTGATCTTTTTGGTTGTGCGGGTTTTCTTTGCGGCTCCCTTTTTCTTCCGGATCGTTGTTTCCAGAAGATTGGCATCCAGCAAGGCTGTGTCCAGTTCCTTATTAGTAAGAACATAGAACTTGATTTTCAGAATCAGCTGCGGGTCGTCGATATTGCAGGTCATCCGCTTGCGGAACATCCTTGCAACCCGGAGGATGTCATCCGAATCATCGAAGTAGTCCTCCATCCGGCCATTGCAGACCTCATCCAGAAAATAATACAATCTCCAATACAATTCGTCAACCCTGCTTCTGGTGAGGTTGGCGGCATTTTCTGAATCCTGAAAGTCACTGATGAACAGGATCAGACTGTGATCCGTTTCATCAAAACAGTAACCATCTGCACGCATCAGGCGATTTCCGCGCCCTCTCTTGTCGCCCATACCAAAGCGGACAGGATCATTAACCTCATCATAGTCAACCAGAAGGCTCAATGTCCTGTTCAGGAATTCATCCTCCGTATCCGTCCCGTTGATGGCCGAATCGTTGCGCAGAGATTCCAGAAATTCCTTTTTATACGCCTGATAGTCCATTATACGGCCTCTTGATCTTTCAGTTTGTACTGCTCAATTTTCTGAAGCAGAATTTCATACGATGCCTTGCAGATTGCCTCTGGCAGCAACTCATGCGTCAATCTCGGAAAACCGTTTGTCACACGATACCGGTTGCAGCTTCTTATCTCATAGATAAAGTCATCGTAGTAGTCATTGTACACATATCCCTGAAGGGCAACCTTTGCCATAAAATCATTCCGGTCTTCATCCGATGCAAAAAGGCTTCTTGTCTCCAGAATCAGCTTGTTGAGATTCACACCATTGTAAGCGGCACTCATCTTTTCCAGAAAGAAAACCACAAGTTCTCCGTCCGTGCTGCTTTCAAGCTGCTCGATGGAGGATATCTTCACTGCTGGTATCCCACGGTGAATGGTTTTCACCTCATACCACGAATCTCCATAGGAAAAGTCCTTATGCGTGAGTTCCTGCCCGCTCCAGCTCTTCAGCGCATTTTCCAGCCCGATCTGCTCTGCCAGTTTCCCACGCAGGAACAGGATTTCTCCGATCAGCCCCATGATTTCGGGTTCTGTAAGGAATACATGTTTGGAACCCACAAATAATTTCTTCCACTGGAAGAAACGGTTGACAATGGTCTGATATCCTTGCCCCTTGTCGCTGATGCCACGCGATTGCTCTATCAGGTCATCGCAAAATTTGAAGAACAATCCTTTTATCTCTTCATCGCACAAGGAAAAACGGATTGTACTGTATTTTTCATTCTTGTACTGATTCACATCAATAGCCGATGTACCCGTCACTTTTCGGGCTGTGAACCTTGCCCGGAGTTCGATGGCTTTTCGCCCTTTTTCGTCCAGACCAATGTACAATTCCAACGGATGCTGATTGTCCACTCTCGAAAAATATCCGGGTCTCAGAAAAGCCGCAAAACGTTCCTCCATGGCACCTGTCATTATTCTTCCCTTCCTTCCGCAAGAATTTCATCGCGATCAAACCAGTTGTAGACACGATTAGCCTTGTAGCGGGTAGAAACAAGACCGGCTTCCTCATCATTGCGCGGCAGGCCCAACGCCAGACCTACTGCCGACGCGTTTCCCATCGCATCCCGGAACTCTGCTTCCTGCTTTTTCTGGGTTTCATCCGCCACCCCGACATCAATCAAATAGATGAGAAGCAAAGGCTTTCTGTCTTCAACAAACCGGAACCATGTATCAGAGGGATATTCTCTTTTTTCATCGAATGGCATACCTTTTTCTCGTTCATAAAATTCTCTGAACGATGCCTTGGCTCCTTCGATGATTTCTTCTGCCGTTTTTCCATTGAAATCAACAATTCCTGTCAGACCGTCTCCCGGACCACCCAATTTACCCTTTCTGCCGATACTCAGTCTGTCGAGTTCACTGTCAATAACACAGGTTTTTCGCTCAACGCAAGCAATTTTCTGACCGCAGATATCCACTGTTTTATCCGGGTTTCCTCCATCCATAAAAGCTACATCAAAAACGTCAATGGACGCGTCCGTACATCCGCTCAGGAACGTAGAAATCTGTTTCGGATCGAAATCGGAACTGTATTTCGACACAGAAAGACTGCTGAGGAAGGATATAATGAGTTCTTTCGGAACATCCGATAATATAAATCTTCCTTTTCGCCCTGTTGTTGTAACTCTACGCTCAAACACATCACCTTTGGCAAGGCATTCACTTACAAGACTTGTCACCGCCTTGAAGTTGTTTTTCTGGGCTTCAACATTGAACCGGAGATAGGGGGTTTCCACAATGCTTCCGAAGTAACTGGCCACCTTAAACTCATCTGTGGCGTTGCGCATTTTGTTGTAAGCTGTGATATTCAGTTCCGTAGAGTTGTTCCGCACACGGATGCCAAAATCGCGCGGCTTTTGACCCAGATCACGCATCCGAAACATGTCGCGCTTTAGTTCCTCCGTTGCATCCGCAATTTCCGCATACCAATCCGCAGATGCCTTATGTGTCCAGATGCGGAAAAGGTCTTCATATCCACGCCGGTATCCGAACCATCGTCCCATCTGCATCAGAACATCGTAGGTACAGGTGTTCCGATAAAAATAGCTGATGATGAGTCCTTCCAGCGTCAGACCACGGGACAGTGCCAGACCACCGATTGCAATCACACGCAGGGATTCGTTTTTCGGATATTCAAGTTTCTCAGAAGACTTGGAACTGTTTACTACTTTTATCTGGATTTTCTCCATCGCATCGAAAAGTGCTGCTGCAACTTCATTCCATGTAAATCCGCATTTTTCATACTGCGTCTGCCAGACCTTATAAATCCGGTTCAGCACCGGGTCTTTCATGGACAGTTCAAAGTCACTGCAAAGATTATACTTTAGTGACCGGTATGCTTCCGCATGAATCTTCTCGACGACTTCCTTGATATACTTCTGAACCTTGACAAACCGGGAGATGTTGATCAGCATAGACCGATGCTCTCTTTGATCACCCCGCAGATCTCGGATTGCATTCGCCAGATAAAAGGCATAGATGGCATCTGTCATGCTTTCCGGGAGTTTGCCTTTCCAGTCCTTTTTGTGCTTGAAATAGAAAGAATAGCCGTCTTCTTCTTCCCGGCCTGCATCCGTTATATAAACCAATTGCGAATGGAATTCTGCGTCCTTCGGAAAAATTCTTGTTGGTCCGATGTAGTTGCTGGGTGTCGGAAGCGCCACAATGAAATCTTCCGGGAAAAGGTCATGCGTTTCCATTTTCTCCGTCGTTTCCGGATCGATGAAAACGTTGGCAAACGGCGTGGCCGTGAACCCGACATAGTTGGACTTTGTGAACACATCAGCCAGCTTCCGGATCAGCTTATTGATCTTGGTCGGATCCTCTTTGTCAGAACTTGTATTGATGGATGCGTTGTCCGCCTCATCGTCGATCATCAGCATCGGCATATCAATCTTGTGTGTCCGCGGATCTGCATTCAGGTCAATCAGCCATTTCGTCAGCTTGGTGAGCGTTGTGGTGTTCTTCTTGATGACAAAGACAACTGCATCCTTATCTGCGCCAAGCGACACCGCTATTTTATCCGAGTTCCCACGGAAATCACTTGCACGGGAGGTCAAGGCCATTGCATGAATCGGCTTGTTGTCGAGACCCACGCCAACGCGCTTTCCTCCGGTGGTATTGGCCGACATATCAATGCCGATAAATCCTTCTTCCACACGCTCCTGTGTCTGTTGCCGCAAGGATTCAATTGTGCCGGTCAGCAGAATGAATACTTTGTAGCCTGCATCTGCTGCTTTGCAGATGAAGCCGATATAGGTCGAGGTCTTGCCAGACTGCACGTCACCGATAATCAGGCCACGTTTCAGAACCGGCTTTCCGTAGTCAGCCTTCGGGTCCAGAATATAATTCATCAGTTTCTGATCCAGCGTATCATTACCGAGCGTGCTGACCACATTCGGGCTGAAATGCTTTTCATCAATCAGATAATTCTTGTACCGTGTCCAGAAGTTCTGCTGTATTTCCGCTTTCCTGTCGTCATACCAGTTGGTCTGTTCGTAATCTGCCAGAATACTTTCACCAGGATGTGCCTGTATCTGGTATTTATAAGCGACGTCCCGTTTGACTGCTGCAATCTCATCATCGCTGTAAGGCACACCACTGATAAACAGCGATTTCTGGATGAGATCTTCCACAACACTTTCATCCAGCGCATTATCCACACGTTTCATCTGTATCAGCTTATCAACCATGCTTGTCAGCATAGCGACCTTCTCAATATCGAGTCCCATTTCATGCCTCCTTGAGTTTCTCCTCCAGCTCCGGATATTTGCAGAACGGTTCGGACTGGAGCAAGCGTCCGATCACGGCATTGCGATCAGCTGCGCCCATATCCATGGACATCTTTATCAGAATTCTGGCCTTGCTCTCAATTTCAGCAACCCGTTCATCATCCACAGTATCATCAACGCGGTTCTGCGACTTGTCAATATAAATCTGCTGATAGGGAACCGAATTCTCGATTTCGTCCAGCACCATATCCAGTCGGTTCCATGTTTCATCATCCACTTTTTCTTTCAGAAGGTCAAAAATCCGGGAATTCCGGTTGATCCTGTATACGAACTGGTTATCCCGTTCTTTTATGCGGTCCCAGATGTAGTCAACCTTTTCATCCACTTTCTCAACCCGTCCGCGATAGGTCTGTGCCTTCACTGCAAGATCCATTGCTTCGTCAACAGCTTTCGTCAGGCGGTTGCGGATAATCGCCGGAATTGTGGCATGCTGCTTCTTGATATCAATTCCCCAGATGTCATCCAGTGAATTCGGAATATCAACCTTGATCCGGGCATACTTTGTCAGTTCATCCCGATGTCTGCCAAACCATGTTCCCCAGATTATCAACCGTTTGTTCCGATAAATATAAAATCCCTGCTTTGCCCGATAATTTTCAATCCCACCAGACAATCTCTTATCTTCTGCACTCAGGTCTTTCTGGAAGGGCAGAACAAATGGCTGAACGCTTACAATCTGTTCCTTTCCGTCAGAATCCTTGATTGGAATTTCAATTTTTCTGCGGACATTCGTTTTTCTGTGATTTTCAAGGAAAGGGTCCAATCCTGTCAGTTTATAATTGTTTACCATGATCGTCAGTGGATTCCGGCCCTCACCATTCAGATACCGATGGAAAATCAAGGACAGATACTCTGCTGTTGCGTTCTGGTGTTTTCCGAGTTCTGCGTAAACATTTCCACTCGACTTCTCAATAAGATCAAAATTCTCCCAAAGAACAATCGTTCCGCTTTCTTTGTCGCTCAGGAAGTCAACATATCGGATTTCCGCAATCTGCTCCTTTGAGCAGTCAACCATATACCAATCTTTCTTTTCCTCAATGATGTCCAGATCCCATATATAGGCCGAAAGTTTACCGTCCTTTTTGCTCGCAACAGTCAACCGGCGGCACTGAGACAGAGAAGCTGCTTTCATTCCGAGCCCGAATCTTCCAAGATCATCCTCAGAACGATTGGCGGATTTCAGCTGGCTGCCATATTTCATAGCATCCAGCAGTTCTTTCTTATTCATTCCGATACCATCATCGCAGACAGCAACGCAGCAGTCGGATGGGTCTATCGGAAATCGCAGCACGATGTTCCGGGCCTGTGCACTGACACTGTTGTCCACAATATCCGCAATCGCTGCCTCAAAGGAATATCCCATCGCACGCATGGAATTCATCAGGACATCCGCAGTCGGTTTGTTCGCTTTCAGTTTTGCCATGATTCCTCATCTTCTTTCTGCTAAGGACAAGTAGTGCTTCGACAACTTATGATTTATTATATCAAAGTATACTCTCTGCCGCGTTCGCAGGCAATGCGTTTTGACTTAAAACACCAATCTCATTGTCTTTCCTGTATCTTTTCACAAAAAATCCAGTTTGCATTTGTTGATTGCTCTAGCATCTGCAAGCAGTGCCTCTGTATATACAAAGGCTCAAACACGCATGGCATTGCAAATTTGCCGTGCGTATTCTGCTTGTTGGGATGCAATCCCAATCCCTGCGAACATCACGGAACCGTGATGGCTGCGCACTCCTGTGGAGTGCTGAAAGAGCGTTTTGCAGAAACGCGAAGCCTGCATCGGCACGATGCAGAACAACAGGTTTGGGCTGTGCCCAACAAGCTCTTGCAAGGCAAGGGGCTTTGTATATACAAAGACATTGCTTGCAAGAGAGCTTCGGCGTACCAGAATGGTACCACGAAGCACTGCTTGCAGAAGCTATTGCATCCATCTGAATTGTCAATTCCGCTCGCAGCTGTTATACTGGGCTTATCAAAGTTTTTTCGGGAGGACGCCGCAGTGACCGCACAGACAATGCTAATCGGGAACAGACCTTGCCGCATTTACGGCGAAGCCCATGCGGAATATCTGCTGCTCCAAATGACAGGCAAGCACGAGCTGCAAAGCATGGAAAGCGAGGCTACCACTATTGCACAGAGTGCGCACCGCTTTCTGTTTGCGGCCATCCCGGTGGAAAGCTGGAACGATGAACTTTCCCCATGGGAAGCTCCTGCGGTATGGGGCAAAGAAAGTTTTGGCTGCAATGCGGCGGACACGCTGCGCTTTCTGACAGAGCAGGTGATCCCCACGCTGAAGCAGCAGTATCCTCTCCCAGAAAACGTCAAAATCATTCTGGGCGGCTATTCGCTGGCCGGGCTGTTTGCATTGTGGGCATCCACCCAGACTGATCTGTTCTACGGTGTCGCCGCTGCCTCGCCCTCTGTTTGGTTTCCGGGCTGGATGGAGTTTGAACAGCAGTACCCGATGCAAACTCAACGCGTTTATCTGAGCCTTGGTGACAAGGAAGAGTGCACAAAAAACACCGTCATGGCTGTAGTGGGCAATAACATCCGCACCCTGCACAGCCAGCTTACAGCGCGTGGGGTAGACTGCACCCTTAAATGGAACAGCGGCGGGCATTTCAAAGATGCCGGCCTGCGCACGGCAAAGGCATTTCGGTGGGCGATGGAGGAAAGCCGATGAATATTTTGATTGATGCCGACAGCTGCCCGGTGGTGGACCTGACATTGCAGATTGCAAGACAGTTCGGTGTTCCGGTCATCATTCTGTGCGACACAGCTCACCAAATCGAGCGGGAAGGTGCGCAGACGCTGATGTTCGACAAAGGAGCGGACAGCGTGGATTTTGCTCTCGTCAACCGGGTAAAACCGGGAGATGTGGTTGTGACGCAGGACTACGGGCTGGCGAGTATGTGCCTTGCCAAGTGCGCCCGGGTGCTGAACCAGAACGGTTTGGAATACACCGCCGACAACATAGACGCTCTCATGCTGCGGCGTTATGAAAACAAAAAGCTCCTCCGTGCCGGAAAGCACCCCA
>ERZ827363.2620-NODE-2620-length-15082-cov-4.529647_pt1 | contig 15082 bp, 14 predicted proteins | sample MGYA00519776_ERZ827363 | MGnify/ENA primary metagenome ERZ827363 (study PRJEB31778, sample SAMEA3449288) | human gut metagenome | biome: human gut; feature: human-associated habitat; material: faeces | place: United Kingdom | collected 2010/2012 ...
GCGCCAGTTCATCGCTGAATGCGGAAAGTGTCATCTGTTTATCCATAATTTCATTCTATCACATTTGGCACTATCTCGCTCCTTTTTCTGTGCGGTGTTGCCTTAAAAACAATGAAGTTGAAAGAGGCTGCCAAGAAAGTGGAAGACGGTATTGAAGAAACACTGACTTACTGCGATTTTCCCAGTGAACACTGGACGCGTATTCGCACCAACAATGTGATTGAGCGGCTGAACCGTGAGATCCGCCGCCGGACCCGCGTGGTGGGGACATTCCCGGATGGGAACTCCGCCCTGATGCTGGTCTGCGCGAGGCTGCGCCACGTGGCTGGTACTCAGTGGGGCAACAAGAAATACATGAATATGAAGCATTTGGAGGCAGTTTTGGACGACGCCTTCATTGTCGGCTGATTTCATTCAGCCGGAGTCTGCAAATATTTTTGCGCATAAATCTTGACACTACCTTCTCAAAGCGTACAAACTACGGATATCGCCCCCGCAAAATTCAAAGGCCGTTGTTTTTTCGCTAAAGCTAATCAAATTAAACCCCAGCAGCAGAGGACTTCCTCCGCCGCTGGGGTTCTGCCTTTTAAAAAAATTTTCAGATACTGAAAAATCAGTCCCGGTCGCCCGCTCCCGCCTTAAAATTATAAACCGGCGTCGTATGCTCCAGAATGACCGCCGTAGGCTCGATCGCCCGGATCAGCATTTCCGGATCCTTGTACGCCATCGGGCACTCGTCCAGCGTGTCCCGGCTGACCGACGAGGAGTAGACTCCCTTCATCTCCTTTTTGTACTGGGAAAGGGTGAAAGACGCAAGGGCATCGCTCCGGCTGCAGAGCCGTCCCGCTCCATGGGGCGCCGAGCAGTTCCAGTCCGGGTTGCCCTTCCCCTCGCAGATCAGGCAGCCGTCCCTCATATTCAGGGGGATCACGATCCGCTCCCCGCGCTTTGCGGAAACGGTGCCCTTCCTGAGGATCTTCTCCCCTACGTCGATGTAGTTGTGGACGGTTTCAAACGATTCGACTGCCGAAAACTTCATCCCCTTGAGGATCCCGTTGGCAATCGCCCGGCGGTTGATAGCTGCGTACTCCTGCACGATCTCCATGTCGTGCAGATAGTCGGCAAGATCTGTCCCCTCCAGATAGGCGAATTCGTAGGGGACTTTCCCCTTGGTCTGCTCATATGCCAGATCGTGATAGAACCGCTCCACCTCCACGCCAAGGTGCCTGCTGCCGGAATGGACGATCAGGCAGTAGCCGTCGTTTGCCTTGTCAAGCTCGATGAAGTGGTTCCCGCCGCCCAGCGTGCCGACGCCGTAAAGCGCCTTCTCCCGGCGGATGTGCCGGATGCAGCGCAGCTCCTCCAGCCTTGCCTCCTCTGCAAAGCGGTGAGGAGTTTCACGGATCGAAAATCCGGCAGGGATCTTTGCGTGAACCAGCTTGTCCAGCTTTTGCAGCTCCACGTTCTTCGCTCTGATCCTTGTGACCGACATCCCGCAGCCGATGTCGACCCCTACAAGCCCCGGGGCGGCCCGGCTGTCCAGTGTCATGGTCATCCCCACGGCGCACCCTTTTCCGGGATGCACATCGGGCATGATGCGGATCTTACTGTTTTCGGCGAGAATGCTGCTGCACAGCGCCGTGATCAGCCCCTCCGACCCGCTGTCCAGCGTTCCGGAAAAGACCCGTGCTTCTGCGTATGTTCCTTTGATGCAAATCAATGTTTGTTTCCTTTCTGTATGAAGCAAAACGGAAAAGAAACATGGATGGGTTTATTTCCCGTTTTCCTTCGTGTGATTGTGAATGATGAACGTTTTGATTCTTTGCATGATGCTCGTTCCTTTCAAGTGGGATTTATAGAGCAGGAAAACCTCTGCAGCGTGAAGCAGTCTCACTGTGCAGAGGCTTTCCTATCCTTATTTAAGTACTACTGCATATCTGTTGATTCCGTCCTTGTTAAAAGCAGGCTGTCTTCTGATATAATTTGCAATAGCTTTTGAAACTGCATTGAAATCCTTTTCGGTAAACATTCCGTTATCAATCATTTGAAAGCATTGCATTCTCTTTCCTTCAACCGTCGCAAAAAACTCCACAGACACGCTCGACGAAGTAACTGCTGCTTCTAATTCAATCACGTCATAATTCGATACAAGAGTTTTTAGTTGCTCCGATACATAATTTTCCAATTCGTTCACCGTTAACACCCTCCTCATATACTTTCAATAAGTATGCTGGTCCTGTAGTTGACACTGGGCCCACTCTCATATGTGATGTAAACGGTCGTTTCTGTAAGGCTGCCGTTTTCATCATATTCTTCTTTGGTGGAAGAGACTTCACCTCCGGTTCTATCCAATTTGTCCTGAACCGCATCTTTTCCGTTTTCGGGTATTTCGTTCCGCAGAGAACCATCCATGTTATTATCAAACTTATAAACGGTATCTTTCTCATCTGCAGTAACGGTTACGGTGATTTTATCCGGACGATCCGAATTATCGCTATAAGCCATTTCCGTTTTCGTGGTTACATTCTTTCCCTCATCCAAAGCGGTTTTAATGTCATTTTCCATACGTTTGTAATCACTTTGGTTGATTTTGGAATCCATTGCGATAAGATTGCCGATGCCACTGTCGCCATTCATATCGCGCCCAACAATGTGACCACCTTGATCGCTTATTTTTCTGTCCACGCCACCCACTTGCCGTTGAGCTGCATTGTCACGCGGGTTTTCCGGACTGCGCACAGGGTTTGCCTCGCAGCTAATGATCCTGCTTTTGTCATCTGTAGCATAGAGATTGCCCTTAAGTTCGTATGTAGTATTAGGTTGAAGCCGACCATCAATGCAATAAACATTGCCATTATCATCCAAAAGACTTTCAAAAGCGCCATCGACATCAACTTCTGATAAGCTATCATCAATATCAGACAAATTTGAAAAATCAGCTTCACTCAACTGCTTACCTAGGGGCGAATCTGCAAAACGGGAATGAAACGTTTCTAATACGTCATTGAATTTTTCGATCATCACTTGACGCTCCTTTCTTAATATAAGTCACCCATTCAAGGTATATTTTGGCTCTTACTTCATTTTCATCTTGCTGTGTGCTCATATCCTTCATAAAGCATTGACTAAGAGCCATGACCTTTGCCTTTGATGACCCAGGGAAAATCCGGAGCACAATTTTTCTGAGCATATCAGTCAGCTCTTTGGTATCAGAAGCAGTCAAAACACTATTTTCAACTTTTGCGCGTGCGCCGAGTATATCCGTAACTCTTTGAGACAGCCATCTGAAATTATTGTTACTCCACAGCTCAAGAGTGGAATGTTCTTTGTACTCTGCAATTTGTTCTTCTACAAATTCGGTATTCAGTGTGGAAAGAGCAAGAGATTCAAGACCTTTCTCAATGTCTGGCACAGAGAAATTGAGCTTCTCACTAACTCTGCCTTGAATCAAGAAATTTACAAGCTGTTCTCGGATGCTCTCTTTTTTCGTGATAGAAGTCATATCTGAAAAATGATAAGTTGCTTCGTCAAGATCACATTTATTAACCTGAACAAGCACCGGCTCAACCCAATCATTTTGATATACCGCAGCAACTCCTCGTTTGAGCTTAGAGAGTTCCTCAATCTGCTCATCGCTTAATCCTGCTGCATATCCGACAAGTTCACGGTCGCTACGGTCTGGTAAGCGAAGCACAATTTTTGTATTTGTGTTTCTAATTACCGACATATCAAGGAGCCCGGGAGATTGATCTGCAATAACAAATCCTTCACCATAGGTACGCATTTCGGCAATTGAGTTTGCCAACAACTCAACTGCCTTTCCCAAAAGGTTTGCACTCTCAGACGACTGCTCGGCGGATGTGCGTTTAAGCAGATTGTGAGCCTCCTCCAATACCGTTATATGAGAGAGGGCATTGTTTATCTTTCCTAAAGACATCCGGTACTCATTTAGCTTCATGATCAGCAATCCCATAATAAGGGACTTTGTTTCGGTTGAGCCAACACGGCTTAAATCAACAATAACACTCTTATCAAACAAATCTTCATTTTCTATCTCATCGTTGCAGAAAATAAGTCCGTTAAGACCTGTTGTTAATGAGCGAACACGGGTCAATAAGGCACCAGAATAATCGCCCTTACAATCTGCAGAGTATTTCGATTCATTGATAACGATATCAATCTGCTCTAACACGTCTGCAAAATTAGGGAATTTTTTTCCGTTTTTATTTTCTGAAAGAATCAGATCCCAGCCAGTTTCGGTATAAGCTCTTTCAATTGCTTCTTTCAAAATGGCTGGCATAGCAGCGTACATGGGCCAACAAACATTAAAGATCTCAACGAGCCTATCCAAATGCTCCAAGACATGCACATCATCCGGAAAACTAAATGGATTAAGCTTCAATAGCAAGGTCTTTTTTGGGTTTGTCCCATAAACCTTAACATCAGAATATTTTCCAAACACATTTTTGTATTCGCCTTTTGCTGGTTCTACTACTAAGAAAGGAACACCATAAATGTCATGAAGTTGATTCAATATCTCATATACAGTATTACTCTTACCGGAACCAGTAGAACCAGTCACAAAAGTATGCATCGTCAAGGAGTTAATATCCAAATTAACAGCCGTATCTGTCACTGTTCCCATGCTGAATATTTTTCCCACACAAATGTCTTTTCGTTTTATCCTTTTTTCATATGAAACGACTTCCTTTCCAAAATCAGCGTGTTCAATCACAGGAAATCCGCAGACAGATTTTCTTGGTAATCCCATTTGAATAGCCAACTCATTACTACTCAAAAGAGAAGAGGCTGTTACCGACAATATTTCTCGCTCGGATTTATATGCAAATACGGGATGGATAAAATTTGTAAGATAGTTTCTTAGAATTGGAAGCTTTTCCTTACTTTGACGCCCCCAAAAATTGATCGCAGAAGTTTCAACACCAGACTTGGATCCTTTCATAAGTGCCTTGTAAGTACCCGCTGCCATCTCTGCAGTTTCCTGGCTATCGGAAAGGAAATAAGCGGCACATTCCCACATTCCAAGGCTTTCACACTCATCAAGGCGTTTCAACTGAAGATCGATTCTGTCGAGTGTATTCTGCAGCGTTTTATTCTGCATAGTTAACTGCATATTTTGCGAATTTCCGGAAGTGACCCCTTGGGTACGAGTTTCATTTTCGGATATGCTTTCGTTTTTCCCAAAAGCTTCCCCTTCATTAACAGTATTGCTTTCCGTGTAGCCTTCGGATACAGTTTCCCCTTTAGCCTTGGTGGATGGATTATAGGCAGTCAATGCAATTTGACCAGCCACAATTCCACCTGCAGCAACAATACTGGCTCCTCCTGTAAGAGGAGCTGCAGCTAAGCTCAACGCACCAAGGGCGACCGAACCTACAGTTTTTGCAAGCGTACCCAAAGCATCAACCTTAGAAACAGTTTTTGTTTCTGCCTTTTCACTTGAATAAGTTTTTCCCTTAGTCGTTCCGATGTTTTTTGTATAAGAGGTTCCCGTAGTTGTTCCATGAGAAAGTGCATCAGAAATGCTTAATGCTTCATTTGTACCATACGATAACTGCATATTTGCAAACGGAGACAACTGCGTATAGATGGTTTCGTACGCACGGCGAATTTTCTCCAGTTGTTCCGGCGGCGTGCTTTTTGCCAAAACAATAGCAGTGTATTTTTGCCCCTGCATTGCAAGAGCAAGCTTTTCTAACCCTTGGATAAATGTTTCATTGTCTTTAAAATCATCATCCTTATTGTTTGCGACACAAGAAACCGAAGATATGTTACTGGAAGAGATCCCTGCCAAGAAAGATTCAGCCTGCGGATCAAGCAAATCTACAGATTTTACTCCCGGAAACTGCCCAATCAGAGCATTTCTAAGTGTGTCTTTCAAAGATTTGGTTGTACGTCTATCATCCAAGGAACGCACGCCCATATAGAAGTCCGTTTTTTCCCCGTTGCTATCAGCAATGATAAAAACTCCGCAATTAAGGTTTTGTACAGAGTTAAAAACGGAAGCAAACTTATAGGTAGAGTATTCATCTTTTTGATATACCATTTCAGTAATTTTAAAAAGACGAATATCACTGATTTGTTTAAGGCTTTCATCCAAAGGAATTATTTCAAGCTCCGTAAGCTTATAAAGGTACTTTTTCAGAATAATATCTTCAATTAGATTGCTTGATCGCACGAGTTGAACCTTCAAATCTGCCAAAGTCGGAATTTTCGCTTCAACTGGTTCGGACAAATAGACAGACTCTTCGACAGGAACTTCCGAAGCTACTTCTTCCTTTTTTTGCAGGATTATAGTGTCACTCATTTCTGTTTTCCTCCACTGATAATAACTGCTGTAACAACCCCTACAACAACGGCTCCTGTAGCAATACCACCAACTATACCACCAACTGAAGCTCCAGCAATAGTGGCAACTACGCCTCCAGCCACAGCTGCTGCTGCAGCACCAATTCCAATTTTTGCGTAAAGGTAGTCGCCGTTTTGCTGGTACCGATGTTTTTCTTCTTGGTAGGACACTTTGGAGGTGTTGTTAGAATTCTGAAAATCATCTGTATTTTGCGTTTTAGGAGCAACTTTCTTGACCACGGGTCTCAGATAGCGAACCACGTCCTTAATGTGTTCGATTCGTTCATGCGAAAAGTTAAAAAGAACGTTGACCATGATTTTGTCCATATAGTCGTTGTTCCATTGGCTTTTGTCCTCAATAAACTTTTTGCCGTCATGCTTATCATAGAGACCGGTCATTGAAGAAGCCACTTTTTCCATTTCATGAAACTCATCAAAGGTTGGGTCAACAAGCAAGCTGTTCTTCATCATGATTCTGACACGGTCTACATCGTTGGCTTTAACTGCCTCATAAAATGTGTTTGTTAATGCCATGATCGAACCTCCTCATATTTCAAGTATCGAAGCAACATGCGCCTTGATTGCTTCAAGCCAAGCTAACCGACGTTCGGTTTCTTTCATGCGATCTTCAGCTTTTGCCTTATCCGTCGCATAACTTTCAAGCTCTGCCAATTTTTGCTTCAGCACATTATCCAAATGGGTAAACTCTTCATCGAATAATGAAGCGATCCGGTTGGATTGCTTTGTGGCATACTTACGCGCTGTTTTGCCATTTTCTAAAATAGCTTTTTCAATTGGCATGAAGAACTCTTGTGCCAAATCACTTGCCGAAACATATTCAACGGTTTTATACTTCGTTCTATAATAACCTTTTTCTTGGAACCAAGTCCAAGGTTTGTACCATTTCTTATCCGTATTTTCGACCCATTCTTTTCCGTCCGGAACCCGGTCTTTTTGAATGAGTTTAGTTATAGAGAAGTCATTAGCCGCAACAAGACTTCCGCTCATGAATTTCAGCGGATCAATAGAAATGCCTGCAAGCGAGTTAGGAACAACCTCACTTGTAAGAGAAGCAAGTTTCTTTTTGTATTCCTGAAGCAGAGTGTTGGCGGTTTTTACAAGATTTTCACGAATAAGTTCATCCAATTCGCTCTGAAAAGCCGGCTCTAATTTAGAGGCAAAGTTTTCCAATCTGCCGATTTCACCTGCAACTTCATCCATACTAAAGTTCCGCCCTTGCAAGGCATCGATTTTCTCCCTGATGACGGCTTGATATTTTCGAATGATTCCTTGAATGATTGCATCGGCTTCATCATCTACCTTGATAACTGCATCTCCAACAGCGTCCTTAAACCGCTTAGCCGATTCTCCGTCATCCACTTTTTGGCAAATAACTTCAATTTGGTGGGCAATGCGTTCGCCGTCTTCCTTATTTTTAGCAAGATCTCGTTTGGTAGCTTCAAAGCAGCCAACCTCATCCAGTTTATGCATAAAAGTATCAACAATGTTTTTTATTTTAGCAGTCTTTGCATACTTTTGAACATACTGGCGGATAGCGGCTTCAATGGAAACAATGCCGGTATGAATTAATGCTTCTGATCCTGCATCACCCATTGTCTTAGCATCGGACAGCTTCATGTCTATCTCTCCACGAATACTTGCAGGGAGAGAAGCATAGTTTTCAAGATGTAAGCTCTCATTTCTATTCAGTTTGCGGACCTTCATCTCTGTTTCTTCTAAAGTGTCCTCGTCAATTTCTTCTCCGTTTTTCATCAAGCGAATATTCAAAGCCGGCAGAGCTGCCGCAGGGAATAAATTCGGATTTGTAATGCCGTGCCCTTTGAGATAAGCTCGCATTCTATTCAATGTCTGATCAATGCTGCCATCCTCTTTCTTACGATCATCCATTTTGTTCACAACAAAGATAAAACGGTCTTTACTCTGTTTTCCTCCCACCTTCATGCTGTCAGAAACATGCCGAAGAAGGGCATTATCATCATCAGAGCCAAAAGTTCCTTCCATGATGTATAAAACAAGAGCTTTGGAAGACTTGTTCAAAAACTCACTCTGAATCTTTTTATGTTCTGGATCCCTGGAGTTGTTCGGACCGGGAGTGTCAACCAGAACAAGAGAGACATCTTCAGATGAAACAAAAGGAATATCGCCAGTGGCCTTAATGACGGACACATTCTCGTCAGCATTAAGGCGCTCCATCTTTTCACAAGTAAGGTTTTTATAGGTTTCAATCAAGCTGTTATCTTTGTTGTAAACATCTGCCTGCCAGGCACCATTACCCTCGGTATCTTTAATGCGGGTAATGACGGCAGTGCAGGCTTCTTGTTTTGAAGGCATAAGCTTCGTACCAAGCATAGCATTGATTAAAGTGGACTTACCAGCACTCATTGTTGCAACTACGCAAACCTCAAATTCGCTGCTTTTTGCGTGCTGGAAAGCGCTTATTATCTCTGCATCCTTTAGTTCGTCAAAAGGACCCGCCTGGATTTCATTGAATACGTCATCAATCAGCACTTCCTTGTCAGAGGTTTCTTTTGCAGGAATTCTATCAAGTTTTGCTGTGAGCTCGCCACGATCAAAAGCACGGGTAAATACTTCTGCCAAGTCTTCAAAATCCAACAACGTTCCATGAAACACAATATTAAAATCGGTGTCATTGTACTCATCAATCAAAATTTTTGGAAGATCCTCTACCCATTCCTGCAAACGGGAACCAGGAAGAATCCTCTCTGCAATCTGGCTGTTTTGAGCAAGTTTTTTGCCATCAACGGTCAACTCGGTCTCCAGTTTGTATGGATTATACTTTATAAATACTTTTTTCATAGTCAGCCTCCGTATATTATTTTTTCAAGACCATATATGCCTGCACGCTTGCTTAATTTCATTTCGGCAGAATCACCTCCTTCCGATTGCACATTGACATAATAACGAGACAAATCATATGAAGGTCGCATAAACTTTTTTGAAAGGTGAACGTATTCATCTGTTTCGTCATCAGCCAACCTTTTCCCCGTCATTTTGAGTTTCAGCAAATAGGAAAAATATGCCGAAACAGGACAGATAATGGGATTTTCGAAGCCTAATTTAATCAGCTCTCCTTTCAAACCTTGAACGCTTTCCTCAATACTATCCGAGCCATCTCTATAGTTATCAAGTTTATTCAAGACAAAGATCACTTTCTTTGTAGGAAGATTTTTTAAAACCCATTTAAGATGTTTTATTTCCGCATCTGTTCCTAAACGAGTCGGGCACACAACATATAAAATCATATCGTATCTTTCGTTCTGCAAAGCGGTATGCGTTACGTCCGTATGATTTTTATACAATGCCGCATCTACACCTGGTGTGTCAATAAAACACAACCTTGACATTTGCGACGTGCACTGAGTAAAATAGGAAGCTATGGATACTGGTTCTGACCATTCATAATTATGCAATTCATCAGCTGTTGCATTCAACGTCAACGCTTTCGTTGATAAATGAACATTATTATCCTCGAAGGCTTTATTGAAAAAATAGCACACATTACCTGTACAAACTTCTTGTGATGTTCGTGCAAGCGGTTTCCCTATGAGTGCATTGATAAGCGTTGATTTACCCGCACTCGTATTCGCTGTTATAATAATGCGACGTTCCGGTTGAGACAAGAACGCTTGGTTCATACGATACTGAACGATTAAAGGCGCAACGAAAAGGAGTTTTTTGTCGATGTCAATTTTGCCTGATAAAATAGCAGCCATACGATCAACATCTATTTGGTTACGGGTTGACAAGCAGCTGTTAATTATAGATACTGCTTGCATCGTCGAAACTCCATCCGGCAGAATTAAAGAAACATCATACGCAAGCAAATAACGGAGTTTCTTTCTCCGCAGTTTGCGGATACAAGAGATTCCGTTACGTATCGGAAATAAAGTGTTAACCTCTGCACCCGGAAGCAACACATTCTGATACATTTTTAATCGTTCAGAAGTGTATCTCTTTTCTTCCGCTTGAATTACAACCTCACTAACAAGATACGAAAGAGCTAAAGCATATTCTGCTCTGATCTTCTTTTTTGCCGTTTTCAATGGATGGTCTCTTAAATCAAGAGACGCTATAAAAAGCGCGTTCATTTCACATATTTCTCTCCTTTTCTTTTGATGAATAACGCACTTCATGGATTAAGTTTTTCTCTCGGCAAAATCATCTTGCTTGATTCCATGGATTATTTCAACATAACTCCCCTGCCCTCTCATCCACATCTCAATCCCCTTCCCGAACACCTCCGCCCGGACGGTGTAGACGCCGTTCTCCTCCTTGAGGATCTCGGCGGTGGGAAGGCGGTCCAGAACGGACTCAATCGACGGCCCGAAGTAGGTAAACTGCACCCGCTGCAGCTTCCCGCCGTACATGAACTGCACCCGCTTCCGGAATTCTCCCTCCTGAAACCGGGTGGCATATGCGGGAAAAAACCGCTCGTCCGTCACCCGAAAAGAACAGATGCGGTCGATGCGGTAAATGGTGGGGTACGGGTCGTCCGGGTTTTCAAACGCCTTCTCCCGATCGATGTCCCGGATGTAGGCGGCAAGATAGAAGTAGTACTCCGAAAAAAGGATCCCCACCGGCTCGATGGTGCGGCGGACGGTCTCTTTCCCTTTCAGCTTCTGATACTCGATCTCCATGACCCGGTGGCGCTGGACGGCTTGTCCGATCTCCCACAGACCCTTTAAGACCGGCACGCCGTGGTGAGGCTCGATATAAAGATGCTTTTCGTTTGCGATCAGCTCCCGGACCATGGCGCGGCTGCTGTCCGGCACGCAGCAGTCGATGAGCTTGTCAAGGATCGGCATCATCTCGGAGCGGATCATGGAGCGGCTCTCCAGAAGGATCTTGCAGACTGCCAGAATCTCGCTGTTGGTCAGGCTCTTTGGTATGATGCGGGTCAGGCAGTACCCCCGCTGATCCCGGTCGTAGATCACGTCCTGCGCCAGCTCCTGCTCCATTAAAAAACAGCGCAGCGATCCGATATCCCGTTGGATGCTGCGCTCTGTGACGCCGAATTCCTCTGCCAGCTCCGCTTTCTGCAGAACGCGGCCGGAGAGCAGACGGGCATAGATGGCCAACAGCCGGGCGGATTTCGCCTCCTGAACCGGTTCCATCAACGGGTCACCTCCTGTATTGAATTCGTATCTGTTTTTAATACAAGTATAGCATGGCACATGGACAGTTACTGTCGTTTACAAAAAATAGGTAAAATTTCGGCGTTTCTTGCAAATTTAGCAATTATTTTACAGAACTGGCACAGAAAGATTGTTGAATTCTCATTGATTATATCATTATTTCGTCATATTTTCAAGTATATATAACAAAATAGCGCATCTGTCGAAAACTGTCGAAATCGGGTAAAATGGAGATAAGTATAACCGAAAGGAAGTGGATGCGATTTTGCCCGGTACGGATGTGGTGAAGCGGATCAAAGATCTGTGCAAGGCGTACTCCTGGACGTACTACCGCCTGGCCAAGGAAAGCGGTATTACCTACTCAACGCTGAACGCCATGATAAACAAAGGGACGACTCCGTCCATTTCAACGCTGGAAAAGCTCTGCGCCGGCTTCGGGATCTCGCTGTCGCAGTTCTTTGCGGAAGACATAACCGACGCAGCCCTGACCGAAGCCCAGAAACGCCATCTGCAGAACTGGGAGGGGCTGAACGAAGAAGACAAAGCCTATACGGAGAAGTTTATCCGTTTTTTGAAAAATCAGCAAAACCGCTAGCCCGCATGACCGGAGCTTCCGCAGTTTTCTCCCCGGAACTCCCGTTCCGGGGAGTTTTGCATACCGGAAAATGCCTGCAGGATCATCACTCTCTTCTATTATCCCACATCACCACGACAGCCGCTGTCCTTTTGCCGGAAGAAAAAATTTTTCATTCTCCCTTTCCACCAAAACGGCGTGACCCGGATGAAAATTCCCAACGCCATCTGCAGCCTGCCGCATCTGACCCAATCAAAAGCTTGCGGCTTTGTGCTATAATAAAATCAAACCGGTCGCAGCTGTGCCAACTGCGCCACTTTTTAGAAAAAGAGGACACTCATGAAGCATGACATCAAATTCTACTGGACGCTGTTCCGGTCCACCTTCAGCCTCAGCACCTTTACCGTGGGCGGCGGCTTCGTCATCGTTCCGCTGATGAAGCAGAAGTTCGTGGACGGCCTTCACTGGATCGACGAGGACGAGATGCTGGACATCGCCGCCATCGCCCAGTCTGCACCGGGAGCTATCGCGGTCAACGCCGCTATTCTGGTTGGCTACCGGCTGGCGGGGATCGTAGGGGCTCTGGTGACGATCCTCGGAACCATCCTGCCTCCCCTGCTGCTGCTCAGCGTGATCTCGGTCTTCTATCAGGCTTTTCAGGACAACGCCCTTTTCACCGGCCTTATGACCGGGATGCGTGCGGGAGTTGCGGCGGTAATCGTGGACGTGGTGATGAAAATGTCCCTGGACGTGGTCCGGAGAAAGGATCCGGTGGCCATCGTCACCATGGCTGCGGCTTTTATCGCAGCGTACTTTTTTAACATTAACGTAATCTGGGTCATCCTCGCCAGCGGCGTGATCGGCCTTCTCAACTATTTCTGGAAAAAGCGAAAGGGAGGGAAAGCGGCATGATCTACTGGGAGCTGCTCTGGAGCTTTATCCAGATCGGATTGTTCAGCATCGGCGGCGGCTACGCCTCCATGCCCCTGATCCAGGCGCAGGTGGTGGATAAGTACCACTGGCTGACGCTGACGGAGTTTGCCGACATCATCACCATCTCTCAAATGACGCCGGGACCAGTGGCGATCAACTCCGCCACCTTCGTGGGGATGCGCATCGGCGGCATCGGAGGGGCGCTGGTGGCGACCTTAGGGTGCATCCTGCCCTCCTGCGCCATCGTGCTGACCCTGTCGTGGATCTACTTCAAATACCGGAGCGTTTCAGTGGTGCAGGGGGTTTTAGCCGGGCTGCGGCCTACCATTGTGGCATTAATCGCTTCCGCAGGCGTGACGATCCTGCTGATGTCCTTCTTCAGCGGCGCCACAGAGAGCCTTTCCCACCTGCCCTTTTCCCAGCTGGACTGGGTGGCCATCGTCCTGTTCGCCCTGTGCCTGATCCTGCTGCGGAAAACAAAGATCAGCCCCCTGCTGATCATGGCAGGCGCAGGCGTCGTTGGGATGGTGACATACCCCCTTCTCAACCGGTAAAGCCGGCGGGAATTTTTCCGCACGAAAAGTCCGAAGCAATTCACCCAAGCCGAAACCATCGGAAAAATTGGTGCCGAAGAACAGGGTGGTCTTTATGTATTACGCATTGGTTGATACGAGAAGTTCTTGCACTGAAATGCAAGAACTTTATTTTTTTTACAGTCTCTGCAGTGATAAGTGAGTAATAGCCGAATCATCAGAAAACTGTACCCTCATGTAAAAGCAGATATTATACATCTTTTCGTCCGCCCCCCTCTAAGCCACAATTCCCGCTATGTAGCACACAGTGATTTGATGACCCGCTGCCGTGCGGTCCGTTCGAGCAAAGCTCAGGGTTCGTACGGGACTCATCTTCTTAACCATCTGACCGCCCACGGAACCCGCCTGCTTCGAGGTCAGGTCGCCGTTGTAGCCCTGCTTCAGGTTGATGCCCAGCTCGCCGGCAATCTCATACTTCATGTCCTCCAGCGCCTGACGCGCTTCGGGAACCATCTGGCGGTTATTGTTCTTGCTGGCCATGCTTTTTCACCTCCTGTCGCTGGTTTCAAGGGTTAGGATGCGCCGGAGGAGGCGAAGCTACGCTGGAAATGGTTGCAAGCCGAGGCGGAATGCCCGCCGTCGGACGAAATCAGAAGGAAACGTGTCTTTTCCGCGATTGCATTCCACACGGAAAAGGTACGCTTCGTTCGGGGCGGCTGCTCCGCCGCGTTATGCTTTGGCACGGCTCGCGGCGTTCATCGTTTCGAGAATCTTGTCCAGCTCCGCTTGCAGGGACGACATGTCGCTCACGCTGTCCAGACGATCCTGCAGGGCTTCCAGCGCGTCCATGACGGTTTTGTCCGTCGTCAGGGCGACGGTGTCGATGCCGCCAATCACGCCGTCGATGCGCTCGCGGACAATCTTGCGGAAGCGGTCGTCAATGCCTGCCTTGTACTGGTCGTCGAAGGTCAGCGCGACGGCGGCCTTATGCCCCGCAATGATGACGTGCGCCTCCTCCACTTCGGAGAGCCGTTCGAGTTCCTCTTCCAGCTGCTCGATGACGCGCCGCGCCTTGTCCATGCTGGTCACGCCGGTGGCTTCGCGGGTCGTGGAATCATTCCTTCCGCCGTCGGGCAGAATGATGTCATCGTCCAGACCGGGCAGCACCGTGTTTTTGTCGGACTGATGGATGGAACAGGCTGCGTCTGGGTCACGTCGGGTTCGCCGGCGGAACAGGACGCAAGCAGCGTCGCGCAGAGCGCCAGCATCAACAGCAAATGCGTTTTCTTCATAGCTTTTCGCCTCCTCGACGGCTATTGTGGACGGCTTTTTCGCCGCTCAAACATGTAAATTTTGCTCATGACCGCTTGCAAGTGGCGGAAAAGAAGCTATAATAGAAGAGAAGGGCAGTTCTTCGCGAAAAATTGCCCAAGGAGGTACTTATGGCTTCTTTGATGGAAACGCTTGCCGCCTTGGCGACGGCGGGGACGATGATG
>ERZ827363.2635-NODE-2635-length-15006-cov-6.008428_pt1 | contig 15006 bp, 10 predicted proteins | sample MGYA00519776_ERZ827363 | MGnify/ENA primary metagenome ERZ827363 (study PRJEB31778, sample SAMEA3449288) | human gut metagenome | biome: human gut; feature: human-associated habitat; material: faeces | place: United Kingdom | collected 2010/2012 ...
ACCAGACGATGAGCAGGCTGGTGCCGTTCATGATCAGGGTCATAAAGGGCATCATGGCCACCATGGCGCGGTTGGTGAACAGCTGGGTGCCCATCAGGTCCTTGTTGGCCTTGTCGAAGCGCTGTTCCTCAAACTGTTCGCGGCTGAAGGCACGCACCGGCATAATGCCGGTGAGGATCTCGCGGCTGACGAGGTTCAGCCGGTCCACCAGCGTCTGCATGATCTTGAACTTGGGCATGGCCACGCTCATCAGGAAGAGGATGAGCAGCAGCAGCAAAGCCACGTCCAGCACCACGATCCAGGACAGGCCCGAAGAGCTGCCGATGACGTGCAGCACACCGCCGATGCCCAGAATGGGCGCATAGGCCACCATGCGCAGCAGCATGACGCAGACGAACTGCACCTGCTGGATGTCGTTGGTGGTGCGGGTGATGAGGGACGCGGTAGAGAAGTTCTCGATCTCCGCATGGGAGAAGTGGATGACGCTGGAGAAGGTCTCGCGGCGCAGGTCGCGGCCGATGGCGGCGGACACCCGGGAGGCCAGGAAGCCCACCGCGATGGACACGGCCACCATCAGCAGGGTCAGGGCCAGCATCTGGCCGCCTACCTTATATAAATAGTGCATCTGCACATCGTGGGCAATGCCCTGGGCCTCGTATTCCAGCCCCACCAGCAGCAGAGCCTGGCTCTTCAGGTTCTCCACCACGGTGTCGTCCAGCTGGCCGATGGCACCGGTCAGCTGCTGCTGCACGGCGTCCCGGCGGAAGCTGGGCATCTGGCTCATGGCGGCAAACTGGCCGCACACGGTGTCCAGGTCCTCGGCCGTGGGGGCCACAGTCTCGGTTTCCGTGTCGGTGTTGCGGTCGGCACCGGAGGCCTGCAGGTCCGCAAGGCCGGTCATGCCCATGCCGGTCTGCCCGGCGGGGGTGTTGGCTGCCTGGGCGGCCGCCAGATACAGTACGATGTCCGGCGTGGTCACAGCATCTTCCAGCGCAGTGCGCTCGTCGGCGGTCAGGTCGGTGCGCAGGCGCAGCACATCGCCGTCGGCGGTGTAGGCGTTCTGGAAGGCAGCGGCGTCCTCCTCGCGCATCAGCAGCGAGAGGGCATCCAGCGTGCTCTGCCGCACTGTGGCAGGCAGGGGGCTTTCGATGCCGCCCTGCTGGATGCCGGTGTCCACGATCTTGCTGGTGTAGTCCGGCAGCGACAGATCGCAGTACGCCTGCACGAACAGCAGTGCGAACACCACGAGGCAGACGGCCCAGTGACGGGCCAGCTGCTTAAAGATCTTTGTCATGGTTTGGTTCTCCCTTCGGTTTGGTGGTACGCGCAGCATTTTCCGCAAGAATGGCTTCCATCAGCGCGCCGCGCAGCGCTTCCATCTGGGCCAGCTGTTCCGGCTCCAGCCGGGCCATGACACTGGAAAAGTAGTCCCCAAGAGCAGCCTCGCACTGTCGGCAGGCCTCGTATCCCTTGGGCGTGAAACGCACCAGCGTCTTGCGGCGGTCGGCAGGGTCGGCAAAGCGTTCCACAAGGCCGTCCTGCTCCATCTGCCGCACCGTGCGGGAAATGGCAGGAAGCGGTTGATGAAGCTCCTGAACAAGATCGGAGATATAAACGGCACCGTCCTGTCCATGGAGACGAATGCAGCCCAGCAGCCCTTCCAGCATGGGAAAGTGGCACTTGGGGCAGTCGGCCAGAGCGGCCTTCATGCCGGCCTTGGATGCTTTGCTCAGCCGGTGGATGTAGCGGCAAAGCCCACGGAAACTCAACGTGGATTCCTCAGACACGCGATCCCTCCTCTCAAAAATTGCTTAACAACTGTTAACTGTTAACGCTTGATAATAATAGGCTTTTGCAGGCCGGATTGCAACCCCCTGCAGGGATTGTTTCACAAAAGTTCACAAACGTTTGTGTCCCGCATACACATAAAGCAAAGGGGGCGTCGGGCATGGAACAGCGTTTGTGGATGATCCTGCAATTGTTCGGCGGGGCGGCACTTTTCTTATACAGTATGGACACCCTCACGGACGCTTTGCAGCAGGCGGCGGGGGACACCCTGCGGCAGGCCCTTGCCCGGCTCACGGCCCACCCGCTGGCCGGGGTGCTCACGGGGGCGGCGGTCACGGCGGTGGTGCAGAGCAGCTCGGCGGTCACGGTGCTGGTGCTGGGCCTTGTGGGGGCCGGGCTGCTGACCCTGCAGCGGGCCGTGCCGGTGGTGTTCGGAGCCAACATCGGCACCACGGTCACCGCGCAATTGCTGGCCTTCCGGCTGGAGGATGCCCGGTATCTGCTGCTGGTGGCGGGGCTGCTGCTCTGGTTCGCGGGGCGCGGGCGTCTGCACGCAGCCGGGCAGGCACTGTTTGCGTTCGGCCTGCTGTTTGAGGGCATCGCGGTCATGGCCGAGGCCATGGAGCCGTTGGCAGCGGGGCCGGTGTTCCGGCAGTGGATGGCCCAGGTGCGGCACCGCCCCGGCCTGGGCCTGCTGGCAGGGCTGGGCATGACCCTTGCCGTGCAGAGCAGCTCCGCCACCATTGCGGTGCTGCAGCGGGCGGCCGCCCGCCCCGGGCCGGACGGCGGGTGCCTGCTGGGCCTTGCGGGAGCCATCCCGGTGCTGTTGGGGGACAACATCGGCACCACCGTCACGGCGGTGCTGGCATCGGTGGGGCAGAGCCGGGACGCCAAGCGTCTGGCGGCGGCCCACGCCCTGTTCAACCTGTCCGGGGCGGCGGTGTGCTGGCTGCTGCTGCCCCAGTTCACCGCGCTGGTGCGGCTGGTCTCGCCCCACGGGCCGGAGAGCGCCGTGCTGGCCCGGCAGATCGCCAACGCCCACACCCTGTTCAATCTGGGCTGCACGGTGCTGTGGCTGCCCCTGACCCCTTGCATGGTGCGCATCGTGTGCATTCTTTTGCCGGAAAAGCACGCTCCTGAGTTGAAATGAATGCCCTAAAATGGTATAATGACAGTGTGTCGAAAATTTTTGTGACGCTTTTGTTGCACAAATGATAAACGGACCCTTCTGTGGGCCTGCAGCGGTGTGCGGCTGCCAGGGCACAGAGCAAACCAAGAGGACGTGTTTACTATGAAGGATATCATCAACGGGTTGATCGAGCGGTTCCGCAGGCAGCATGTACAGGCCCGGCGCTATGCGGCCATGATGCTGGTGCTGGCCCTGCTCACCACCCTGTTCGTCAACTGGCAGCTCCATGGGGTGGGCATCTCCATGACTGCCGACTACCACTGCGGCTACGAGGAGCACCAGCACACGGCGGCCTGCTACGAAAAAGTGCTCACCTGCGGTTACGAGGAGGGCGAGCCGGAAACGCCCGTCACCTCTTCGGACAGCAGCGCCGATCCGGTGTCCGCCTACAGCGCGGCCGAGCCGGAAGAGCTGGAAGAGCCGGTGCAGACCGAGCCGGAGACCATCTGGGTGCCCCATGAGCACACCGATGCCTGCTACGAGGAGCACCGGGTGCTGACCTGCTGTCAGGAAGAGCACGAGCACACCGACGACTGCTTTGACGAGTACGGTGCGCTCATCTGCGGCGAGTTCGAGCATATCCACGACGACAGCTGCTACACCACCGAGTATGAGCTGGTGTGCGGCCTGGACGAAGGCGAACTGGTGGAGGAGCCCAACCCCGCCTATCAGGAAATGCCTGCCATCCGCCCCGTGGTGGACCTGCCCACTGAGCCGGTCGAGACCACCCCGGAGGAGCCGGTGCTGCATCATCACACCGACGCCTGCTACACCGAGGAGCTGGTGTGCACCATCCCGGAGCACCACCACACCGTGGAGTGCCTGGCCGATACCCAGGCCGACGTGGAGACTGCCGAGGAATGGCAGGCCGCGGCCAACGTGGCCCTGAACGGCAACTGGGCCGAGGACCTGCTCACCGTGGCAAAGTCCCAGCTGGACTACCAGCAGAGCGACAAGAACTTCAAGCTGGATGTGGAGGACCAGCAGGTGCTGCGCGGCTACTCCCGCTATGGTGCCTGGTACGGCAACCCCTACGGCGCCTGGGACGTGATGTTCCTGTCCTACTGCCTGCACTTTGCGGGTGTGCCCCAGACGGTGGTGCCCCAGCGTGCGGGCGTGATGGCCCTGCACAGTGACCTGCGCGGCTCCCAGTGGCTCACCGACGCCGACGGCTCCACCGCAAGGCCCGGCGATATCGTCATCTACAACACCCTCACCACCGAGCAGGTGGCCGTGGACGAGAGCTCCTATGGCATCGCCCTGCTGGACCTGGACGAGGACCCCGACACCGCCGCCCAGCTCACGGCTTCCGAGCCGCAGGTGGACACCCGCACCCTGACCACCGAGACGGTGGGCGTCGTGTCCGCCGTGGACCCCGACGCCGGGACCCTGACCGTGATCTCCGGCAACGTGGACGGCAAGGTGGCCGAGGTGTCCACTGCCATGTCCGACGTGACCAGTGTCATCTCGGTGACCGGCGCCTATGCCGCCGAGACCACCGCTGCGGCCCCGGAGGACCCGGCAGGCTCCCAGGAGGAGCTGGACGGCAGCTATGCGCTGCTGGAAGATGAGGAAGGCTTTGGGGCCACGGTGGAATGGGTGGGTGACGCCGACCCCTACGGCATCGCCCTGCTGGCTGCCGGGGACGACCATGATCTGAACACCTGGATCACGGATGTCAATTATGAAAAGACGACCGACGGAAAAACATGGACGTCTATCGGCGCGGGCAGCGTGACCGTGGACAGCGGCACCCGCGTCCGCGTGAACCTGAAGTATACCGTGAAACCCGGTGTGCTGACGCCCACCAACAATACCCTGACCTACCAGCTGCCCAAAGGCCTGCCCATGCCGGATGTGACGACGGGCAACATCGTGGATGAGTCCGACAAGGACAAGGTCGGCAATGCAAAGGTCGTGGGCAGCTTTACCGTTGACACCGACGGCAAAGTGACCCTGACCTTTACGGACGAAAAGTTCATCGGCACCGACGACAAGGGCGGCCTGACATTCACCGGTACCTTCAAGGCCGCCGTTACGGCGAGCGCCGACAACTTTGAGGACGAGAAGGAGATCAAATTCAAGGACGACTGCATCCTGACCATCAAGAAGAAAACGGCAGATATAAAGATCAGCAAAGGGAGTGGGTCTCCGCTGATTACGAACCGTAAGGACGGCACCTTTGTAAATAATTATGAGGTGACGGTGGGGACCACCAACGGCACCAAAGACCCGGTGATCCTTACGGATACCCTGAACACGAATAGGAATGGCGAAAACCGTAGCGACTACCTGAAGGGCGGCAAATATCTGGTAGACTCCTTTAAACTTTACAAGGTGGATGCTTCGGGCACAAAAACGGAGATTGACGTCCCTGCGCATGAACTGAAAACCGACGGCAACGGCAACCCCCAGGTGGTCCTTGCTCCGCTGCCTGCATTGGAGGCCGGAGAGAAGTACATCTGGAACTACGACGTTCAGCGGGACTATGCGGACTTTGACAAGATGCCCAACGGCGTCGCTATCATCAACAACACGGCGAAAGCCGAGGCAGGGCGCAATGTAAAAGATGAGGCTGACGCATGGTACACATGTAAAACCTCTCGCATTGAGAAGAAAGGCCAGTACGACCCCAAAACAGGCCGCATCCAGTGGACGATCACTGTAAAGGTACCCCATTCTTTCCTGGGGTCCTATCTCCTGCAGGGCTGCAAGATCACAGATGACTTGCCAGACGGTGTGAAAATCGTAGGGGATGTAAAGGTAGGCAACGATACGATATCGGCAGAGAATTTTCTGCAAAACGGCTATACCATCCCGGCGGGTTATGATGGAACAGAGCTGAAGATCACCTTTGAGACCACCACCCCCATCGGCGGCGGCTCGGTGACCAACACGGCACAGATCCTGACCAAGAGCAACCATACCTTTGAGGCCTCGGATACTGTGAACATCGGGAAGGGCGATTGGAGCCTGAGCAAATCCATTGCCACCAGGGGCGAGACGCCCACCTGGAACCTCTCGGCCACCAACAAGGCCGGTGAAGCGGAGTTTACCCTGTGGGATGTGCTGGACGACGCTGAGAACGACCAAGGAGAGGAAAAAAAGGACACCCACTATGCCATTGCAAAAGAGCTGGATGACGCCATCAAGGCCAATCTGACCCTGACCATGCTCGACAACACGAAGCTGAGCTACCAGCAGGCGATCAACATGATCGAGATGACCTACTACGCCGACAGAGACGGCACAAAACAGGTAAACGCAGGTGACTCGTCCGCCCGTGTGCGCAGCTTCAGCATCCATGTGAAAGCCGGGGACGACCAGAACCCCGTGCGCAGCATCTCGGTGACCGGCATCCCCACCCACGAGGAGCGCGACGACGTGCCCACCGGTGAGGTGTGGACCTATAAGAATACCATCCATATCGACGGCGTGAACGGCAAGGCTTCGGCAGAGGACACCTACCACAGCTACAAGAGCTTTGAAAAACGGGTGTCGGCGAACAGCGATCAGGACGAATCTGGTTACCAAAGCGGAGACCAGACCTACCAGTACGGTAAACTCAGCGGTAAAAACCTCCACTATCAGCTGGTGGTGCAGACCGCTGCTGAGGATGATGCCGACATCGTCATCACCGATACCCTGCCGGAAAACACAACATTCCAGACCAACTGCGTGGAGATCGGCATGGACGAAGGGGCCCCGGATAAGGTCAATGCGCTGAAAGGGGCCACTGCCACGGTAGACTATGATGAAACCACCCGGAAGCTGACCATTACCATCAGCGGCTACAACAAGAACAAACAACACAAGTTCCGCATTCTGTACAAGGTGAGCGTGAGCGACGATCCCCGCTGGAAGAACCCCTCGGTGGACAAGCTGACCTACACCAACACCGCCACCTGGGGCGAGCGGACCGAGACCACCACCACCACCGTCACCCGCAAGGTGGAGCAGGTGAAAAAGACCGGCTGGCAGGACCCCGGCAACGACCGGAAGTTGCACTATCGGGTGGTCATCAACCCGGCCGGCGAGGATCTGTCGGCCGCAAAGGACCACGCCCCGACCATTGAGCTGTGGGATAACATCAGCACCACCAATGGTGCCATCGCCACCGGCGATGTCAACTCGGTCAAGTTGTATTTTTACGATTACGACGAAACAGTCGGCGTGACCACCGGCGAAGAGGTGCCGCGCAACATGTACCGCATCCTGGAAGCGGACAAGAACGGCTGGCTCCATATGGAGATCCCCAATATGGCGGCCCTGATCCTTGTGTATGACTGCAATGTGAAGGATGGCAGTGCTGCCGCCAGCTACCAGGTGAGCAACACCGTGACCCTGAGCAACGGCAGCAAATCCAGCGACAGCGGCATCACTTACCAGGTCAAGGCGGATGCAACGGCCACCACCGCACAGTTCGTGCTGCGCAAGAAGGACAGCTACTCCGGCGTGTCGCTGAAGGGCGCGGAGTTCACCATTTACCAGTACGATACGGTAAGCAGGCAGTTCGTCCCGTGGACCGGCAACGGCACGGGCACCCTGACCACGGACGAAAACGGTCAGGCCAGTCTGGCTGTGCTGGATAGTGAGACGGCAAGCTGCCTGAAACCGGACGTGCTGTATAAGCTCGTGGAGACCAAAGCACCCACGGACTATCAGCTGGATGCCACCCCGCACTACCTGCTGTTCCGCAAGAACGCCAGCGCGGAGAACGAGCAGCAGGCCTTTGCAAAGGCGACCGGCCAGGCCGATGGCACCACGACCCTGACTGTGGACGGTGAGACGGTGGACCTGAACCGCAATGTGCAGGTGGGCAGCGACGCCGGCACCACCACTGCTGAGTACAGCAACGTGTACAGCAACCTGACCGTCAGCAAGCTCTGGCTGGACCAGGATACCAAACAGCCGGTGGAACCGGCGGTGAACAGCATCCACATCAAGGTCTGGCAGTACACCGACAATGACAAGGACAGAACGTTGTTTGCCGAAGCCGACCTGACCGCACGTAACGACTGGACCTGGTCCGAGTCGGGGAACGATCTGCCCCTGATGGACGAGAACCGCAAGGCGTACCACTACCTGGTGGAGGAAACGACCACCGGAAACTGGAACGTGTACATTGACAACAACGGCGTGCAGACCGGCAATATCACGGTGCAGAACTACGTTTACACCGGCTACGAGCTGCCGTCCACCGGCGGCATGGGCACGGCACCCTTCGGGGTGCTGGGCGGCGCACTGGCTGCTGCAGCAGCCCTGCTGCTGGTCCGCAAACGGAAACAGAACGAGGAGGAGTGAGCAGCCATGAAACAAAACAAAAACAACCGGTTTGCCGCTCTTCTGCTGGCGCTGTGCATGGCCGTGTGCTGTGCACTGCCCGCGCTGGCAGCCCCCGCGGCCAGCGCCAACATCGACCTGAGCCGCACCGGCAGCATGGACGTGACCCTGTACGACCACCAGAACGACGTCCCCCTACGGGGCGGCGCACTCACCGTGTACAAGGTGGCGGACGTGGCCCGCACCAACGGCGACCTGCACTTTGTGTACACCGCCGACTTTACGGGCTGCGGCATCGCGCTGGGCGACCTGACGGACAGCACGCTGGCTTCCAGGCTGGAAGCCAAACTGCCCGCCCGCGCCGTCGGCACCACCCATAAGATCAGCGAGCAGGGCACCGTCTCCTTTGACGCGCTGCCGCTGGGCCTGTACCTCGTGGTGCAGACCGAGAACTCCAAGGGCTACGAGGCCATCAATTCCTTTCTGGTGTCGCTGCCCATGGCGGACGAAAGCGGCTGGCGCTACACCGTGGACGCCACCCCCAAGGTGGGCGCGCCCACGCAGGAGGTGACCCCGCCCGAACCGGGCAAACCGTCCGAGCCGGAGAAGCCTTCGGAACCGGACAAGCCCACCCAGCCCGGCACCCCGGATGAGCCGGACAACCCGGACATGCCGGTGGACCCCAACGACCCTAACCGCCCGGTGTCGCCCGGTACGCCGGATAACCCGGTGAACCCCGGCAACCCGGACAACCCCGTGGCTCCGGGCCGCCCGGACGGCAATGCACTGCCTCAGAGCGGCCAGCTGAACTGGCCCATTCCGTTCATGGCCTGCAGCGGCGTGCTGCTGTTTGCCGTCGGCTGGGTGCTGGACCGGAAGGAGACGCTGGCATGAATACAAAGCAGAAGATCGGCCGCGCCTGCATGATCGTGGGCATCCTGCTCATTCTGGGCGCACTGGCCCTGCTGGGCTATAACCAGTGGGACGCCAACCGCGCCGACAAGGCCTCCCAGGACGCCCTGGGCAAGCTGGAAGAGACCCTGACCGAGACCATTGAGGACAAGACGAAGGACGAAGAGCCGGTGGTCCAGCCGGAGCTGGACCCGGAGCAGGAGATGACTGTCACCGACATCGACGGCTGGGGCTACATCGGCTACCTGTCCATCCCGTCCATCGGGCTGGAACTGCCCGTGATGAGCGAGTGGAGCTATGCTGGCCTCAAGGTGGCCCCGGGCCGCTACTCCGGCTCCACCTACGCTGACAACATGGTGGTCTGCGCCCACAACTACGCCAAGCATTTCAGCCCCATCAAGTGGCTGGCCCTGGGCAGCGAGGTGTACTTTACCGACATGGACGGCCAGCGCTGGAGCTATGAGGTGTCCAACGTGGAGACCATCCAGCCCACGGATATCGACAAGATGATCACGGCCAGCGACGAGGACGCCTGGGACCTGACCCTGTTCACCTGCACCACCGGCGGCCGCGCCCGCTGTGCCGTGCGCTGCACCCGCACCGGTTACCCGGTCTTGGAGACCAGCGCGGCAGGGCGGATCACGGAGTAAGCAGGACGATTTGGAATTGCCTCCGCTTTGCTCTGGCAATATCAGCGGAAAATTATTTTTAAAGATATGCAATCCCGGAAAATCTGCGGATTTTCCGGGATTGTTTTTTCACGGATGGGCGTTAAGGAAAGTGGCCTGTTCTCTGGAAGGCAAACGATTTGGAATGCCCTCCGCGTTGCTCTGGGCATAAATAGCAGAAAAATTATTTTAGATTTTGCAAATCCGGCAGGGCTGCGGCCCCGCCGGATTTGCTTTTTCACGGGAGAGGGCGTTACGGGAAGTGGCATCGGCTGCTGTTGGCCTGCGGCCAAAGCGCAGCAAATCAAATGCCTTTTACGGCAACGCTCCCCACCGGGGAGCTGGCGCGCAGCGACTGAGGGGCCTTTCAAATCGGCGGAAGCCGAAAATACGGTGAAAAGATCTTCACGCCGAATGGCGTGAATCTTCAGTATTTTCGGTTGGAGCCTACCCCTTTGGGGTCTGAAAGGGGCGAGCAGCCCCTTTCTCGTTGCGGGGAGAGGGGTGTCCAGAGGGAGAGAGGGGGGAGTCGAAACACCCCTCTCACCCTCTGGCCCAGCGGAGCGACCCCGGCGGCGATGCCGCTTGCAAAAGCCATCGGGCCTGCCCCACGCGATTGCACTCTGCATGAGAAACATTACAAAAAAGCACCCGCCATGCGGATGCACAGCGGGTGCCTTGAAGGGCTCTGCGGGGGTGCTCAGTGGGTGGTGCCCATGTCCACAGCCAGGTCGGCGTCGTTCTTCACAACGGCCTCCACGGCCTTCTCCAGGCCGCGGGCGATCTGGTGCAGGTCCATGCTGGGGGTGCCCAGGGGCTTGTTGACCACCTGCTCCATGGCGTAAGGCACATGGATGAAGCCGCCCCGGATGTTGGGGTACTTCCTGTCGATGAGGTACAGCAGGGTGTACATCAGGTAGTTGCACACATAGGAGCCTGCAGTGTAGGACAGGGCGGAGGGGATGCCTGCGTCCTTGATGTTCTGCACCATGGCCTTCACGGGCAGGGAAGTGAAGTAGGCGGTCTCGCCGTCCTCCTGGATGGTCACGTCGATGGGCTGATAACCGGCGTTGTCGGCGATGCGGCCGTCCATCAGGTTGATGGCCACCTTTTCCGGGGTGATGGCGGAGCGGCCGCCGGCCTGACCGATGCAGATGACCACATCGGGCTGGTTTGCCTGAATGGCAGCTTCCAGCACCTCACCGGCACGGATGAACTCGGTGGGCACTTCCTGCTTGACGATCTCGGCACCGGCGATGGTGTCGGGCAGCAGCTTTACCGCCTCAAAAGCGGGGTTGACGGTCTCGCCGCCAAAGGGGTCGAAACCAGTGAGCAGAATCTTCATAGTAAAAAGCCTCGATTCTCAGATATAAATGGACGGCTCCAGAACGGTGAGCTGTCCGTGATCCATGATCATGCGGTTGTCCACATAGATGCAGGGAGCGTGGGTGACCAGATCGTAATGGCCGGAAGCATCCTGCACACCGCCCAGCGCAATGTTGCGCCCGAACCCGATGTGGAAGGTGCCATAGGTGGATTCGTCCTCGATGTAGCAGTTGCCTGCACAGCGAGAGTGGGTGTTGAGCCCGATGCCGAACTCCGCCGCCACCACCATGTTCTCCGGGTCGTGGAAGCGGGCCAGAAACTGCTTGAGCCGCCTGCCGCTGGCATTGTCCTCGATCTCCACGATGCGGCCGCCGCGCAGCTCCACCCGCACGGGGCTGTCCACGATGCCGATATAGCCCATGGAGCCGTCCAGGATCAGGGTGCCGTTGGTGTCGCTCTCCACCGGTGCCACATACACTTCCACGCTGGCAGAGGAAAGGCCCTTGCCGTCGTGGCAGCAGCCGTTGAAGAAGCCGGGCACACGCCCCTCGATGTTGAAATCCAGGTTCGTGCCAAGCTCCGTGGTCACATGGATGTGGCTGGCGTTCTGGTAGCAGGCCATGATGATGCTGGCCATGATCCTGCTTTTGGGCAGGCTCATGTTCAGGAAGTCGTAGCTCAGCAGTGACTGCCCGTTGCTGGTGCTCAGCGGCAGCGACAAAAACCGGTTGCGGCGGGCAATGACCCGCTTGACGGCCCGTGTGGTGATGAGGGAATACTCGGCAGCACCGATCACGGCGTTGTAGGGGTCAAAGGCGTCCTCGCGGTCGTCGAAATACTGGCCCACCTGCTCGTGCAGGTCGTCCAGCATCAAAACATCCGCCACGCTGCCCACCGCCTGTGCGGCTTGCTGCATGGCCGCCACCTCGACAGCATACTTCTGGCTGGATACGATCAGGATGCGTTCGCCTGCACGGAGCCGGACCCAGTCGCGAATAATGATATCGGCCCCGTGCTGAATTGCTTGTTCCATTGAATCACTCGATCTAACAAAAAAATCACTTCAGGAGGATCATCATCACGATCTGGACCACCATCATGATGATGGCGACAGGAACCTGATTCTTGATGACGCCCATGGGCTTCTTCATATCCAGCAGAGCCACGGGCACGGTGTTGAAGTTTGCAGCCATGGGGGTGCACAGGGTGCCGCAGAAGCCGCAGGTCAAAGCCAGCATGCCGATGACCACCGGGTTTGCGCCGTGGGCCAGCACGAACGGGTAGCCGATGCCCACGGTCATCACGGTGATGGCGGCGTAGGCGTTGCCCATGATCATGGTGAACAGCATCATGCCGATGGCGTACACCACAATACCGGCGTTCACATTGCCCTCGGGGATGATGTGGCTGACCAGGTCAGAGATCACATCGCCGACACCGGCAGCGGTGAAGACGGAGCCAAGGCAGGCCAGCAGCATGGGCAGCATGGACAGGGGGCCCACGGTGGACAGCATGCGCTCGGAATCGTTCAGGAAGGTGGAGGGCTTGTTGTCGCGGTTCATGATCATCAGCAGGATGATGGCCACGAGAACGCCCAGAGCCACGCCGTTCAGGGCGGACAGGCCGATGCCCAGGCCGGTGATGGCGCAGACGACGGCCAGCACGCCGATGCTCAGGGTGGGGACAAAGATCTTCATGCCGATCTTCTCATAGGTGGCCTCGGTCTCGGCCTTGGTGGCAGCAGAGACAGCGCCCTTCTTGACCTTCTTGAGGATGGCGGGGATGCACATCACCACCACCAGGATGCCGCTCACCAGAGAGGGCAGCCAGCGGCCCAGGGCAAGCACGACGCCCAGCACGGCCCAGAAGATAAAGGTGCCCACGGGTTCCGGGTTCTCCTTATCCTTCAGGTTCTTCACGCCGCAGTAGATGCACAGCAGGCCGATGATAAAGTAGATGATCTCCATCACCTTGGTGGACAGGCTGTAATCAGCACTCATAAAAAAGCTCATTCTTCTGTCCTCCCTTACTTATAGTACTTCTGGATCATCTTGCGATCCTTGATCACATAGAATACGATGGCGACCACAGTGGCAATGATGCACACGGGGATCTCGATGGCAGCCAGCTGGGCCAGCTCCACCTCGATGCCCAGGCCGGCCAAAGTGCTCTGCACCAGCAGGCCGCCGGAGCCGCCCACGAACAGGACCTGACCGAAGAACCAGGTGATGTTCTCCATGCCGGAAGCCATGCCTTTCAGCTCCTCGACATGCTCCTCATTGGGCTCATAGCCCTGTGCCACAATGGCACCTTCGGCCATGGGCATGATGACGGGGCGCACGAAACCGGCCACGCCGCCAAAGCCCACGTTGAAGGCTGCAAAGATCGAGCGCATCACGCCGTAGATGCCGATGACCAGGCCGGAGGTGGCACCCTTGAACTTGCCGATCAGGGCAGCGGCTGCTTCACGCAGGCCGTTGCGCTCCAGCGTGCCGGTGACCAGCATCACGATGATGAAGATGGCCATGCTGCGGTTTGCCACAAAGGTGCTGCCCAGCGTTTCCAGCAGGGTGACCGGGCCCAGACCGCCAACCAGTGCAGTCACAACGGCTGCCACCAGAATGACCAGAATGGAGTCCAGCTTCAGTGCAAAGCCAGCGATGACGATGACAATGCCAAGTAGTTTCAGTAGTTCCATAATTGCCTTCCTTTATACTTATATTTTCCCGGCGCTGTGCTGGCGGTCCGCCTGTGGGTCAGCAGGCAGGCCGTCGGCACTACGCCGAAAAGTCCAGAGAAAATGCCTTACAGGCGGATAAACGCTGCCAGCAGCAGAGAAAAGCCTCCTGCCGTAAGCCACAGCGGGACAAGGCGACGGCCCAGGTGAGCTCCGATATCGCAGTGTTCCAGCACCCCGGAGGCCTTCATGGGCACCACCGTGGTGGCTTTGGGTACGGCCTCTGGGCTGCCGTAGGGGTTGGTGGAGGTAAACTCACCAGTGCCGATCTCCCCGGGGCAGGCGTACACCCCAAACCAGGAGGACAGCAGCCCACCCTTGCCAGCGCTTGTCTTGCACACTCGCACCAGCTGCACCGTAAGGGCCTGGGCCTGCTTTTCTTCCACCAGCAGGTTGACCCGGACCATATTTACCAGGTTCAGCATCGAGGAAATGGCGATGAGAGCGTCCAGGATCAGGACCAGGATCAATAACGAGTGCATGGGGCACACCTCCTGCAAACAGAGCAAGGGCTGCGGCAGCCCCTGGTGCTTTCGTAAGATGGAAATAGTATACCATAAAGTGGGACGAATTGTAAATGAAATATAGATAATCTGTCTAGGCTTCCTAAAAAAGGAAAAATCCCCTGTTTCCCAAAGGAAACAGGGGATTTGCGCCGTTTGGCAGAAATTACTTGTTGCGGATGTACTCATCCATGGCCTTGGCGGCAGCCTTGCCGGCGCCCATGGCCTTGATGACGGTGGCGGCACCGGTCACGGCATCGCCGCCGGCGTACACGCCGTCACGGCTGGTCTTGCCGTCGTCGCCCTCGGTGACGATGCAGCCATGCTTGTTGGTCTCCAGACCCGGGGTGGTGGAGCGGATCAGCGGGTTGGGGCTGGTGCCCAGGCTCATGATCACGGTGTCCACGTCCAGCTCAAACTCGCTGCCCTTCTTCTCGATGGGGCGGCGGCGGCCGGAAGCATCGGGCTCGCCCAGCTCCATCTCCACGCAGGTGATGGACTTGACGAAGCCGTTCTCGTCCGGGTGGATCTCCACGGGGTTGCAGAGGGTCTTGAAGATGATGCCCTCTTCCTCGGCGTGCTCCACCTCTTCCTTACGGG
>ERZ827363.2652-NODE-2652-length-14945-cov-3.951578_pt1 | contig 14945 bp, 9 predicted proteins | sample MGYA00519776_ERZ827363 | MGnify/ENA primary metagenome ERZ827363 (study PRJEB31778, sample SAMEA3449288) | human gut metagenome | biome: human gut; feature: human-associated habitat; material: faeces | place: United Kingdom | collected 2010/2012 ...
TGAAGCTGCCGGGCAATCGCGTCCGCCGTCTCGGCGGGGATGTCCTTTTTATAGCGCAGCTTGTGCTCCAAACTCGCCCAGAAGTCCATGGCAATGGTTCGGATCTGGATCTCGGCACGGACGTATTCCGTCCGATCGGAGAGATAGACGGGCACCCGGATATCCAAGTGGAGGGAGCGGTAGCCGTTGTAGTTGGGAGTCTGAATGTAGTCCTGGCGCTTGACGATCTCCACGTCCTTTTGCCGCTCGAACATTTCCGCCACCCGATAGACGTCGTCGATGTAGTTGCAGATGACCCGCACGCCGGCGATGTCGTTCAAATTTTCCTGAGCGGTCTCAATGGTCAGGGGCAGCCCCCGTTTGGCCAGCTTCGCCGCAATGCTCTCCGCCGATTTTACACGGCTTTCGATGTGGTGGATGGGGTTCCGGGCGTACAGCACATTGAATTCGCTGTTCAGCACCTCAAATTTCAGGGCCAGCTGCTTGGACGCCGATTCGTAGAGGTTCCGCAATACGACGAACTCCCTTGTATCCGCAAAAGCCGCCAGCAGTTTTTCCGTATGCTCCACGCTTTTCTACCTTCCTTCATTCAAGTGATAAGGACAAACACAAAGAATCAGTTTATCACCGGGAGCGGATGCTGTCAAGGTTTTTTGCAAAGATTTCCGCCCATTGCTGCAAAGGCACCTCTGATTCGCCGGTCTGGAAGAAGGACGCCTTTAAAACGACGTCCCCTTTTTGCAGCAGAAGGGTGGGAAAATATTCCTGATAGGTTGCCCACTGCTCTGCGTTCAAATCGGAAACTTCCAGCGGCGCATAGTGTTTCTGATGCTTTCCTTCCCTGAAAAGCTCCCGATAAAGCTCTTTTGCAAGAACGGGAGAAGAAAGGCGGTAATAGCTGAGAGTCAGCCCTCCGGAGAAGGCTTCGCCATTTGAAAGTCTGCCCGATCCGGTCTCCCGGTATTCAATGATCTCCGGGGCAAGGAAATTGGAGCTGCGCTTGGAGCGGTTGCTCAGATACCCGACTTCCAGCCGGTAGGTGCCTTCCTCCGCCAGATCGGAGAGAGTGGAAAAAGGAAAAGGCCCGGGGTCTTCCGAAAGAGTTCTCCAATCGGCATCTGACAGATCGGCGTTCCAGCGGGAAAGGCTGGTGCCGATCAGGGCAAAGCACAGGATCAAAAAGCCGAACAGCTCTGCCCGATGAAGCCACGCCCGCTTTTTCCAGCTTTTCTTATGGTTCGCCGGTTGCCCGGAAGCCAGCTTCCGGCGGAATTTCCCAAGGGAGATCAGAGTCGTCAGCGATGTGCCAAATCCCCAGAGGATCAGCACCGTCATCAACAGGAAGCGAAGGCTGCCCATAGAAAGCGCCAGCTCCAGGATCCCGCCCTTTATCCAAAGCAGCGAGTAAAGGATCACCCAAAAAAGCGTACCTGCAAAATCGCTCCACTGCCGTTTCTGCAGGAGCTTCAGGGAGATAGCCTGCACGGCGGGGTCGGTATTCAGTTCCCGCTGGCCGGGGGTGTCGTTCCGATAGACGAAAAATTGCCCCAGTGTTGCCACATATTCCCAGCCATAGGCGTCGCCCAGCTCCTGCGCCTCCGGATCGGGGCGGTCGCTCCCTTCTTTCCAGAAGCTGACCGGCTTTTTTGCGGCCTCCAGCCGGTAGCGTGTGGGATTGGGCTTTCCCCGGTCAAAGAAAGCGATACCTGCGAAAAAGCCGTCCTTCTGAAGAAAGAGCCCCTGTTCAGCTAAATCGCCAAGCCAGCTTTCCATGCTCTCCACATCATAAGCGGGGCAGGGAAGCAGCCGATGAGCGGTTTTCTTTTTCATCGTCTTTCCTCACTTTCTGCGTCGGCAAGGCAGCATTGAAGCCGCCGGATCTCGGTTTGATAGGCGCTTTTTCCTTTTTCCGTGATGCGGTAAGTCCGCTTCCGGCCTTCCACAGAGACCTCTTCGATGTACCCCTGTTCCAGAAATTTTCCCAGGATCGTATAGAGGGTGGCAGGACCTAAAAGCAAGCGCCCGGCGGTTTTCCGTTCGATGAAAGCGGCGGCATCGATGCCGCACCGTTCCTCCCGATTCAGAGCCATGAGCAAATAAAACATCGACTCCGTCAAGCCGTCCAGCGCCTTCTTCGGCATTCAAGCCACCTCCATATCGTTTCACGATATTATCTATTGATATTATAAAACGATATTGAAAGTTTGTCAAGGCTCTTCCGAAAGTTTTGCCCCGGAGCCGGATCGCAAATCTCTCTCCCTTCCTTGAAACTGCCAAAAACCGCCCTCCGTGAAATCCACGGAAGGCGGTTTTTTCTCATTTTACCAAAAACGCCTGCGCCTTCAGCAGCCGGAAGCGGTTGCCGGGGGCTTTTATCTCCACGTCAAGGCGGTTGGTGCGGATGGCTGAAAAGGAGCAGATCCGCTTGTGCCCCACCGTTTTCCCGGAGCAGACGCAGATCCGCTCGCCGTGACGGAAGGGGTAAGCATAAACGGAAAACTCCTCAATCACGCCGCCTTCAGACAGATCTTCTTCCAGAATCAGGCAGTTTGCAAGGATCCCGTCCCCGGCTTTCAGTGAGACCGTGTTCCCGTTTCTCTCCGGCTCCCCGAAAGGAAGCGGGCTGCCGTAGGCTTCCCGGAGCCGTTTCCCGAATTCCAGAAGCCGGGCAGCGTCCTTTTCCGGCAGCAGCCCCCGGCGATCCGGGCCGATGTTCACAAGAAAGTTGGCGCCCCGCCCCACGGAAAGCTGATAAAGCCCCATCAGCTCCTCCACGCTTTTCACGGTATCCTCATCGGAATCGCTGTAGAACCAGTTGTCCCGCCGCATCCGGAAATCGCACTCCGCCGGCAGGAAAATATCCTCCTCCTGCTTTTCCATGACAACGCCCTCGAAAAAGCGCCCCACGTTCCGGTTGCAGTCCGGAGCGACCCCCGCTTCATTCCCGATCCAGCGGGTGTCCGGATCCCACATATTGAAAAGGAGGATCCCCGGCTGCATCTGACGGATCTCGCTGATGATGCGCTTCTGATCGTAGGTGTGCCCTTCGCTGCCGCAGCTGTCGAACCACAGATAGTCGATCTTTCCGTAATGGGTCAGCAGCTCGGAAATCTGGTTTAAAAAATATAGGTCATACTCCTCCGCCTTCCGGGAAACGGAGCCGAACTGGGCGGGAGAATAATAAAGCCCCACCTTCATCTGCAGCTCCCGGCAGGCGTCGGTGAACTCCTTCACCACGTCGCCCTTCCCGCCCCGCCAAGGGGTGTTTTTCACCGAATATTCCGTGTAGGCGGAGGGCCAGTTGGCAAAGCCGTCGTGATGCTTGCAGACCAAGATCCCGTAAGCCGCCCCGGCGTCCTTGGCAGTTTTCAGCCACTGCCGACAGTCAAGCTCCTTCGGATCAAAGGCTTCCGGGGACATTTCCTTCATGTCCCAGTCCCTGTGTCCTTCATAAAACGTCCGGATCCCGAAATGGAAAAAGACACCGAACTCCCAATTTAAAAAATCCAACCGTTCCGGCTTGATCGCTCTCATAAAATGTCTCCTTTACTCCTCCACGTCCCGGAACTGAGCCGGTGTGGTGCCTCATACTTTTTAAACACCCGGATCAGGGAGCGCACGTCCTGATACCCCACCATTTCCGCCACGTTTTTCACCCGGTTGTCCTTGAGGAGCCGCTTTGCGTTTTTCAGGCGGGTCATGTGGATGGAGTCGGCGGTGCTGTGACCTGTCTTTTTTCTTGAAGATCTGCGCCAGACAGCTGGGAGAAACATCGTTCTCCTCGGCGATCATGGTCACGAAAAGATTGAGCTTTGCGTAATTATCGTCAATGTAAGCCATAACCCGCTGGATGATAACGATGCTGCGGTTACCGCCGCAGGAAGCCGTCTCCGCCATGGCGAGGATCAGCGGATCCGAAAGATAACCGCAGACGGCGTTCTGATCGGAGCAACCCTCTAAAAGCTGTTCCAATGCCGCAACGGCATTTTTTCCACGGACACCGGAAGGGAAGGCTTTTCCCGCCCGGTTTAAGTCCACCGCTTGCCGAAGGGGGAAGGAAAGCGCCATTTTATCGAAGAAAACACTGCGATACCCGGCAAGCTGGCCGTACTCCAAAGCGCTCTCCGCCTCCTTGACAAGGCTTTGCAGATCGTCGTGCAGACTGTTGCAGCCGAAAAACACCTGCGGGCTGCAGCCGATCACACCATCCGACGCCTTTTGCACCGAACGGAAGAGCTTTTCCTCCGTCCGGCCGTCGGCCTCGAAAATCAAAAGAAGAGCAACCTTCGTGCAGGCAATCCGGGAAAAGACCCAGCTGCTTCCCTGAGGAGGATCCGTTTCCCGGATTCGTGTTGCTGCCTGCCCACCCCTTCGGGGCAGCCGAACAGCAGCACACAGAACCGGTCGTCGTCCAATACAAAGCCGTTGGCGATCGGTACGCTCTCCTTCTGCTCCGGGGAGATCTCCCCCGAAGGGCCTGCCCTAAAATGGCCTGCTTCAGCCGGCTCTCCTGCTGGGCATTGTACTCCGGCAGATCCCGGATCTGCCGGATAATGGTGCCGATCTCACCGGTCTGGCGCGGTTCCTCCGAAGGGGCTTTCTCCGGTGCGAACAGATTCTCCAACGTCTGGACCGGATGGCAGTTCCGACGGGAGAAACAGGCGGCTGCGGAAGGCTTTCCTGCAGCAGGATACGAATTTCAACGTTCCTCCCCTTATGGAGAATGTTCAAAAAGCGTAAATATTTTCCATCATTATAGCAAATCTAAATAAAAAAAACAAGGGGAATTCCCTATTCTTTTTCAAAAAGAAAACGGCGCTCTCCGGTCTCCCGGAAAAGCGCCAAAAAACGCCTAAGCTCAGCGGGCAATGGCTGCGCCCACCGTAGAAAAATCGATGGGAGCAAACCCCATTTCCCACGCCGGAGAATCAGCAGGCAGGGTGAAGTCCCCCGCTTTCGGATCCGCAAACCCCGGATCCGCTACGACCGAACCCCGCTCGATGCCGTAGCCCTGCAGCTCGGACAGGGAGATCTCCCCTTCCCCGTCCCGGATAGCCGGCGGCTCCTTGCCGGAAAGGTCCCAGATGAGGTTCTTATGACCGGAAAGCATCTGCAGGTTCGTGTACTCCTTCTCATAGGTAGTGGAGTAGACCGGCGTGCCGTCGGTCAGGAGGATGTTCCCGGTGATGGTGAAGCCCGTCTGGATCTGCGTCCGGGAAATGCGGATGGCCGCACTTCCGCCCAAGGCGAAAATGTTGTTCCGGACGGTGTTGTTGCTGCCGTAATGCTGATAGTAGGCGTTGGAGGTGGCGTCGTAGCAGAGGTTCTTTTCGATCAGGATCTCGCTGCTGCCCTCATCGGTATAGATACCCCAGCCGCCGTAGTGGCAGCTCTTCACGTCGTGGATCCGGTTGTTCCGGACGATGGTGCCGGGCTGCCGCCCTAAGAGGTAGATCCCGCCCATATCCGACAGCTTGCCCTGCCCGATGTGGGAGATGTCGTTGAACTCAATGAGGTTGTCCCGGCTGATGCTGTCGCCGAAGCCCCAGACCCAGCCCACGGAGATGCCGGTATAAGAAAGATCCCGGATGGTGTTGTGGGCGATATGGCACTGGTACCCGTGACGCAGCAGGATGCCGCAGGCGGAAAAGTACCGCTTGCCGCAGCTCTCAATGAGGTTTTCCGTCACTGAAATGTCGTGGTCATGGGTCGCTTCCGGGGAACCGTAAGCCCCGCCGCAAATGCTGACCCCGCCGGCGCCGCAGTCGTGGATCCGGCAGCCGGTGACCCAATCGTGGCTGCACCCTTCGTAAAACCGGATGGCATGGACTCCCATGCACCCCAGCTCGCAGTTCTCGATCCGGCAGTGCTTTGCGTAAGAAAGCTCCACCGCCGCATAGGCTTCGCAGACCGACTGCCCGTCGGAGGCAAAGCCGTTTGGATAATTCTCATCGGCCCCCGCCATACTGCGGTAATCGCCCCGGGTATAAAGGAGCTTCAGGTTCCGCAGGGTGACCCGCTCCAACGGCTGCTCCGGCGTGCCTTCCAGGATGAAGAGCTTTTCCGCCACCGGTGCAAAGAACCGGAGGTTCTCCGCCGTCTCTCCCTCTCTCGGGATGTAGTAGACCCGCTTTTTCTCCCGGTCCAGATACCACTCGCCGGGATTCCGAAAGGCTTCCGCCACATTCTCCAGATAATACGCCAGCCGGCTGTTGGGAATACTGGGGGTCAGACGGTAGCGGGACGCATATTTGAACCAGATCTTCCCCGTTTCCGGGTCATAGGATTCAATGGGAGTGTGCTCGTCCACCCAGAGATGCCGGTAGCTGATCAGGCAGTCCCCGAAGTTCCGGAGGGAAGCAATCTTCTTTAAGTCTTCCTTCTCCGCTATGAACCACCGGGAGTGGGTGTGAAGATCCTCGGAAGGATCCTCCACAGCCGCCGCCCCCAGCGTCCCCTCTTCGGGAAACCGGGTCCGGGCGGCAGGCTTCCCGTTGACATAAAGGTCGGTGAACCAGAAGCCGCTGTCGATCCGCTCCGAAAGGTCGGCGGAAAGGCAGTCCGCCCCGTTCATCCGATCCGGCTTGAAGCCTGTAAGTTCGATGCCGCCCCGGATCTCCGTCTCGGTCATCGGCTCGATGGTGAAGGCGGAAGCAAGCCCGCTGACCCGGATGGGTTCCGTAAGCTCCAGCACCTCGTCAATGATCCGGATGGACACCGGCTGCTTCGCTCCGAACCGGCGCATCTCCCCCACCACCCGGATGGCCTCCTCCAGCGTCTGGAGAGGGCCTTCGCCGGTGCGGGTCTTTACGGGGGAAAGGCCGCTGTAAAAGCGATCGTTCCCCGTTTCTTTTGAAACATAAAGCTCTGTAATGCGATGAATATCCATGGCTCCTCCAAAAATCAGCCGACCTGGGCGTCCACCCGGATGACGGCGCCGGGCTTATACGGCAGCTTCTCCCCTTCCACCGGCACGCCGTCGGCGGTCATGGAAAGGAGCTTCCCTTCACCGGGGGTCTGGTGGTAGTGGATCTCGTATCGGCAGCCTCTGAATTCCTTCTCCACCGAGCATTCCGCCCAGGAAGGAGGCAGGCAGGGACGGAGGCAGAGCCCGTCCATCTCCGGCTGCAGGCCGAAAACGTAAATGAGCAAGGACTTCACGAACCACGCCGTGGAAGCCGTCCGCCAGCTCTGGCCGGGGGTGGCGTAGCGATAGCCGGTCTGCTCCCCGAAATAGGAGTTATAAAGCATATAGGGCTCGCCTACCGTAGGAGCATAGGTGTGATCCCACGGCAGCATCTGCCGGATCCCCTTCTCCACCTTGTCGGGCCGATGAAGCATGGCGTCAGCTGCCAGCTTCCACGCCATGGAGTGGAGGTAAACGCCGCCGTTTTCGTGAACGCCGGCAGGCTTCTGGGTCATGGTGCCGATGTGGTTGTCCAGATGGGTGTAGCCCGGCCGGGAAACCAGCGTCCCCAGCGGGGTATCCAGATAGGAATCCACCTCTTCAAAGGCGGTCTTGATCTGCTCTTCCGTGGCGACACCGGAGAAAAGCGCCCAGATCTGGGGATTTAGATACATCTTTCCCTCTTCGTTTTCGTGAGAACCGATCCGCCGGCCCTCATCGTCGATGGCGGTGATGAAATACCTGCCGTCCCAGCCGAGCTTCTGGATCCGATCCCGCATGATCGCACCCATTTCATCGCAGGCACGGACATCCGCTTCCCGGCCGGTCATCTCCGCCAGCTTCCGGAGCATCCCGTTTGCCCGGTACCACGCAATGGACAGCCAGACACTCTCGCCTTTCCCTTTTAAGCCTGCCATGTTCATGCAGTCGTTCCAGTCGCCGCCCCAGATCTTCACAAGGCCGTTTACCCCCTGGAAATGGTAGAGAAAGTCAACGCTTCGGCGCATATGCTCATAGACAGTGGCAGTGGTGCCGTCGTTGAAGGCCGCCTCTTCCTCCAGCAGGGCGGGGTCCCCCAGCTCATGGAGAATGGCAAACCCCGTAAAGGTGATCCAGACGGCGCAGTCGGAGAAGTTGTTATCCCGGATCTGCCCGTCGATGAAGGTGCGGGGGGCATAGCCGTTGGAGTACTGATAGGTGAGCACCCGTTTGTAACGCTCCCACGCCAGCTTCGGCGCAAAAGACCCGGTGCATTCGGAGTCGCTCATCAGATCCCGATAGCCGTTGTGGCGCACCCGGGCCCAGCGGCTGCCCATAACAGTGGAATACTGATAAAAGCCGTTGAAGGCAAGATTCAGATTCTCGTCGGGGGTATGGATCTTCGCCCCGCTGATCTCCTGGAGCCGGTGAGCACTGAGCTCTTCCAGCTCCTCTTCCGGTGTCACCTCCGACAAACGCTCCCGGGCGGCAGCTGCGTCCGCCACCTCGTCGGCAATGCCGATCTCGAAATGCACCGTCTTCTTCTCGCCGGGGTTCAATTTTAAAGCCGTCTCCAGCGCAAAGCAGAGTTTTTCGCCTACGCAGTCGCTGTTGGTGCAGCCTAAGCGCTCCTCCAGCGCCTCGGGAGCATCCTCGTGACCGTACACGCCGATGAAAGCGTTCCGGCGGGTGTCAAAGCCCACGACTTCCCCATCGGAGATCAGATAACCGTACTTCGTCACCGGCTCCTTGGCGCCGTAATTCGTAAAGATCCGGGTCATAGCCGCCTGAGAAGGGGCGTCGAAGCCGCCTACATCGGTGTTGTAGCCCTGAGCCCTGTAAACGCCGTCGGTAACGGTAGAAGCAAAAGCGATGGCGGAAAGCTCCGCTTCCTCGCTCCGGGTGTTTTCCACCGTTAAGATCCACCGCTCCCGGTTGCCCTGCAGGGGAACGAAGACGGTGTAGCTCATGCGAATGCCTTCCCAAACGCTTTCAATGGTGGTGTACCCCAAGCCGTGGCGGCAGCGGAAGTCGCTGATGGGGGCTGAGAAGGGCAGGCCGTTGGCACTGCACCATTTCCCGTTTTTCTTGTCCGTCAGATACATCATCCGGTTGGTGATGAGGATGATCCGGTTGGCGAGCACATCCTGCGCCAGCCCTTCGCCAACGCCTACCTGAGAAAGGAAGGCGTTATAGGTATCGTTATAGAAATAGTTGTACCAGTGACGGGGCGTTTTCCGCTCTGTCACGACGAACTCCCGTCCGTCCTGCTCGAAATGGCCGTACTGCTTATCGATCATAGCTTTCTCCTCCTGTCAGGTCCGGGACGGGCGAACGCCGGGTACGTCGGAATATACGTTGATGACCGGATCTTCCTCCCCGTCGCCGGTATACTGGGCGGGAATGGTGAACCACTTTTCTTCGCCGTCGGCAAGCTCAAAGAAAAGCTCGCTTCTTTCGAGCTTCATGTCCTCTCCGACAGCTACGAAGAGCTTTCCGCTGACCGCTCCGCCCCGGATGCTCCGCAATCCGATCTTCACTTCCGTGTCGCCGGGGACAAATTCCACACAGCTGCGGACAAAAACGGGATTTTCCAAACGCTTTGCTTCCTGCAGGCCGATGGTTTCAAAGAAGCCGCCCCGATAGCCGTAAATGACGGCGTCGGAGTCTTCACGGATCCGCAGATCGCCCCAGTCTGCATCCTCCAGATCCGAAGGCATCCCCACGAAGTTACTGGACAGCCGCAGATCGCCCATTCTTCCGTCGATGGTGCGCTTGATGTTCCGGCCGAAGTCCTCCACATACGCCAAAAGCTGCCGGGTCGCCTTCACTTCTTTGCCCCGGTCGTAAAGAGTCTTGGTGGAATCGTCCCAGCGGTAGCGGAACGCCGTCCGGGGGATGAAGACGTTGTTCTCCACCAAAGCCTGCCCGGGAAGACGGACGGAGGTCTCATGTTCTTGGAGCTTAAAAAATTCCTGATAGGCGGCAAGCTCCGGATAACGGGTGATGTAAGGAGCATCCAAAGCCGAAGCGTACTCGCCCTCGTGGAGCTTCTTCGCCCGATCGTTCCGTTCCGTGGTGGAGTCGCAGTGAGGGTACCGCTCGATGAAGTAGTACCGGGGCCGCATATTCTTGACCATGCCCTTGCTCCAGACCTTGTGAGGGGTCGCTCCCCGGCTGTCAAAGCTGATGGCGGGATCGCACTTTACGAAGACGTTATTCTGTACCACGAAATCCCGGCCGCCTCCCATCATGACGCCCCGGGTCAGGGACTCGAAATAATTGTTCCGCATGACAGTGCCGGAAACGGTGTCATCGTTATAGATGCCCATGGCGCCGAAGCCCACGCCACCTAAGTGGTGGATGTAGTTGTGGCTCACTTCATTGCCCCGGAAGGTGTAGTCCCGGCCGGTGTAGATGGCGCCGGCGTCGCCGGTCTCCAGAACCACCCGGTAAAGCTCGTTATCCGTGACCTTCATCTCGTTGCCCCAGAACATGATGGCGGTATGAGGGCAGTCGTGAATCAGGTTGTGCCGGGCCTCCATGCCCACGCCGATCATATGGATGCCCGGATGGTAGCACTTGGAAGCCTGTGCGATCTCGTAGATGTGGTTGTTGTTGATTTGGGCGTCCAGCGGCTCCAGCGTGCAGCGATTTCCGCCGTAAAGCAGCACGCCGTCGTCGCCGCAGTGGTGGATGGTGCAGTTCTCCACTGTAATGCCGTGACCCTCGTGGATATCCACGGCAGCGGAGCCCACCTGCTCCATGACGCAGTTGTCCACCTTCAAATTTTCACAGAATTCCGCCGAAACCACCTCGCCGCAGGTCCGTGCGAAGGTCAGCCCCCGAACGGTGACGTCCTTGCAGCCGCTCAAGGTGATCATCGGCTCTCTCAGAAGGGAAACGGAAAGCTCCGCTTTCTCCATCCCCTCAAAAGCGTAAAGATATACCCGGAGATTCTCGCTGTCGATGTAATAATCGCCGGACCCCCTCACTTCCTCCAGAATGTGGTAAAAACGGACCCGCTGACCTACCTTATAGGAATAAACGCCGTAAGGCGGCGCCATCTGGATCCGGCCGTCAGGATCCATGGACTCCACCCGCTCGGTGGTATTTGCCCAATCCCACGCCCAGTAGCCCAGCGCCCAGATATGGCCGTCCATCTTCCACTGCCGCACCCGGTCGTCGTCGCAGTAAAAGCCCGCTTCCAGCTCACCCACCGAATCGTTCCAGTCATCGGCTTTGGAATTTAAGATCTTGGAAATATGGGCAAAGCCGTTCCCTTTCGGATACTGGGACAGGGCCAGTGCCTTCCCGTCTGCGAACAGCTGGGAGTGTCCCACCTGCACCGTCCGGGCAAAGCCCCGGGAGGAAAAATCCGATACGGCATCGATCCCCGCCGTCTTCAGGTCGCAGACTCGGATGTGGTCTCTGGCCTCCGGAGCGAACCGCTCCCGGACAGCCTCGTCCGTGACCGGCTCCCAGCAGGTCAGGGTGCGGCTTCCGGTCAGGATCGCCCCCGGCTCGCCGGAAAGGGTCACGTTTTTGGCTTCGTCATCCAGAACGATCCCCTTCTCCAGAACGTACACGCCCGGAGCAAAGCAGACCTCAACGCCGGGGGCTTCCTTCAAGGCCGCATCCAGCTGCTCCCGCCAACCCGGGCTGTTTGTGATTCGTATTCTCTTCATGGTTCTTCCTCCTTCGGGCGGCGTTTTCCTTTTTGCCCGCCTCTTTGGTGCAGAAAAAGCCGGGAGGGCTGCACGTGCAGCTCTCCCGGCAGCTATCGCATCTTACTTGCTACAGCGTTTTTGAGTCGTCTTTTGCTTATTTGTACTGACGGTCGTAAGCAGTCTGGCAGATCTCCAGGAACTGATCGATGTCGATGGCCTTCAGCTCTTTGAGGAATGCGTCCTTGCCGCCGGAGGTCAGAACGCCGTCCTGACCGAGGTAGTAAGCAACGCGCTCCTGAGACACGAAGTTTCTGAGGTCGGTCTGGATGGTGCTGATGATCTCGGTCTCGTCAGCAGTGAAGTGCAGATTCGGGCAGTAGACGTCGGAACCGGGGATCAGGTTCTGATACACAGCGGTAGCAGTCTCCTGACGAACGGTTGCGTTGTTATCGAGGCCCATGGGCTTGCCGTCGGCGTCCTTGGACACGAACATGCCTTCTGCTTCCACGTTGCCGGAGAAGTAAGGCATCTGGTCGTACCAGTTCAGGTTCTGGTTCTGACCGAAGATGTCGTTGTACATAACGTAGTTGCCTTCGTAGCCCATAGCGCCGTAACGAGCGGTCAGCTCAACGCCGGGGTTAGCAGCAAGGTACTCGTCCTTGGTCATCCAGTTCTCGTTCTCGAGACCGAACCGGCCACGGAGGAAGCCGTCTTCGGTGAACTGGAAGTCACCGACGCGGACGCACAGCTCGGGGTTCTTAGCCCACTTGGTCACATACCACAGACCCTGAGTGGAGGAAGCAGCATAGGAAGCATAGTTCACGCCGTTGGGGCCGGTCAGAGGAGCCAGGGTGGAGTAGGGCTCACGGAGGTTATCGGTGTCGATGACGTAGTTGCCGGCATCGTCTTTCACATAGTTGCCGTCGGCATCCTTCTTCAGCAGGTCGCCGGCGCCCCAGCCGCCCATGGAGGAGTTGGTCACGCAGCCAACGGTATCGGGGTTGCTGGTCATGTAGGTGATAACAGCGTTCTGATCCTGAGTGAAGGACTCCTTGGTCAGCAGACCGTCGTCGACCAGACCCTTGATGTAGTCCAGAGCTTCAAACCAGCCGTCCTGCAGGTAAGAAGTGGTGACCTTGCCGTTGTCCAGCATCAGCATATCGCCGTCGCCCTCAAACACGAAAGCGTTGGTGAGGAATTTGTAAGGAGTGCCGCCCCAGCTGCTTGCGGGGGTGTTGAAGGCCAGCTCGTCAGCCTTGCCGTTGCCGTTGGGATCGTCGTTTTTGAAGCGGGTCAGGACATTGCGGAAGTCTTCGGTGGTCTTGATGTCTTCCAGCTTGATGCCAAGGTTATCCAACCACCAGTGCTGGTTGATCCACATTTTGTACTTCACTTCGTTAGAAGGAGAAGCCTGGATCTTCGGGATAGCGTAGATATTGCCCTCAGCATTGGTGATGTTGCCCTTGACGTTGTAGTTCGGGAAAGCAGCATCGGCAGCGTCAACGTTCACGCAGACGCCCTTGTCATAGTACTCGGACAGATCCAGCAGAGCGCCGGCATCCGCATAGGACTTGGCAGTCTCAAGGCTCAGGCCGCGGATCAGAACGTCGGGCATCTCAACGCCGGAAACCACACGGGTGTTCAGGACGGTGTCGGTATCCACACTGGGAATCAACTCAAAGTTCAGGCTGACATTGCAGGACTCTTCGATCCACTTGGTGTAAGCGTTGTCCTTAAAATCGCTGACGTAGTCGTTCTGGGTTACCAGAATACCGATCTCAGGGGTGCCTTCGCCCTGCCAGATGGGGAGAACGCCGGGCTCGCTCAGGTCGCTCTTCGCTGCAGGCTCGGAAGAAGCGGGAGTGGAGCTGGAGGGGGTGCTGGAGCTGGAGCCGCCATTGTTGCCGCAGGAAGCCAGAGACAGCAGCATTGCGCCGCAAAGGAACGTGGCAAGAACTTTGCTTTTTTTCATAACGTAATCCTCCTAAATGATTTTGGTTCTCTCTATTCAGCCGGCTTTGGCGCCGGTCAGAATCAAAAATGAATGAAATGGATTGGATTTTAGCCTTTGACTGCGCCGATCATAACGCCCTTCATGAAGTACTTCTTGGCGAAGGGGTAAATAATCAGAACGGGAAGGCTGGATACGATAATCAGTGCGTACTTGAGCAGGTCGGCCATGTTCTTCATCTGCTGATACATTTCCTCGGTCATGTTGTCCATCTGAGCGGTGGCGTTCTTTAAAAGGATGCCCCGGATCAGAAGCTGCAGAGGATATTTCTTGGTGTCCAGCATATAAAGCAGGGCGTCCATGTAGGAGTTCCAGTGACCGACTGCGTAGTAAAGCGCCAGCACCGAGATAACCGCCTTGGAAAGCGGGATAACGATGCTCACAAAGTACCGTGCATCGGAACAGCCGTCGATCTTGGCGGCTTCCTCCAGGTCGGTAGGGATGTTCTGGATGAAGGTTCGGGCGATGATCATGTTGTAGACGCTGATGGCGCCGGGCAGAACCAGAGCCCAGATGGTGTCCAGTATATGCAGGTCACGGATCAGCAGGTAGCCGGGGATCATACCACCGGAGAAGAGCATGGTGAACATGAAGAGCGCCACCACGATCCCCTTGCCTGGAAGGTTCCGCCGGGCCAGCGGATAAGCTGCGATCATGGTCATGATCAGGTTGATGGCGGTTCCAACGATGGTGTAAAGGAAGGTGTTGCCATAAGCCCGCCAGATGCCGGGATACTGGAACACAGCTTTATAACCGTCCAGCGTCACATCAACCGGCCAGAGGAAAACCTGCCCGGAGTTGACGGCGAAGGCGCTGGAAAAGGAGCTTGCCACCACGTTGATCAGAGGGATCAGGATGATTAGGAAGAAGATCCCCAGCAGGATGTTGTTGATGAAGTAATACACCCGGTCGCCCCGAGAAGTCTTGATGCGATTGGAGTGTTTGACTTTTACTGCATTTTCCATAAACTCAAACCCTCCTTACCACAAGCCGCTGCCGCTGATCTTGTTTGCGATCTTATTAACGACCGTGATCATGACCAGGTTGACGATGGAGTTGAAGAAACCGATTGCCGTTGAATATGAGTAGTTGTTGCCGCTGGCGTTTGCAAGGCCGACCTTGTAAACGTAGGTGGTGATGACTTCGCTGGCCCGCAGGTTCGCATCGGTCTGTAAGAGCCACGCCTTGTCGAAGCCGATGCTCATGATGGAGCCCATCCGCAGGATCAGGGTGATGGCGATGGTGGGGATGATGGCCGGGAAGTCCACGTGCCACAACCGCTTCCACCGGCTGGCGCCGTCGATCATGGCCGCTTCCTCAATTTCCATGGGCACGCTCTTCATGAAGCCGGTGAACATGAACACGGCCAGACCGGCAC
>ERZ827363.2659-NODE-2659-length-14915-cov-3.766083_pt1 | contig 14915 bp, 9 predicted proteins | sample MGYA00519776_ERZ827363 | MGnify/ENA primary metagenome ERZ827363 (study PRJEB31778, sample SAMEA3449288) | human gut metagenome | biome: human gut; feature: human-associated habitat; material: faeces | place: United Kingdom | collected 2010/2012 ...
GAGGTAAACGTATGTTACGTATCGTCGCATCCCTCGCGGATGCGTGGATTAAAATAAATAATTGTACCCAAAACTTCTAAAACTTTATCTCTTGTCGCATCCTTCACGGATGCGTGGATTAAAAAATTCCTAATCTGTCATACTATAAGGGAAGGGATAATATCCCTTTGTTTGCGGGGCAGGCAACGGTCCAGTCCGTCCCGTATACTACCAATTAAACAAATCTTTTGCAGAGCAGGAAAGGAGTTTGCTATGATACGTTTTAAACAGGTCGTATCCGGTGTACTGACAGGCTTTTTATTCTGTGGTTCTGCCATCAGTGGAGCACCACTTATTGCAGCAGCTAAAACAGAAACCACATACAGCCTGACACTCGATAAGACAGAAAACGGTTCCGTTGCTATCTTTGATGCAGAAAAAGAGGCAAAGAAAGATGAGAGCAAGGAGCAGCAGAACACAGAAGCTACTACAAAAGAGAAAGCTTTAACCAAAAAGGTGAAGGCAGGTGATACAGTATCCATTAAGGTAAAGCCGGATGCTAAGTATATCATCAAAAAGCTGTCCCTTATTGATCCTGAAACAAAAAAGAAGCTGGATGTTGAACTTTTTGCTGATGAAAAGCATGAAGACGTTGTAACATTCACAATGCCAGCACAGGATGTCCTGGTAACATCCTCTTATGAAGAAGGAACAATGGAAAAAGGGCAGACAATTGCCTCCCTTGTTGGTGCAAAGAGGAAAGAAACAGAAGATAAAAGTGAGGCAGCAAGCACTTTTGCCAAAAGTGAAACAACAGAAACCGGAATCTCAACAGAGGCCACTACAGAACCGGCTAAAAGCAGTGAGAACACAGAGGCAGCAACAGAAGCTTCCACAGCGACAGATGCAAAAGCAGAAGAATCAAAAACGGATGCTGATGCAGGTAAAGAGCAGGAAGCTACAGAAAAAGCTGCGGAAACGACAACTGCCACCGAATCGGAGGAAAAGGCTTCGGAAGTCTCTGAGAGTACCGAAAGTACTAAAAAATCAGAGGAGGCAAATGAACCGGTAAAGGTCGTTGGTGATGAAGGTAAAGAAGTTGTTGTTAATGACACATCCTCCAAGAACAGTAAAGAGAGTGATAGGACAGAAGAAACAACAGAAGCGGAAACAACCGCCGATGAATCTTCTGAAAAACTGACAACAAAAGAAGTCGCACAGGATGCGGTCGATGTTGAAAAGAAGATCGAGGAGCAGACAGAGAATAAAGACCATGTGGACCGGAAGATGGTTGTAAAATATACTCTGGCAGATTCTTCTAAAACAGAGGAAAACATTACTCTTGATAAGCTGATGAAGGATACAACGGTAGATGCTGGTGCATTTATCGGTCAGTATCAGCAGGAATTACCTGTTTATGAGAGCAAATCCGATGGGGAATTTTATTATATCTATCCAGATATCACTTCCCAGAAGAAAAATCTCGAACTGGTTTCCTGTGATGTCGCTTATAACAACAATGATGGCGAGATTATCAAAGATGCAACATGGGATGCAGAAAAGGGATGCATCAAAGTCCCAGTAAGCTGTTTCTCTGATGAGAAAGTGAAAGAAATGGGAAATGCGCCTGTTCAGGCACAGCTTTTCTTCCGCTATGACAGCAGTATCTCCGATAAATCTGGTGTGTCTGTACACATTGATAACCAGAACCCGGATGTAAAAGTAAAAGCTGCCGATCAGGTAGTTGTAGGAGATGACCTTGATGTACAGTTTGATATTCCGGTAGCCACAAAAGATACCGCAGAGAATATCAATGCATCTTATTTTTCCATTAAAGTAAATGGAAATGAAGAACCGATCGAACTGACAGACAATAGTGTTGCTTATGATGAAGACAATGGTGTACTGACTCTGGCATCCAATGCTATGACAACCACCAGTGTTGATATCACTATCAAACCAAAGGCAGTAGCTGCTTATGCTGCAAGTACAAGTACTTCCAAAGCAGATTTAAAAGCTGTCCCTGGTGTAAAATTAAAAGAAAATCTTACAAAAGAAAATGAGGGTACGTATTCTACTTATAAGTCCACTTTATACTGGGCTGACGAACCGTATCTGTATAAACATCAAAATGATCCAACAAGTGTTGTTGATAAAAAATCCTGGTTACGTAAGAATCTTGGATTGATGGACGATTATATGTGGGGAGCCGCTATTTCTGAAAAATCAGGCCATACTTATAATGCGATCAAAAAAGCGGATAACACATATGATTTTAATCACAAGACGATCAAGGATGAAAGAAACGGATTTGATACCCATGCGGATTGGACATATTATATGAACTATCGTTTTGGTGTTGATAAGGATTTTGCTAAATACAAAGCTGGCACATCTTCTAAAACAGGAAGAGAACCAGATATTGACTGGACACAGCTTGCGGATAACTCAAGATCAGAAGTTTATGCATTAAACTGCTGTCATATCGGCAATGGTACTGTTATGAAACCTATCGGAACAGTTTCATACGATACAAAGAAGATTGATGGGGCGCAGGTTCGTCAGAGTAAGACGCGTTCTCCGATCCGTATCAGTGTTATGTTCGTAAGTGAAAAAGAGAATTATGTCATCTTTGGTATGGTTACTCCTCAAATGAACTCACAGGCCGGATTTGGTATGTATAAGGTAAGATTTAGCGAGGCTTCTGGCAAAATCTCTATCAAGAAGAAATCTTCCAACACCTCCGTTACAAATGGAAACAGTCTCTATTCCTTAAAAGGTGCTGTTTACGGTGTCTACAAGTCAACAGCAGATGCAAATGCAAACAAAAATGCGGTTGGCAAGATCACTCTTGATGCAAATGCAACAGGGTCTTTAAGTGGTCTTGAAAAGGGTACTTATTATGTACGTGAGATAACTGCTCCAGCAGGTTATAAACTTAATACAAAAGTGTATACTGCAAAGACCTCAGAAGGTGCAACAACGGTTATTAATACGGATGATGTACCGGAAACATGTAATCTGCAGTTACAGATTACGAAGAAACTGAGGAAAAATGAACAGAATAGGGTAAATGCAAGAACATTAAGAAATACGGAATTTACTTTGTCATTCTATCCGGGAGGATATTACAATCAGAATTAGATTAAATCTAAGAAAGCAACGAAAAATTGGGTGATTAAAGAAGGAGCTCCAGAAGTTCGAGTGATAGAAAACGCAGATAATACGGTAACATTCCGTGCTACAATTTCTAACATTCCATTAGGAACAATGGGATTGAAAGAAACAAAATCTGGAGCTGGTTTCTCAGCAGTACATTATGATGTAGTTAATCCAGCTGGAAAAATTCTTGCTAATGATGCTAATCCAACAGTAATCATGTATGCAAAAAAAGGACAGGCTGTGCAGGATGTGTACGGTTCGTCTACTTATATTGTAGGAGATTCTCTGCCAAGAGCTGATTTTGAGTTCGTGAAAAAGAATGATAAAGGTGCTGCATTGGCAAATATTCCATTTACGATTGAGAACCTGGATACCAAAGAGTCTTATACAATAACTGCAGGTAAAGATGGAAAATATTCTTCCGCAACCGATGATTCCTTATGGTTCCACAAGTCAGCTATTGGAGATTCTGAAGGTAAAACAGCTGGCTTAGGTAAACTTCCGGTAGGACATTACAAGCTGACAGAGAAACGTTGTGCGAATAATACAGGATATCAGTTAGCAACTTCCTCTTTTGAAGTGACGACAGAAGATAAGAAGATTACCTTTGAGTTAACTGACCCACCTGTAACAATCGGTACAAAAGCAATCGACAGTGCAACTGGCAGCAATTATGCAAAACAGCAGGATGCTTTATCTATCACAGATACGGTATCTTATGATGGATTAGCATTAGGCAAGACTTATGTTATAAAAGCCGTACTCATGAACAAAAAGACAGGAAAAGCCGTTACAGCAAACGGAAAGAATGTTACAGGCGAGACGAAATTTACGGTAGAAGAAAAAGGTACAGAAAAGAGCAGTATTGCGAATGATGATGCGCTCTGGAAAGATACACGCAAGGGAACGGTAGATGTGAAACTTTCTTCCTTCCCAACAAAAGACTTTAACGGTGAGGAACTTGTTGTATTCGAGAAAGTATATCTCGTTGGAGATGATGGAAAAGAGGAAACAGTTCCTACAGCAACTCATGAAGACATCAACGATGAGGGACAGACAATCCTTATCCCAGAAGTGAAGACTTCTGCAGTAGACCAGAAGACTGGTTCTAAAGACACTTCTTATGAAGTAGATGAGAAGACAGACCAGAACAGTGAAGGATACAAAAAGATCACAACTGTGATCGATACGGTATCCTACAAGAATCTGGAGCCTGGTAAAGAATACAAAGTAGTCGGCACACTGATGTCGAAAGAATCCGGAGAAAAAGTAAAGGATAAAGATGGAAAAGAGATCGTATCTGAAACAACCTTTACTCCAAAGGAAAAGGATGGAACAGTTGATGTGACATTTGTCTTTGATGTAACAGGACTTGAAAATACGACAACCGTTGTATTCGAAAATGTTTACCATAAAGACGAACTGTATGCCGCTCATGCGGATATCACAGATAAGAACCAGACATTCTTTACGCCGGGTGCAAAAACAACTGCAAAAGACAACGAGACTGGAAACCATACTTCTCCAGTTAAGAAGTCCGTAACGATTAAAGATACTGTTGTTTACACAAATCTCCAGAAAGGAAAGAAATACTCTGTAAAGGGTGTCCTGATGGATAAGGAGACTGGAAAACCATTTGTTGTTAAAAACGAGGATGGAACAGAATCCGAAGTGACAGCAGAGAGAGAGTTTATTGCTGGACAGGATGATACAGAAGAAGTTGGAAAGGAATCTGTTTCTGACGAACGGGTAGATGGAGAGATTACATTAAGCTTTACCTTTGATGCATCTGCATTGGAAGGCAAAACTGTTGTAGCATACGAACATGTATATCGTGATGGCAAGAGGTAGCAACCCATGCAGACATCAACGATGAAAATCAGAGCATTCACTGGCCATCTATTGGAACAACTGCAACCGACTTTGACGGCAAAGGTCATACGGTAAAAGTTGGTGAAGCTGTTGTTATCCGCGATACGGTAGCTTACAAAAACTTAGTGCCTGGCACAGAGTACAAGGTAAGCGGGGTATTGATGGATAAAGAAACAGGAAAACCATTCCTTGATGCCAAAGGTAACCAGATTACAGGAGAGACTACTTTCTCTCCAGAACAGGCAGATGGAAGTGTGGATGTCTTGTTCACAGTAGATACTTCCTTACTTGCCGGAAAGAAATTTGTAGCTTTCGAAAAGCTGTATACAAATGAAGTAGAGATCACATCCCATGAGGATATCGAAGATGAGGGTCAGACAGTATATGTTCCTTCCATCAAGACAAAGGCAGCAGATGCCAAAACAAAGATCAATACTTCTTGTGAAGATAAAGAGATTACAATCATTGATGCTGTAACCTATAAGAACCTCCATGTTGGAGAAACGTATCAGGTAAGCGGTGTGCTGATGGATAAATCTACAGGAAAACCATTCCTTGATGCCAAAGGCAAAGAGATCCGTTCAAAATCCGAATCCTTTACTCCAAAGGAAAGCGATGGCACTGTAGAAGTAACCTTTACTTTCCCTGCAACCGGCTTAGGTGGAAAGAGTACTGTTGTATTCGAAGACTTAAAGCAGGGAGATGTTACATTATGCAGCCATGCGGATATCGAGGATGAAGCACAGACGGTATATATCCCTAAGATCGGAACAAAAGCTACCGATGCCAAGACTGGAAAGCACAGTGTTAAAGCTGGCAAAGTTACAATCAATGATGTAGTGAAATACCAGAACCTTGAAAAAGGTAAGACTTATACATTAAAAGGAACATTAATGGATAAGAAGACTGGAAAAGCGATCAAAGTCAATGGCAAAGAAGTAACTGCCACTGCAAGTTTTGTAGCTGGCGGAGATGCTGTATCAAATGAAAAAGATACCGTGGTAGGTGATGTGGATAAGGATGCTGCAGAAGATGCTATCCAGAAGACAGAACGCGTCAGCGGGGAAGCAACGGTAACCTTTAAGTTTGATGCATCCGGTCTTGGTGGAAAGACCCTTGTTGCTTTCGAGCATCTGTATGAGGGGGAAGCTGAGATTGCAAACCACACAGATATCAAAGATAAGGCACAGAGCGTAGATATCATCAAAGTGAAAAAGCCTGTAAAAGGATCAAAACGTGGAAGTTATTCCCGTGGAAAGAAAGTCCAGACGGGTGACAACATGAAGATGTACATCTTTGCTGGTGCAGCAGTGATCCTCGTGATTGCCGGAGTTGCATTCCTTGTAAAAGGAAAGAAAAAAGAAGAAGAGTAATCTTCTGAAAATTGATCAGACAGCCATCGGGTGACCGGTGGCTGTTTTTGTAAAAGGAGTGAAGTAAGAATGCATTATGGTTTTTCTGAGGGATATAAACCTCATTTGAATGGCGATTATCCTATCTATACACAGACATCATTATCTGATAAAATAACAGAAAATACAAAAGAGAAAGGTAGAAGGGAACATATGAGTTTTGTAGGTTTGACGTTTTTTAAGGATCACATTATTGGTTATGGGGATACGAAAAGTTCTCGGTTTGTTGATGGAGCATTTCAAGATGATAAAAAGAGGCAAAGAGTTCTCAAGATATTTAAAACAAGAGATTATATTGTTTGTACATATGATATTAACTCATTTAAAACTGTTGGAGAAGATTCAAAAGAAATATTCATTGAAGACTGGTTAAAAGAAAATATGAATGAAGTGACTTATCCGGAAGATCTCTTTAAGAGGTTTCATGACTATCTGATGAAGCATGAAAATCTTTTGGCATTGAATGAGTATGTGCGTTTCTTTGCCGGATATATTGAGATGGGACAAAGGGTGTATGTGAAAGCTGCAATTAATAAAATGGAATTATCTATTAAAAGACAATATGTTGTAGAACCATTTCCTGTCTATGGAGGAGCAAATGAATATGTTGAATATTTTAATAAAAATCCAATGCTTCTTATGTCAAATGAGCAGGATATTAAAGAAAATATTAAGCAAGCAGTCAATAAATTTGATGAAGAATTGCCATACAATCCCGTGGGCGGAGATATTATAGTAAAGACTTGGAACCCACAAAAATAGAGAATGCATATTGCAAATAGGAATTGCATATGATATAATGCCAGTAGGCAAAATGATAAGGTTAAATTCATTTATAACACAGCAAAAGCCCCAGAGTTGCGACCTCTGAGGCTTTTTTATTCCGTTTGGGCAGGGTGGCTTATTCCCCCAGGCTGGCTACCAGCTGCTATTTTCTATCCAACCATTTGCAAATGTAGTAGGCGATTACACTTGCCAAGATAGAAAGCATAAATGATAAGATCATATCCATTTACAACACACCCCCTTTCTGCACCTGTCTAGGGGTGGTAGCTCAACTATTATATCATAGAACAATGTGTACAGAAAGACTATACTTGAAATATATACTGGGATAGTGGTGTGTGAACAGTAACTATGTTACAATTAAGTCTGTAATTATTATTAGTCTTTGACATTCCCGCATCTTTTTGATACTATAGAATCAGTAAAAAACTAGCAGACCTCCCATGGGAGAAATCCTATGGGAGGTTTTTGTAACGAGGTGAGGTGTATAATGAAAAAAGAAAACAATTTTGCACATAACCATAACAGAGGAAGCTTTTCCGGAAGGATTGGCTATGTGCTGGCAGTTGCAGGTTCTGCAGTAGGACTGGGAAATATCTGGAGATTTCCATATCTTGCAGCGAAATATGGAGGCGGAATTTTCCTGCTGATCTATATTCTTCTGACAGCGTCATTTGGTTATGTACTGATCATGTCAGAAACAGCCCTTGGACGAATGACCAGAAAGAGTCCGGTAGGTGCATTTGAGCATTTTGGAAAAACGAAATCCTTCAAAATCGGCGGATGGTTAAATGCAGTGATTCCAATGCTGATCGTTCCTTACTACAGTACGATTGGCGGATGGGTAATTAAGTATCTTGTGGAATATTTCAAAGGAAATGTCCAGGCAGTAGCGGAAGACGGATATTTTGGAAACTTTATTTCCGATTCCTGGCAGGTGGAACTCTGGTTTCTGGTATTTGCGGCGCTTGTATTCATCATCATTCTCGGTGGTGTACAGAACGGTGTAGAGAGAATGTCAAAGATCATGATGCCGGTTCTGGTAGTTCTGGCAGTCGTAGTTACAATCTATTCTGTCACACGTCCGGGTGCTGTTGAAGGTGTGAAATATTTCCTGATTCCGAATGTGAAAAATTTCTCCTGGATGACAGTAGTAGCAGCAATGGGACAGATGTTTTATTCTTTATCCATTGCAATGGGAATCCTGTATACTTACGGTTCCTATGTCCGTAAAGATATGGATATCGAGAGATCTACCACACAGGTTGAGGTTTTCGATACAGGTATCGCAATCCTTGCAGGTCTGATGATCATCCCGGCGGTATTTTCATTCTCCGGTGGAAATCCTGAAACACTTCAGGCAGGACCATCTCTGATGTTTATCACATTGCCAAAAGTATTTGCAAGTATGGGATTTGGTACTGCAACAGGAATCGTATTCTTCATACTTGTATTACTTGCAGCTCTGACAAGTGCAGTTTCCCTGATGGAAACCAGTGTTTCCACATTCATGGACGAACTTCATTGGAGCCGTAAGAAATGCTGCGGTCTGATGGTCGTGATCATGATTGTACTTGGAACCGCATCTTCCATGGGATATGGACTTCTGGATTTCATTCGTATCTTTGGAATGAACTTCCTTGATTTCTTCGATTTTATAACAAACTCAGTAATGATGCCGCTGGCAGCACTTGCAACCTGTATTCTGATTCTTCGTGTTGTTGGTATTGATGGAATGGTAAAAGAAATTGAACAGTCTTCTCCATTCCGCAGAAAGAAACTGTACAGAGTATTTATCAAATACTTTGCACCGATTTGCCTGATCATTATTTTGCTGAGTTCTATTGCAAACGTTTTGGGAATTATCAGTATGTAAAAAATATATGACTCTTTTTACAAAGAATGCAGCATGGATCAACTGCAAGACAAGAGAAGAAGCAACTGCACAGTTCACCAGGAAGAATGGCTGGCAGGCAAACATGGCAGGAAATCTGCCAATGAATGTGTGAAATGTGGTAAGTGCGAAGAAGTATGTCCGCAGCACATTAAGATCAGAGATGAGCTGGAGAAAATTGCAGCAGAACTTTTGGGGTAAATTGCTATAGATAAGAGTAGAAAAGAGGAGTGAAACATGAAATTCGATAAAGAGAAAATGCGCTTATACGCAATAACGGATCGTCACTGGCTTAATGGGCGGAGCCTTAAGGAAGTGGTAAAGGAGAGTCTGGATGGAGGCGTAACCTTTCTGCAGCTCAGAGATAAAAATTCAGATGATGAAACTTTCCTGCAGGAAGCAGCTGAACTTCAGGAATTATGCAGAGATTATAAGGTACCTCTGATCATAAATGACAATGTGGAAATTGCTTTGAAGATGAATGCAGATGGTGTTCATGTAGGGCAGAGTGATATGGAAGCAGGTGCTGTGCGTGAGAAACTTGGACCGGATAAAATCCTGGGAGTTTCGGCACGAACGGTAGAGCAGGCATTGCTTGCACAGGAGCGTGGTGCAGATTATCTGGGGGTGGGTGCAGTATTTGCAACCGGTTCAAAAGCAGATGCGGCAGAACTTCCCCATGAAACACTGAAGGCAATCTGTGAAGCGGTATCTATCCCTGTGGTGGCAATCGGAGGGATCACAGCAGAAAATATATCTCAGCTAAAGGGAACAGGGATTTGCGGTGTGGCAGTGATCAGTGCCATTTATGCTCAGAATAACATTAAAGAAGCAGCAGAAGAACTGAAAGAGGCAGTAGATAAGATTGTATTATAGAAGAAATGAGAGGAAGACAATTATGAGAACTGCACTGACGATCGCAGGAAGTGATTCCAGCGGAGGCGCCGGAATCCAGGCAGATATTAAGACAATGATCACAAATGGTGTATATGCAATGAGTGCCATTACCGCATTAACTGCACAGAATACAACCGGTGTACAGGCAATATTAAATGTAACACCGGAATTTCTGGGGCAGGAACTGGATTCTGTTTTTCAGGATATTTATCCGGGTGCGGTAAAAATCGGAATGGTATCAGATAAAGATCTGATTCATGTAATAGCAGAGAAACTGAAACAATATAAAGCGGAAAACATTGTTGTGGATCCTGTTATGGTTGCAACAAGCGGTGCCAAGCTGATCAGTGATGATGCAGTGGAGATATTGAAGCAGGAACTGTTTCCACTGGCTGATGTGCTTACTCCGAATATTCCGGAGGCAGAGGTTCTGGTTGAAATGTCAGTGACCAATGCAGAGGAAATGATAGAGGCTGCCGGAAAGATTTCTGAGACATATCATTGTGCAGTACTTTGCAAAGGCGGACACAGCATTAATGATGCAAATGATCTGCTTTACTATGATGGAAAATATTGCTGGTTTGAAGGAAAGCGTATCGATAATCCAAACACACATGGAACAGGCTGTACGTTGAGCAGTGCCATTGCTTCCAATCTTGCAAAGGGATATGACCTGCAGACTGCTGTAAAACGTTCCAAACAGTATATTTCAGGAGCACTGGCGGCAATGCTTGACCTGGGAAAGGGAAGTGGCCCTATGGATCATGGATTTGCAATCCGAAATGAATATGTGAAAGAAAGTGAAAAGTGAGAATAGCTATGGAAGACAACAAAAAGAAAGGCCTCGGAATGGTTCTGGAAGGTGGAGGTATGCGGGGACTGTATACAGCCGGAGTTCTGGATGAGCTGATGGAGCAGGGGATTTATGCAGATTCTACAGTTGGCGTTTCCGCCGGTGCAATTTTTGGATGTAATTATAAGTCCCGCCAGATTGGACGAACCCTTCGTTATAATACCAGATTCTGCAAGGATAAACGATATATGGGATTGAAAAGCTGGATTACTACCGGCGATCTTTACAGCAAAGATTTTGCATATGGGGAGGTGCCCTGGAAGCTGGATGTTTTTGACACAGAGACATTTGCCAGATCACCCATGAAGTTTACGGTTGTATGTACAGATATTGAAACAGGAAAACCCTGCTATCAGGAATGCAGAATGGGAGACAGGCTGGATGTGGAATGGATGCGCGCATCAGCTTCCCTGCCACTGGCCGCCAGACCGGTAAAGCTGAATGGAAGAATGTATCTGGACGGAGGCATCTCAGATCCGATACCTGTAAACTGGATGCTTTCACAGGGGTATGAGAAAAATGTGGTAGTCTGTACCCGTCATCCGGGATACAGAAAAGAACATAATAAGCTGATGCCACTGCTCAGACTGAAGTTCAGGGAGTATCCGGAGCTTGTAAAGCTTCTGGATGAACGTCATATTCAGTATAATCGTATGCTGGATAAAATCGCATATCTGGAAAAAGAGGGCAGGATCCATGTTATCCGCCCGGACAGAGACATCAGTGCAAAACCGGTTGAGCGTGATCCGGCCCATTTAAAGGAGATTTATGAGGTGGGACGGAGAGTGATGAAAGCTGATATGGAGAAACTGAAGGCGTATTTGGCAGAGTAATGTTTAGTCTATCAGCAGGTAGCGAATCCGGTGATAGATTTCCATCTGATTGCAATTGACTTTGGGTGAGGAATTATGAACAGCAGCAAGTTATCAGTAAAGCTGTCAGATACAACGAAGTCAGTAAAAACAGACAGGAATAAAAATTGTATAAAACTGGTACATAAACCAATTAAAACAGTACTGATTTATCAGTTGCTGTTTTTTTTTCGCAAAATAATACTTTTGTTCTATTGCTGTAAACAGCAAATATATCAATGTGTTTTCCTAATCTAAGTGCTATAATCCGAAAAAAGTCCCATAGAGAAAATGCTATTAAAGGCTATATAATAAAACCATCAAAAACAAGCGCGCTGATAAAAAACAGGAGGAAATTTTATGAAGAGAAGAGGAATGGCTTTAGGTCTGGCGGCATTAATGACCTGTACTGCTTTATTTACCACAACTGCGAAGGCAGAAAACAAGGGTAGTGACGAGAAAGAAACTATAAAATTCACTTACTGGGGAAGCGGAGACGAAAAAAAGGCTATTGAAGAATCTGTAGATAAATTCATGGAAGCAAACCCCAATATTGAAGTGGATCTGATGCATATTCCATCTGAGGATTTCCTGACAAAATTGAATGCTATGATTGCAGCCGGCGAAGCACCGGATGTAAGTTATTCAGCTTCATGGAAATGTCAGATGGGTGAGGATGGCCTGATTTATAATTTCTATGATCTTCTGGATGATATGGGACTTAGTAAAGATGATTATCTGTCTACCTGTTGGTGGAACTGGAGTCCTACAGAATCAGCAGGACCTGTTCAGGCCAATGTTACAACAAATCTGATGTACAATGTAGACTGCTTCGAAGAGGCAGGGGTAGATCTGCCGCCGACTAAGGTAGAGGAAGCCTGGTCATGGGATGAATTTGTAGAGATGGCACAAAAACTGACGCTGGATACAGAAGGAAGAAATGCAGCTGATCCGGATTTTGATGCAAATAATATTAAACAGTACGGTGTAATGTTTGGAACAGACTGGAATGTATATATGCCGTTTATTCTATCAGCAGGCGGCGGTTACTTAAATGAGAGTATGGACGGACTTGGATTAAATGATGAGAAGTCAGCTCAGATTTTACAGAATTTTGCAGATCTGATCAATGTGTACCATGTATCTCCTACAGCAGTACAGAAGAATGCAATGCCAAGTGCAGCAACAGCACTGGCTGCAAAACAGACAGCAATGTACATTGACGGAAGCTGGAACCATCTGGATCTTATGAATTCAGGATGCAACTGGGGCGTAGGTGTTCTCCCAATTGATGAAAACTATACTACTTTCTTTGATGGTGGTTCTTTGATTATATTCAAGAGTACAAAGCATCTGGAGGCTTCCGAAAAACTTTATCTGTGGCTTACAAATCCAGAAAGTTCAGAAAGAATCACAGAATTATACAGAACTTTATGGATGCCTGTACAGACAGAATATTATACTGATCCGGATAAGATTGATTTCTGGGCATCTGAAGAATTGCCTGCAAGACCAGAGGGCTTTCAGGACGCTATTGTAAAGGCAACTTATGATCATGCAGTAGTGGCAACCGAAATTAACGTAAAGAATTTTAATGAGATTAATACATTAGTGGGCTCTGCACTGGAACAGGTGTGGTCTGGAAAGAAAACGGCAGAAGAAGCAATGACAGAAGTAAAAAGCCAGACGGATTCTTTGGTAGAAGGAACCTATTCAGGAGAACGTTCTTAAAGTATTCAAGTGAAAGGCTGCTTTTGGCAGCCTTTCCTGATTGAAATAGCTATAATGCCAGAAAGGAATAAATATGCAGACGAAAATAAAGTATAAAATGACAAATCGCGAGAAAAGAGAAAATCGTTGGGGAATTTTATTCAGTCTTCCCTGTATTCTGGGATTTTTGATTTTTGCATTGCTTCCGATGGCAGTCAGTCTGGGATTGAGTTTTACAAATTTTAATTTTACAACAGGCGGACAGTTTATAGGAATCAGCAACTATAAAAATCTGTTCAGTGGAAGTGATCCGTATTTTTATAAATCATTACTTGTAACAGTAATTTATGTTGCGCTTTCTGTACCGACAGCTATCATATTTTCTTTTTTTATAGCAATGCTGTTAAATACAAATGTAAAAGGAAAAGGATTTTTCAGAACAATCTTTTATCTTCCGACTGTAGTTCCGATCGTAGCAATGGCAGCGATTTGGATGTGGATTTTCAATCCGGACATGGGATTGGCAAACAATATTTTAAAGGCAATGCATTTACCGGTAAGTACATGGCTTTCAGGTGAAAGTTCAGTTATTCCCACACTGGTTTTTATTAATCTGTGGACTACCGGATCAACAATGGTAATTTTCCTTGCCGGAATGCAGGATGTACCAAGACAGCTTCTGGAAGCAGTTGAGATTGATGGAGGCGGATTCTGGGCAAAGCTGCTTCATGTTACGATTCCTATGATGACTCCTACAATTTTTTATAATGTGGTAATGGGAATCATCAATGGATTCCAGATATTTACCCAGTCTTATGTTATGACACAGGGTGGACCAAACAATTCCAGTTTGTTCTATGTATACTATCTGTACAGAGAAGCATTTGAGTTTGGAAGAATGGGAAATGCCTGTGCAGTTGCCTGGGTATTGTTCCTGATCATTATGGTACTGACTGCAGTCATATTTAAGTTTTCCAACCGTTGGGTTTATTATGGAGGAGAATGAATATGAAGAATACAAAGAAAATTATTTCAAAAATTCTAATATACTTTGCGCTGATTTTAGGTGTTTTGTTTTGTCTGGTTCCTTTGTACTGGATGATCAGAAGTTCACTGATGAACACAGTGGAAGTGTTTATGATGCCGCCTCGCTGGATTCCTTCTAAATTTATGTGGGAAAACTATCAGGAAGTTTTTGATACACTTCCCTTTGGAAAATATTTCCTGAATTCATTTATTGTAACCGGAGGATGTGTAGTGGGAACAATGCTTACCAGTTCCATCTGTGCATATGGATTGGCAAGAATTAAATGGAGAGGCAGAAATGTGGTATTTGCCTGCATCATCAGCAGTATGATGCTTCCAGTTGCGGTTACTTTGATTCCTACATTTCTGATGTGGAGAACTATTGGAATAACAGACAGCTTTATTCCACTGATTGTTCCGGCATGGTTTGGAGGCGGTGCATTTTACATATTCCTGCTTCGTCAGTTTTATCT
>ERZ827363.2677-NODE-2677-length-14839-cov-3.279221_pt1 | contig 14839 bp, 17 predicted proteins | sample MGYA00519776_ERZ827363 | MGnify/ENA primary metagenome ERZ827363 (study PRJEB31778, sample SAMEA3449288) | human gut metagenome | biome: human gut; feature: human-associated habitat; material: faeces | place: United Kingdom | collected 2010/2012 ...
TACCTGTTCCCGGACCGCCGGTAAGAATCATACAACCTGCCGAAAGTGCGGTGACAACGGCATTACGTTGCTCGGCGGCAAGGTATAAATTTGTTTTTGCTTCAAGCGCGTCAATGGCTTTTTCTGCTTTTTCTTCGGTCATTGTGAATTTTTGCGTGTTTTGCGACATTGCAATAAGTCGGCGCGCAATGTAATATTCAGACTCATAATAGCTGTAAAGATAGTATGCGTCAATTCCGTCAACTTTATCTTGGAACAGTTCTTTTGAAGAAAGCAATTCGGAAACAGCCGCAATTACTTCGTCATCGGTGACTTTTAATGTGTAGACGGTATGCTCGATTAATACATCTTTTGGCATATATACATGGCCGCTTGTATATGCGGCACTGCGTAAAATATGTATAATTCCCGAACGTATACGCATAATACTGTTTTTAGGCAATCCCATATTAAAGGCTATTGTGTCCGATGTTTTAAAAGAAATGCCGTCAACCATATCAGAAAGGATATACGGATTTTTCTTTATGAGTTCAACCGAATTTGCACCGAGAGAATTGTGTACTTTTACTGCGGTTGTTGCGGAAATTCCGTACTGTTGAAGGAACATAACGATATTTTGCATAGACTGTATTTCTGCAAATTGTTCGCCTATTTTCTTCGCTTTTTCTTTGCTTATTCCTTTGATTTCGGCAAGTTTTGACGGCTGGGTAAGCATTATTTGAAGTACGTCAAGTCCGAAATGGTCGATAAGTTTTTTTGCGGTAGCCTCGCGTATACCGCTTATTATTCCCGAACTTAAATATTTAATAATAGACTCCTCGTCCGACGGCATAACTGTTTCATAATATTCCGCTTTGAATTGTTCGCCGTAATCGGGATGAGTTGTCCAATTACCCGACAGGGCAACGCTTTCACCCTCCGTTATAAACGGCATATATCCTGTTGCGGTGAATTGTCCTTCTTCAACGCTGTCGATTCCGACAACAGAATAACCGTTGTCGGGATTGGAATATATAATTTCTTCAACTGTGCCTGTTACTGTAATAATTTCACTCATTATTTTGCTCCGATACGGCTATTGTGCCGTTTGAAATTCCTGTGATTTCTGCGCCTTTTGTTTCAAGGTATTCTATGTAATCAATCTGTTCTTTTCTGATAGTTTCGCCTGTGTATATAACCGGTACTCCTGGCGGATAAGGTACAACCGTACTGCAAGAAATATGTCCGATTGAATTCTGTAATTTAGTGTCCCTTTGATTTGAGAAAAATGCTTTTTGCGGAAACAGTTTTTCTTTGCAAATCGGTGGAGGCGTTAGATTTAATGTGCTTTTTGCTTTAGGTGTATTGTTTGTAATTTTGATAAGCTCATCAAAAAGCACGTCCATATCCGATTGCGTGTTTGACGGCGTAACGATTAAAACTATGTTGAATAAATCAGACATTTCAATGTCTATGCCGTTATTTGAAAGTATGTCATCAACGTCAAAGCCTGCAATATCAAAATTTGAAAAATTCAGCACAAGCCTTGTCATATCGTCATTTTCAAGAACTTTGATACCTGTATCGGTGATTTTTTCTTTAAATGATTTGCACATATCATATGTTTTCTCCCACATTGCACCGTCGGTTAATTCATCTCTTGCAATGTCCGCCGATGATGCGATGACGTATGACGGACTTGACGATTGAAACATATAAAGTGATTTTTCAAGACGTTTTCTGTCGATTAAATCGCCGTTTATGTGAAGATACGAACTTCCGTTCATTGCATTAAGCGTTTTGTGGGCACTTTGGCATACTGCGTCTGCATATTTTACTGCGGTTTGCGGAAATAAATTGCTTGCGATAAAGTGCGCTCCGTGCGCCTCGTCAACAAGTAAAGGAATATTTTTTGCGTGACATTCTTCGGCTGTGTTTTTAATGTCGGAACATATTCCGTAGTAATTCGGTGATGTAATTATAACCGCGTCAATGTCGTCCGTTAAATGTTTTTTTAGTGTCCCTGTACCTTTAGGGACACTAAAACTGTTGTCTATTTCTTTCGGAAACAATTTTAAATTGATACCGAGTAAAGCGCAAGTGTTAATAACGCTCATATGGCAGTCGCCAGCCGAAAGCAGTGTGCCGCCGGGCTTTACGCCTGCACATATCATAGACTGAATTGCAGATGTTGAACCGCCTGTGAGTATGTAGCTTTTGTCACTGCCGTAAAGGCTTGACAAAAGCTCTTGTGCTTTTAAAACATACTCACCGGGGTGGATAAGATTTTCCGTTTCGGAAAGTTCCGTTACATCAAGGGACAGTAAATCTTTTTTTAATCCTCTGCCGTTTTTGTGACCGGGCATTGCAAATGATATTCTGTTTTGTTTTGAGTATGCAAGCAAATGCTCATACAGTGGTGCTGACATAGACACATCTCCTTATTTGTTTCCTATTATTATATAAAATTTTTGCGTATATGTAAAGTAATATGGAATACAAAATTGAAAAACGCAAAAGAATATGATATAATAGTGACAGGTTCAATAACAATAGTTATTTTTGGAAAGGACAGATAAATTATGAATGTATATGATGCGATAATGAAAAGAAGAACGATAAGAAAGTTTGAACAAAAGGCAGTCAGTGAAGATAATCTTGTGAAACTTGTGGACTGTGCAAGAGTTGCGGCATACGGCGCGAATGTTCAGCCGCTTAAATTTATGATTGTAAACAACAGCAAAACGCTTCAAAAAATATACCCAATGACAAAGTGGGCAGGCTATCTTGCAGACGGTGCACCGAAAGAGAATGAACGCCCTGCGGCATATATAGCGGTACTTGGCGACAGCAGTATTAAATCAAATAAAATGTATGAAGTTGAGGCAGGCGCGGCAGTAACAACAATGATGCTTGAGGCGGTTGAAATGGGACTTGGCACTTGCTGGCTTGGGGCTATACAGCGCGATGAAATAAAAAAACTTTTGGAGTTGGATGAAAATCTTAATGTTGTATATTTGCTTGCGGTAGGCTATCCGAAACAGGAAAGCAAAATCGTGGATATGAAAGATAATGACGTTAAATATTATGAGGACGAAAACGGAGTTATAAATGTTCCGAAACGTTCGCTTGAAGAAATACTTATAAAATAAAACAAAAGGGACATCACTTGATGTCCCTTTGAATTTACTTGATTATGCGCCTAAAATAACAAGAACTGTTGTTGTTATAAGGAAAAGAATTGCAATAGTTGTTGTAAGCTTAATGAACATTGCTTCCTTAGTAGTTCCGCCGTTCTTTTTAAAGAATGAATCGCCCATATCAGAAGATGCACCTTGAATACCTCTCATACCCGGATCCTTACCTTCCTGAGCCATAACTACAAATATAAGTATAACAGATACTATCAAATGTAATACCAAAAATAGAGTTTGCATTATATAAACCTCCTTTTTCTTCTAAAGTAAATCATTAAATACTTATCTATTATATCACAAATTCTAAAATTTGCAATACTTTTTTTGCCTTTTTGTAAATCAGTTTTGTTTTTAATGCTTTTGAGCAAAATATGATAAAAAATTTCTGATAATAGCAAAAAACTGATGGTAACTGTACTTAAATTGATGTATAATATTATTATAATTAATATTACGGAGGAATTTTGTAATGGAAAGATTAAAGAGAACGGAAAAAAACACACTTACGGAACGTGTACTTCAATTCGGTGAGGGCAATTTCCTGAGAGGATTTGTGGATTGGATGATAGACAAACTTAACAAGGAAAACGGCGGAGATTACGGTGTGACAATAGTTCAGCCGCTTACGGGCGGACTTGTTGATAAGTTAAATGCGCAGGACGGACGATACAGCTTGTATTTAAGAGGACTTTTAAAAGGCGAAAAGGTTGAGGAAACAAGAATTGTTGATTGTGTGACAAGAGGTATCAATCCGTATACAAATACAGATGAATTTTTTGACTGTGCAAAAAATCCCGACTTACGTTTTATCGTTTCAAACACTACAGAGGCAGGTATCGAGTACAAACCTAATCAAAATCCCGATGATTTTAACGGACTTACTTTTCCGGGCAGACTTACGTTGTTTATGAAGAAAAGATTTGACGAGGGATTGGGCGGCTTTATACTTCTTCCGTGTGAGCTGATTGACAAAAACGGTGACAATCTAAAGGAATGTATTTTAAAGTACAGCGTGGATTGGGGTTACGGCGGTGAATTTGAGAAGTGGATTGAAACTGAAAACCATTTTACAAATACACTTGTGGACAGAATAGTTACAGGTTATCCGCGAGATAACGCAAAGGAAATGGAGCAGTCATACGGTTATCTTGATGATATGATTGACACTGCGGAGATTTTTCATTTGTGGGTAATAGAGGGCGATAAGAAACTTGCGGAGGAAATACCGTTCCACAAAATCGGTCTTAATGTGCTTTGGACAGACGATGTTACACCATACAAGAAACGTAAGGTGCGTATTTTGAACGGTGCGCATACAATGACAGTGCTTGCGGCACATCTTGCCGGTCTTGAAACAGTCAAGGACGCAATGGACGATGAACTTGTATTTTCATTTATGAAACAGGGTATTTTTGAAGAAATTATTCCGACACTTGATTTGCCTAAAAACGAACTTGAACAGTTCGCAAATGACGTAATCGAAAGATTTAAAAATCCGTTCATCAAGCATTATCTTTTGAGTATTGCGCTTAATTCCGTTTCAAAATACAAAGTTCGTGTACTTCCGAGCGTGCTTGAATATATTAAGGAAAAGAATTGTGAGCCGAAACGACTTGTATTTTCACTTGCGGCACTTATCGCATTTTACAGAACAGACGCGGCGAATGATGATAAGACGGTAATGGAATTTATGAAAACGGCAAGTGCGGAAGATATTCTTAAAAAGACGGAATATTGGGGTGAAGATTTGTCATTCTTACTTCCGACTGTACAAAAACATCTTGACGAAATCGAAAAGAACGGTATAAGAAAGGCTATGGAAAAGGTAGTTGACTGAAAATGAAACAGATAAAAATTAATGAAAAGGATAACGTAGCCGTTATGCTTGAGGGCGAATTGAGCGGTCATAAGATTGCCCTTAACGATATAAAAAAAGGCGAAAATATAATTAAATACGGTTATCCTATCGGTCATGCGACAGAGGACATAAAAAAAGGCGACCATATACATACGCATAACATTAAAACGAATTTAAGCGGTGTGCTTGAATACAAATACGAACCACAAAGAAACGAAATACCGAAAACGGAAAAACGCACTTTTATGGGTTACAGACGTGCAGACGGCAAAGTCGGTATAAGAAATGAAATTTGGATTGTGAACACTGTCGGCTGCGTGAACAAGACGTCCGAAATACTTGCAAGAGAGGCTAATAAGCTGTACGGAGATATGTGTGACGGTGTGTTTAATTATGTACATCCGTTCGGTTGTTCTCAGCTTGGCGATGACCAGAAAATGACTCAAAACGTGCTTAAAGGTCTTGTCAATCACCCTAACGCGACAGGTGTGCTTGTGCTGGGATTAGGCTGCGAAAATAATAATATTTCCGTATTTAAAACAGTTCTCGGTGAAGTTGACGAAAACAGAGTTAAATTTATGAGTACGCAGGATTTTGATGATGAAATCGGCGAGGGGTTGCGTCTTATAGGCGAGCTTGCCGAATATGCGAAAAATCAAAAACGTGAAGAATGTGATGTGTCGGAGCTTGTTGTCGGTTTGAAGTGCGGCGGCAGTGACGGCTTTTCCGGACTTACCGCAAATCCGCTTATAGGAAGATTTTCCGATAAGCTTATAAGCAAGGGCGGAAGTACGGTGCTTACGGAAGTGCCTGAAATGTTCGGTGCGGAAACGATTTTGATGAATAGATGTGTTAATGAAGAAGTTTTTGATAAGACGGTTTCGCTTATAAATGATTTCAAGGATTATTTCACAAGTCATAATCAAGTTGTTTATGAAAACCCGTCACCGGGTAATAAAAAAGGCGGTATAACCACGCTTGAAGATAAGTCGCTCGGTTGCGTGCAGAAGTCTGGCAGTGCAGACGTTGAGGACGTTATTGAAATCGGCGGAAGTGTTACAAGAAAAGGTCTTAATCTTCTTACCGGACCGGGTAACGATATTGTTGCGGTAACAAATCTTACCGCGTCGGGCTGCCATTTGATACTGTTTTCAACAGGACGCGGTACACCTGTGGGGGCGCCTGTGCCGACTGTGAAAATTGCGACGAATACAAACCTTGCAAAAAGAAAACCACATTGGATTGATTTTAATGCAGGTGAGATTATAAACGGTGCGGATTTGACCGATGAACTTTTTGAATATGTTATAGAAGTTGCAAACGGCAAACAAACGAATAATGAGAAAAATGGTTATAAGGAAATTTCAATTTTCAAAGACGGAGTTGTATTATGAAAGAGTGGCTGTGCCGCTCTTTTTTTTGACTAAATGACGAAAATGTGATAAACTGAACAAAAAGAGGTGAGATTATGACAAGAAAAATTTTTATACTGACGGCATTTGTTATGATGATATTTTGCGTTAATGCGTGTGCGTTTTCTGATGTACAGAGCGGAAGCTGGTATTATGACAATGTAACCGATATGACAAACCAAGGATATTTAAGCGGTTATGAGGACGGAACGTTCAGACCTGACGGAACTGTTACAAAAGCGGAGCTTATATCGATAGTCGGCAGAATTGCGGGGCTTCAAGAGAGTGCAAAGCAAAACAATCACGGGGCAGACGGTATGGTGCAAACGGCACTTACAAAAGGTTTGTTCGATTGGGACGAGATACCGCCTACGGCACAAACATATGACGAGCCGATAACAAGACAGTTGGCGGTTAAAATTGTTATGAATGCATTTTTTAAAGACGAACGTGGTGATTACAACAGAGTGAGTTCGTCTGTATCTGATTTTGCACAGCTTGACGGACGATATTATGACAGTATGATTGCGGCTTACTGCAAAGGCATTGTATACGGTGATGACAAGGGTAATTTAAACCCGAAGTCATCAATTACAAGAGCTGAGGCTTGTGCGATAATTATGCGTGCGGCGAGTATGAAAGGTGATTTAAAACCTTATGAGCCGACTGTGACGGAGCAACCAAAACCGCAAACGACAAGAAAAGGCGGTGTAAGTGAAAACGGTGCGTTGCACGTTGACGGTACGCAACTTATGAATGAAAACAACGAGCCTGTCGTGCTTCACGGTATGTCGTCACACGGTTTGCAATGGTTTGGTAATTTCGCGACTGAAAATGCTGTTAAAGCAACTGCCGATTACGGTGCAAACTTGTTCAGATGTGCAATGTATACCGATGAGGGCGGATATATAAGCAATCCGTCTGTAAAAGATACGCTTATAAATGCGGTTGACAGTGCGATACGTCAGGATATGTATGTAATAATCGACTGGCATATACTGTCGGACGGAAACCCTATGCAACATATTGATGATGCGGTTGATTTCTTTGACGAAATGTCGGAGAGGTATAAGGACAGCAATGCTGTGCTTTATGAAATATGTAATGAGCCGAACGGCAATGTGACTTGGAACGATAATGTAAAACCGTATGCCGAAACGGTGATACCTGTTATACGTGCAAATACAAACGCTATTATATTAGTAGGAAGTCCGACATGGAGTCAGGATTTGCATGAGGCTGCAAAAAATCTGATTAATGCCGAAAATATAATGTACACTTGTCATTTTTACGCAGGAACTCACACCGATTGGCTAAGACAACGTATAGCCGACTGCGGTTTACCTGTGTTTGTGAGCGAGTGGGGTACAAGTGCGGCTGACGGAAACGGTGGTGTTTATCTTGACGAGGCGCAAAGCTGGATTGACTTTATGAATGAACGCGGAATAAGCTGGGCGAATTGGTCGCTTTGCGATAAAAATGAATCATCTGCCGCACTGGTGAACGGTGCGAATGTGAATGACGGAATAAGTGAGGACGAACTTACCGAAAGCGGAAAATTTGTTTTTAAAAATTTCTGAAAAAATGTTTAAACTCTTAATTTGGTGGTATATATAATACATAAGCACGAAAGAGAGGGGTGGAATTTATGAAATACGTTGTTACGATTGCGAGAACTTACGGCAGCGGCGGTAAGGAAATCGGTAAATTGCTTGCGAAAGAACTCGGAATAAAATATTACGGTCGTGAGATTTTTGAAATGTCACAAGGGGTTGAGAGTGATTTGGATTCCGGCGATGATGAAAGTATTCATAATGCATCTCTTGAAGAGGCTGACGAATTGTTTAAACAACAGTCTAAAACAATTCGCGAAATTGCCGAGAAAGAATCGTGCGTTATAGTCGGACGATGTGCCGATTATGTGCTTCGGGATATGGATAATGTCGTTAAGATTTATCTTTACGCACCAATCAGAGATTGTATGCGTCGCGTAATAAGATTGTATGAGCTTAATCCCGAAGATGCAAAAAGTCTTATTCATTCGATGAACAAGACAAGAGGTGATTATTATCAGCATAATACCGGTTTGAACTGGTCCGAGGCTGTGCATTACGATATATGTCTTAATACAGCCGGACTGAAAAAAGAAAAGATTATTGATATAATCAAAAACTATATAAAAACGAAAATAGTTTGATTTGATAAATCCTCCAAAAAAGCGGTGCTAAAATAACAGCACCGCTTTTTAAATGTTATATTTTATGCTTTGCTATGCTCTGTACCTTGATTGCGGAATAAAAGAGTTATGCACCATAGACCTGCAAGACCTACAATAACATAAATAATTCTGCTTATGATTGCGGCTTGACCGCCGAAGATTGACGCGACAAGGTCAAATTTGAAAAGTCCGACAAGCAGCCAGTTTACCGCACCGATAATTGTTATGATTAAAGCAGTATTGTTCATAATACTTACACTCCTTTTGAATTGGTTTATATTGTTGTTTTTAGTGTAAACAAAGAAGTGAAATTTTAAACGTGGTAATAACTTCATAAAAAACTTCATATTATATATGGGGTGAGAAGATGGGGAGAAAAGCTATGATGTATTTTATTTCTGTTGTTATAATAATAGTAACTACATTGATGTTTGTGCTTTTTGCCAGCGGTGAAACCGATACGAACAATATTGTGTTTTTGAAAGGATACGGTTGGGAAGTGAGGACAAAAGCTGTCGAAAAGGAGGATATTATAATTCCGAAACCTTTTGACCGTGTGTATGAAAATTATAATGATATTCAATTAAAAGCCGGACTTGATTTAAGACCGTATATGGGTATGAAAGGCGTGAGATATACATATATAGTAGAAAATTATCCGAAAGATGTCGGCGAAGAAGTCAGAGCGAATGTAATCTGCATAAATAACGAACCTGTCGGCGGTGATATAATGACTGTAAGTATTCGCGGATTTATACATTCTTTGAACTTTGACGATTCACTTCGTTAAAATTTGATTACAAATTATTAAGTTTTGTAATAATACCAAAAATCATACGTGTAAAAATATACAAAAAAATATTCGCAAAATCATTAAATTTGTATAAAATTTAATGATTTTTTTATACAAAAAAGCTTGCCAAAACGGCTGTTATAGTGTATAATAACAGTGTTGTGACTAAAGTATGCGAAAGCATATAGGTACTGACAAACGATGAAGCGGGAGGTTGCGGCGATTTAACGTCGGTTTTTCTGTGGAGTGAGTCCGATTCATGAAACCGGGCGGCAGTCAATGTATACTTAGGAGAAGTGCGGTCTTTTGACGGCATAAGACAGGATAAGTATGCGGCGAAATTGGCTAACTTTGCCCGAACTCTACAATATGAGGTTCGGGTTTTTTTATAAGGGTGATGCGAAACACCCGGCGGTGTGTGCCATTTTCTTTAAGCGCTGTCGTGCAGATTACAACACAATAACAATTCGAGGAGGGAAAAGTATGGCAGCAAACCAGAAAATCAGAATCAAGCTTAAGGCTTATGACCACGTTGTACTTGATCAGAGTGCTGAAAAGATTGTTGAGATTGCAAAGAGAACAGGTGCTAAAGTTTCAGGTCCTATTCCGCTTCCTACAGATAAGGAAGTTATCACAATCCTAAGAGCGGTTCATAAGTATAAGGATTCTCGTGAGCAGTTCGAAAGAAGAACTCACAAAAGATTGATTGATATAGTTGTTCCGGGTGCTAAGACTATGGAATCACTAATCAAAATTGATCTTCCTGCTGGAGTAGATATCGACGTAATCCAGAAGTAAGATCGTCTATAAAGTGCAGTAGCCTATACGGCTATGATGCAGGTCAAGTTTCCGATAGCTTTTGCGGAAACCAATAACTGTTAAGGAGGAAAAATCAATGGAAAAAGCAATTTTGGGTACAAAGATTGGTATGACTCAAATCTTTGGCGAAGGCGGAGTAGTTATTCCTGTAACTGTTGTTATGGCAGGCCCATGCGTAGTTACACAGAAGAAGACTGTTGAAACAGACGGCTACGAAGCTGTACAGGTTGGTTTTGGTGACGTTAAAGAAAAGCACCTTAACAAACCACAATTAGGTCATTTCAAAAAGGCAGACACTGCAAACAAAAAGTATGTCAGAGAGTTCAGACTTGATGATTGCGAAAGTCTGAATGTTGGTGACGAAATTAAGGCTGACATTTTCGCAGCCGGAGACAAAGTAGACGTAAGCGGTATTTCAAAGGGTAAAGGCTTTGCCGGTCCGATGAAGCACGGTCTACACAGAGGTCCTATGACTCACGGCTCAAAATCAAAGAGAGTTTCCGGTTCAATGGGTATGTGCTCAAACCCTGGACGAGTTTTCAAGGGTAAGGTACTTCCGGGACACATGGGTGTTCAAAAAGTTACAGTCCAGAATCTTGAGGTTGTTAAAATCGACGCTGAACAGAATTTAATCCTTGTAAAAGGTGCAATTCCGGGAAACAAGGGCGGACTTGTTACAATCAGAAACAGCGTAAAGGCATAATCGAGGTTATTGGAAAGGAGGAAATATAATGGCTAAAGTGGCTTTATATAACATGGAAGGCACAAAGACAGGCGATATGGAAGTATCAGACGCTATCTTTGCTGCTGAAGTGAATAAATCAGTTTTGCATCAGGTAGTTGTTAACTATCTTGCAAACCAAAGACAAGGCACACAGTCTACAAAGACACGTACAGAAGTTCGTGGCGGCGGTATTAAGCCTTGGAGACAAAAGGGTACAGGTCGTGCAAGACAAGGTAGTATCCGTGCTCCACAGTGGACTGGCGGTGGCGTAGCACTTGGTCCAAAGCCAAGAAGTTACAGATTCAGCGTAAACAAGAAGATTAAGAGAATCGCTCTTAAGAGTGCTCTTTCAGCTAAGTATGCTGATTACAAAATATTTGTTATAGATGAACTTGCTGTTGACGAAATCAAGACTGCTAAGATCGTAGCTCTTCTAAAGGGACTTGACGTTAATTCAAAGGCTCTTATCGTTACAGCAGATGCTGATGAAAAGGTTTATAAATCAGCAAGAAACATTAAGGGTGTTACACCGACTCACGTTGGTACACTTAACACATATGACGTTCTTAACAACGATGCATTCATCGTTTCAAAGGATGCCATTGCAAAGATTGAGGAGGTGCTTGCATAATGAATTCATTTGATATTCTAAGAAGACCAATCATCTCTGAACGCAGCATGGAAACTGTTTTAGACAGAGAAGGTAACGAGATTAAGAGATATACCTTTGAAGTTCCAAAGACTGTGAACAAGGTTGAAATAAAGAAAGCTGTTGAAGAAGCATTCGGCGTTAAGGTTGCTAAGGTAAACACAATGAACCTTGACGGTAAGACACGTCGTCGTGGTAGAACAGCCGGCAAGACTGCTAAGACTAAGAAAGCAATCGTTAAGCTGACTGAGGACTCTAAAGACATCGAGATCTTCGAGGGTCTTTAATTGATAGCTTGCGATTCGTACGAGTGCACCTCGGAAGCTTTGCTTCCTCGGTCGCGTTACACGCTTTCAAGTCTTCATAAGAATCCGGTCTTACATGCAAGCATGACGACCTGCTTCTTCTGAATCCTTGGCACTCTGAATATCGCGAATATACGCATTCAAAAGCGTGAGAACAAATTTGAAAGGAGAAAAGAAATGGGAATCAAAAGTTATAACCCATATACCCCGTCTAGAAGACATATGACTGGTTCCGACTTCTCTGAGATCACTAAAGCAACACCAGAGAAATCCCTTACCGTGTCTTTAAAGAAAAACGCTGGACGTAACAACCAGGGTAAGATCACTGTAAGACATCAGGGAGGCGGAAGCCGTAGAAAATATAGAATCATTGACTTCAAGAGAAGAAAAGATGGAATCCCGGCAGTAGTTAAATCTGTTGAGTATGATCCGAACAGAACAGCAAACATCGCACTTATCTGCTATGCAGATGGCGAGAAAGTATACATTCTTGCTCCGGAAGGACTTAAAGTTGGACAGAAAGTTATGAACGGACCGGAAGCTGAAATCCGTGTAGGTAACTGCTTACCGTTAGAGCTTATCCCGGTTGGTACTATGGTTCATAACATTGAGCTTCACCCAGGAAAGGGCGGACAGATGGTTCGTTCCGCTGGTAATGGTGCTCAGCTTATGGCTAAAGAAGGCAAATACGCTACACTTCGTCTCCCATCTGGTGAGATGAGAATGGTTCCGATCATCTGCCGTGCTACAGTTGGTATCATCGGAAATGGTGATCACAACCTGATCAACATCGGTAAAGCTGGCCGTAAGCGTCACATGGGAATCAGACCTACAGTTCGCGGTTCTGTTATGAACCCGAATGACCATCCACATGGTGGTGGAGAGGGCCGCGCTCCGGTTGGACGTCCAGGTCCGTGTACACCTTGGGGCAAACCTGCTCTTGGTCTGAAGACAAGAAAGAAAAACAAAGCGTCCAACAAGCTCATCGTAAGAAGACGCGATGGAAAAGCTTTAAGCAAATAATAAGGAGGATTAAGAATGTCTCGTTCACTGAAAAAAGGACCTTTTGCAGATCAGAGCTTACTTAAAAAAGTAGATGCATTAAACGCTGCAAATGATAAATCCGTAATCAAAACTTGGTCACGCCGTTCCACAATCTTCCCGTCTTTTGTTGGACATACAATCGCTGTCCATGACGGAAGAAAACATGTGCCGGTATATATTACTGAGGATATGGTTGGTCACAAACTTGGTGAGTTTGTTGCTACCAGAACCTACAGAGGACACGGAAAAGACGAAAAGAAATCCGGTGTTCGTTAGTTAGTACTTTTCACCAGGCTGCCTGATCGCAAGAAGCGGTTCGGGCAACCCAGGTGTTTACCTGAATATTGAATATGACGAAAGGAGGCACTTTAAAATGGCAAAGGGACATAGAAGCCAGATAAAAAGAGCCAGAAATGAGAGTAATAGAGAGACAAGACCGTCTGCAAAATTATCTTATGCAAGAATTTCTGTTCAGAAAGCCTGCTACGTTTTAGATGCAATCCGTGGCAAAGATGTGCAGACAGCACTTGGTATCCTGACATACAACCCAAGATACGCTTCCAGCGTTATCAAGAAACTTCTTGAGTCAGCAATTGCAAATGCTGAAAATAATAATGGAATGAATGCAGACAACCTCTACGTTGCAGCCTGCTATGCAGATAAAGGACCTACAATGAAGAGAATTCAGCCAAGAGCACAGGGTAGAGCTTACAGAATCGAGAAGAGAACAAGCCATATCACCATCGTGCTGGATGAAAGATAAGGAGGAAAAGCATGGGACAGAAAGTTAACCCACATGGCCTTAGAGTCGGTGTTATCAAGGATTGGGATTCAAGATGGTATGCTGATGCAGACTTCGCTGATTACCTGGTAGAAGACTACAACATCAGAACATTCCTTAAAAAGAAATTATACAGCGCAGGTGTTTCCAAGATCGAGATCGAGAGAGCATCTGACAGAGTCAAAGTTATCATTTACACAGCTAAACCTGGTATCGTAATCGGTAAAGGCGGCGCTGAGATCGAGAAAGTTAAAGCTGAACTTGCTAAATACACAGACAAGAAGCTTATCGTTGATATCAAAGAAGTTAAGAGACCAGACAGAGACGCTCAGCTTGTTGCAGAGAACATCGCTCTTCAGCTGGAGAACCGTATCTCCTTCAGACGTGCTATGAAATCTACAATGCAGCGTACAATGAAATCTGGAGCAAAGGGAATCAAAACATCCGTATCCGGACGTCTTGGTGGAGCTGATATGGCTCGTACAGAGTTCTACAGCGATGGAACTATTCCGCTTCAGACACTTCGTGCAGACATCGATTATGGTTTCGCAGAAGCAGACACCACATATGGCAAAGTTGGTGTAAAGGCATGGATCTACAATGGTGAGATTCTTCCAACTAAAGGAACTAAGGAAGGGAGCGATAAATAATGTTAATGCCAAAAAGAGTTAAACGTCGTAAACAATTCCGTGGCTCCATGAGAGGAAAAGCCCTTAGAGGTAATCAGATCAATTATGGTGAATTCGGTCTTGTTGCTACCGAGCCTTGCTGGATCAGATCTAATCAGATCGAGGCAGCCCGTGTTGCTATGACCCGTTATATCAAACGTGGTGGTAAGGTTTGGATCAAGATTTTCCCAGATAAACCAGTAACAGCAAAACCAGCAGAAACTCGTATGGGTTCCGGAAAAGGTGCCCTGGAATACTGGGTAGCAGTTGTTAAACCAGGACGTGTTATGTTTGAGATCGCAGGCGTTTCTGAAGAAATCGCTCGTGAGGCATTACGTCTTGCAATGCACAAGTTACCATGTAAATGCAAAATAGTTTCTCGTGCAGAGTTA
>ERZ827363.2680-NODE-2680-length-14821-cov-2.966477_pt1 | contig 14821 bp, 8 predicted proteins | sample MGYA00519776_ERZ827363 | MGnify/ENA primary metagenome ERZ827363 (study PRJEB31778, sample SAMEA3449288) | human gut metagenome | biome: human gut; feature: human-associated habitat; material: faeces | place: United Kingdom | collected 2010/2012 ...
TTCGTCTGTACCGTTTTTCTTTTCATAAACCTATAAAATCACGACTTGTGAGAGGGCGCTGATATCTGCCCTTCGCAACCTGTAAAAACACTACAGAATCTGCGCTTTCTTTCACGCAAAATAAACCTGCTTTCTCTCATCCTATTTTATTTTGTAGACTCCTTAAGGACAACTTCGTATGGAAGCAATGTTCTTGTCTCCACTTCCGCACCCTCGATCACATCCAATACCGTTTTACATGCAACCATGCCAAGCTCTTTCGCATCAAAAGAAAGTGATGTAATGGACGGCACATTATTTTCCAGTACGGAGCTGTTATAAAAAGATGCCACACGGATATCTTTTGGAACCTTGACATTCTTTTCACGCAGCTTTTTCAATACCCTGCTGCACACCGCATCGTCCATACACAAAATACATTCTGCCTTTCGCTCAAGTACCTCTTCCACGATCTTATCGATCACCACATGATTATCAAGATTCAAAAAAAGCATTGTCGGATCAATGACCTCACCCATTTTTTCATAAGCTTCCCGGAATCCCCGCAGACGGCTCTGTGTGACCACATGGTTCTCATCTCCGCCGATCAGTGCAATACGCTTCATTCCCTTCATTAAAATAATGGATGTAAGTTCTTTACACGCACTTTTGTGATTGTGGTCGATCTGGATCACACCTGTATAATTGGAGGAACCGATCGTCACAAATGGTACTTTTTTTTCCTGAAGATACTCAATCTGCCGGTCCTCCACAAACGTCCTCATCAGGATCACACCATCTACTTTACGGTTTGAGATAATGCGCTCTAACGAGGAGATATCGTTATTTTTACAGATGGAAAGCAGGATATCATACTCCATAATTCCGGCGATCTCCTGAATCCCGAATAAGCATTCCTGAAAGAACGTGAGATCCACAACATCATATTCTCCCGGCATGACCACACAAAGATTATATGTTTTTGACTGCGCCAGCCCTTTGGCGATAACGTTTGGCTTATAATCATGCTCCTCAATATATTTTAATACACGGTCTCTCGTCTCCTGCCCGATCCGTCCCTTCCCTGAAATGGCTCTTGAGACAGTGGTTTTTGAAACACCGAGTGCTTCTGCCACATCTGCGATCGTTATATTTTTCTTCTCTTCATTCCCCATAAAACCCCTTCTTTCCTCAAAGCAGTTACTTCCCCTGAATTGTGTTGTGGCTTCCTGCATTGCTCGCGCTCCTGCCACAATGTTACTTTGTCCTGCCCTGATGTTGCTGCGCATCCTTTGCGCAACAATATTATTATCATCCTATTTTCGAAAAAAAGCAATGACATTTTTATATATTTTCCAAACAATCTTTTTGTTTCTGTTCACTTATGCCTTGTTCCGGTAACAATTCTGTTTTTCGCATCAACATCGGATTTACATTTGTTTTTCCTGATGTTATAATATGTTTGCGCAATCGGTTGCGTTATCAGATAATAATATAGAAGATCACACTGATTGTCAACATGAAAATATTTTTTTGGGGGACAATATGAAAACAGACCATTTACTTTTCGGGGCAGCTTATTACTCGGAATACCTTCCATATGACCGCGTGGAAAAAGACATGGAAATGATGGAAAAAGCAGGCATGAACACGATCCGTATCGCAGAATCGACCTGGAGCACCATCGAGCCAAAAGACGGTATCTTTGATTTCACACATCTCGACAAAATGCTTGAGGCGGCTGCACGCCACCATATTTCTGTCATTGTCGGGACACCGACCTACGCCATCCCGGCATGGCTGGCAAAAAAATACCCGGATATTCTGGCTTTGACCAATAACGGTCAGAACATTTATGGTGCAAGACAGAATATGGATATCACACACGCAGGCTATCTGTTCCACTGCGAGCGGGTTATCCGCGCAATGATGGAACATATCAAAGATGTTCCGCATATCATCGGGTTTCAGCTGGACAATGAGACCAAAAGCTACGGCACTGCCGGTCCGCGTGTCCAGGCAATGTTTGTCGATTATTTAAAGGAAAAATACCCGGATATCAATGAATTCAATCGCGAGTTCGGGCTGGACTACTGGAGCAACCGCGTCAACACATGGGAAGATTTCCCGGATATCCGTGGCACGATCAATGAAAGCCTTGCCGCTGAATTTGCCAAATTCCAGCGTCTGCTTGTGACCAGATTTTTAGCATGGCAGGCTGCGATCGTTTCCGGATACAAGCGCCCGGATCAGTTCATCACACAGAACTTCGACTACGACTGGACAGACCATTCCATCGGCTATCAGCCGGAGGTCAACCAGTACGAAGCTGCCAGATGCATGACCGTTGCCGGATGTGACATTTATCATCCTTCCCAGTCACTTCTTACCGGAGAGGAGATCACCTTCTGCGGCAACATCTCGCGCAGCTTAAAGAAAGACAATTACCTTGTTTTAGAGACACAGGCTCAGGGAAATATTGCATGGCTTCCATATCCGGGGCAGCTCAGGCTTCAGGCCTACAGCCACATTGCAAACGGCTCCAACAGTGTCATGTACTGGCACTGGCACTCGATCCACAATGCGATTGAGAGCTATTGGAAGGGCATCCTGTCACACGATTTTTCCGAAAATGAGACTTACCAGGAGGCTGCATCCATCGGTGCAGACTGGAAGCGGATCGGCACCCACCTTAAAAACCTGCAAAAGAAAAACCGTGCTGCCATCCTGCTTGACAATAACTCCCTGACCGGACTGCGTCTTTTCCCATTGAAAGCCCTCGGCAATTACAGCTATAACACTGTTGCCCGCTGGCTTGGTGATGCTCTGTACCATTTAAATATCGAGTACGACATGATCTCCTCTGCGGAACGTGATTTTTCTTCCTACGGGTGCCTGATCGTGCCTGCACTTTACAGTGCTTCCGAAGATCTGCTCACCGCAATTTCTGATTATGTAAAAAACGGCGGACATCTGATCACGACGTTCCGTTCCGGTTTTTCAGATGAACAGTTAAAAATTTATGCGGATACACAGCCTCACATTTTACAGGAATGTCTTGGTATCCACTATGACCAATATACCTACCCGGTGGATGTTTCGGTAACACTGCCTGATTTTATGGCTCATCCATCCTGCTCCGGTCATGAAAATGCGGCTTCCGATGCCGGCTCGTCATGTTCCGATGAATCCTGCACAAACAGCAGCAAATGTCTGCACTGGATGGATCTTGTGACCTGTGATACCGCCACACCGCTCTTTTTCTACGATCACCCGGTCTGGAAAAAATATGCAGCTGCCACAGTCAACCAGTTTGGAAAAGGTTCGGCACTGTATCTCTCCAGCATGTTTGACGGTGCTCTTCTGGAAAAAGTTCTGGTTCATTACTTTGCCTCGCTTCCGGAAACACTTTTAGCACATCCGGAATGCCACTTTCCATTGATCATCCGGGAAGGTGTCAATGATTTTGGAAAACGGGTAAGATTTTACTTCAATTATTCCAGTGAAAAACAGACCGCCATCTGCAAAGGGATCTCTGGCACGGAATTATTGTCCGGCAGAAAAATAATGGAACAGGAAACGCTTCCGCTGGAACCATGGGGCGTGGTGATCGTGGAAGAAAATTAATTTTTCCTTCACATACACAAAATATGCCGCACGAGAAGGTATTTTTTCGTGCGGCATATTTTTTTAGTGCCATCTTATGAATTTCATTTAGAAGTGTTTATTTTTTCTGTATGCGGTTCCCATCAGCGCACAGCCAAACAGTAATAATATCACTGCTGCTGCGATCGGTGTGTTATCCGAAGTCTTCGGACTTGCGATCACACTGCCTGTTGTCTGGCTCATATCTGTGTCATTTAAGACGATGACATAATCGGATGCATGTGAGAACTTAAAGTCTACAGTACCATCTTCTTTTACCTGTACTGCCTGATAATACTCAAACTTACCGGTTGTCTCGTTATAGTAATAAAGATTTGCTATTTTTCCACTGTAGTCCGTGCCAACGGAAAGTCTCAATATTCCCTCAAAGCCAAATACTCCGTCATAATTTAAGGAAAGCTGAATGGTTTCATTTCCGTCTGCCAGCGCTGTCACTTTCTGTTTTGGAATATCACTTGTTCCCACAACCAGACCAAGATCGATCGGCGCTGTCACATTACCGGTGATATCTTTTCCATTGATGATCCAGCTGGCCTGATCACTTACCTTGAAGGTTACGTTCATATCTTTTCCTTTGATACTCTCGAACACATTTGCTGGAATTTTTGTTGTCTTTAACAGGTTTACACGGATTTTACTTCCGGTTTTTGCCTTATTCACTGCCTCGATCACATTTGCAAAACTCTCCTCCTGCACGGTTACTTCTGCTACAGCCTGTTCTTCCTGTTTTGGAGTTGTCTGGACTGCAGAATTGACCTGACTGGAATTGTTTCCTGATGTCTGCTGATTTCCGTTATGATCCTCTGTTGTTTTTCCATCTGGCTTTTTATCATCTGTTGTATTATCCGGAGCCGGTTCTGTTTTTGTCTCCGCTGTCAAAACAATCGTTCCACCATCTTTTGCTGCCGGAATGGTAACAGAAACGTTCTGGTCAGCAGAAACAGTGTAAGTTTTTCCATCATAAAGGTTTTTAAGAACTGTTCCGGCACTCTCTGCTACCGGGATCACTACTTCTTTCTCTGCCTCTTTCACATTCATTCCTACATATAAGGTGTTGTTTCCATAACTTCTGCTGATCACTTCATAGCCATCTGCGTCGGAAACTGCAACTGTGCTTCTGTTTCCTCTTGCAAATACATCTGTGTACGCATTGCGGATTGCAAGCATTGTCTTGTAGTGGTTGTAAATACTGTTGCTGTCTGCTTTCTGTTTTTCCAGCTCTGTCCAGTCAAAGTCGCGGCGGTTTGTCTGGAGCGGCCAGTTGTTGGCTCCACCCTGTCCAATCTCCTCTCCATAATAGAGCACCGGCTGACCTTTTGCGGTAATCTGAAGTGTTGCTGCCACTTTCATCAGGTTGTAAGCTTCTTCTTCGCTGATTTTGCTCTCATTTACAAGTTTATACTGCAGAGTGTCCTCATCATGGCTGCTCAAAAAGCTTCCCATGACAGAGGTGTTGTTGATCGCATTGTTTCTCTTCTGCAGTGAATTTTCCACGCTGGAAATATTTCCTGTCACAAAGTTCTGTGCAAAATCGTTGAAATCAAAATCAAGAAGTGCATCCATCGTTCCGGTTCCTAATTCTCCTGCATTGTTGGCATATCCTGCACCGGAATACTCTCCTATCATTTTAAAATCAGGATTTACTTTGGTCAGGGAATTTTTAAATGCTGCCCATGTCGTTGTCTCTACATGTTTTACAGTATCCACACGATAATAGTCAATATTGTATTTTGACATCCACTCGGTCTGCCATGCAACAAGCTGGTCTGTCACTGCTTTGTTTTCCGTCACAAAATCAGGCAGATCTGACAATGAATCATATTTATCATCACCACTGATCGTGTTGCTGGAGTCACGGATCATGGAAATACTGTTTCCATCTGCATCTGTTAAAATGCTGTTAAAGTAATCTTCTCTACCGTATCCTGCATGGTTTAATACTACGTCCACCATGATTTTCATTCCCTTGCTGTGAGCGGCATCCAGTAATGCTTTGAACTGCTGCTCTTTTCCAAGATGTTTGTTTAACTTTGTGAAATCACTTGCCCAGTAACCATGATAGCCATAGGTAGCGGTATCTGTCTCATTATCATGCTGATCCTCTGTGATATTTTCTACGATCGGAGTGATCCAGATTGTGTTCACACCCAGATCTTTTAAATAATCCAGTTTCTGGTTTAATCCGGCAAAATCTCCACCGTGATAGCTGGAACCGCCTTTTTCACCAACGTTATAATCGCCTACTCCGTAAGCATCATTGTTGCTTGCATCTCCGTCAAAGAAACGGTCTGTCACTGCAAAATAAATCACTGCCTCATCCCAGTCAAAATCTCCGGCACTTTTTTTGCGCTCTGTGACGGTAACATTTGTCGCTGTTGTGTATACATTTCCATAAATATCTTTCACTGTGACCGGAATATTTTTTACGCCTGCTGCAACTGTATTCAGGCAGGAAATTGTTCCTTCCATAAGTTCCGGCTCGATCGCAAACTCTTTTCCCAGTCCCAGCTCACTCAGATCGGCTGTGATCGCAGCAATTTCAGATGTTTCAAGACCTTCTCCGTCTTTTGCAGTCAATTTTACGGATAACACATTGTTGTCATTGTAATCCATTGCATACTGTGATAAAGAAGCCGTTACGCTCACATTTGCTTTTTTGAAGTGGCATACGCTGCATTCTTTTCCATTGCTGTCGTTTGCAGTTACATCATTAAATGCATCTAATTCCTCTTTTCCATTTACCACATAGTAATAATAGTAATCACCCGTGGAAACGCCAGTGAAATCGTATCCAAAGCGGTCATTTGCTGCATCATAAGTCATCGCGCAGGTCTGTCCGTTGACAACCACACTGACTTTGCCGTCTAAAGAAGCAAGATTGTTTTCTGCTGCCAGTGTATCGTTCCTGTAGTAAAAATGGATCGTATCATTAGCTCCATCCATCTCGTAACCTGCGTTGTATGGCAATACCTCTGTGATTCCCTCTCCCTGCGTAAACACTGCTTTGACCAGTGACTGTCCTGCCGGGATCGTCACATAATGATCTCCGCCGTCTTTGTTTGCCCACTCATTGTCAGCAGTACTTTGTCTCATACAGAAAGATAACATCAGATCTGCCTGCGAATCTTTTACCGGAATTTTGGCAACCATTTTTCCATTGATGTCTGCAAATGCTACAGATACATCAGAGCCGAATCCACTGTTCCATGTAAAAATGTTCCAGCCCTCATAATCCTTTGCCGGTCTGTCGTACTCGATCATGATGCTGCGTGATTTTGGCTTAACCAGTTCCGGAAGTGTTGTGTACGCCTGATTGCTGTTGGATACAATATAGAGTGTGACGTTTTCGGCTGTTGCGCTGTTATTGTATAAAACCGTATCTCCCTGCCATTTCCACTCGTCTTTAGATCTTGGAATTATCTGGACGTCGGTATATGGGAGTGTCACATCTGCACGCAGCCACTCATTTCCATCGGAAAGTTTTTCCTTTGCAGTGAAAAGAGTTCCTGCTGTTGCACCCGCACCGGATTTCTGCCAGATCCATAAATCAGATGCATTTTCTGACATATGTGTTGCATCGAAATCGTAATAATAAATGGTGTAATGATAAACTACCTCTACCACTGGAATTATTATCTCTTTTTCAATTCCATTATAAGCAGCTGCAACTGTCACTTCCGTTCCCTCATAAGATAAAGGAACTAAAATTTCGTTACCATTTAAAGTAATTCCCTCTGTTTTTGCTGTATATGTAACACTCACTCCATTCTGAACATTTCCATCGTCACCATAATAAGTTCCTGTTACCGGAAGTTCCATCGTAACACCTTTTTGAATCTGCGCAGGTACTTCTACCACAAGATCTTTTATATATGCGATATTTACCTTAGTTTCCTTTGCCTTATCTGTTTTATCCAAAGATAATGTGACATCTGCCGGTGCATTAAGGTTCAAACTCAAATTGTCACTATTTTGCGCCCAAGGTTTATTCCATCCTTCGGTTGCCGCATCCTCTAAAATTTTATATTGATACTTTCCTGCCGGAACGGCATTCAATGTAATACTATAAACATTTTCATTTTCAATTGATTTCACAAAATTTGGCTTTGCACTTGGATCCCATGCCATTCCCGGAATATTTCCTACTAAAAGAAAAGTTGTTTCCGTCTTCGGTAAATCCGGAACTGCTGTTGTTCCATCTGCATCCAGATAATATGCCCATGCTCCATCTTTCTGAATATAATATACATCTGTCGGAGTATCTTCCGTATACTGTGATAATTTTGAATCATATCCGGGATTTTTGTTATTTCCAGGATTATCAAAATCCAAAAACTGAAAACCTGTAAATGTGCCTTTGACACTCAGTGTATACTCTGTTGTATCACCTGTCTGTGTCATAAAAAAGCCTTTCGCTCCGCCCCATTCCGGTATCTCTGTACCATCCGGGCTTTCCGTATTCGTATTGCCCGTCACTGCTGCTGTTCCTCCCCAGAACTGTATTGCCGGCGTTGTCCAACCCCAATTTGACGGCATCATAAAGTGGATCGTCAGATTCTTCTCTTTCTCCGCTGCCTGCACCGTACTGCTTCCGCTGCCAAGCGCCGGAACCATTGTTACTACCATTGCAAGCACTAGCAGAAAACACAGTACTCTGCTTGCAATGCTTTGCCTCTTTTGAAAGCTTTTCGTTAACTTTCTCATTCTTCCTTCTCCTTTTTCTCCCCTACTTACATGTGATTCTATAACAATCCCCCTCTTCACATGTTTTCGTTTTTTTTCGCATTTCTATTGTATTCTAAAATATTGTATTATTCTATACGTAATAAATCCCGAAATCTCGTCCAAATTTTTGTGAATTTTAACCAATTAAAGTATAAAAATGCTCATTTTCTTATTTTGAACATAAAAAAAGAATCCGGCATCGCACTAAAAAATGCGAATAACCGGACTGTTAATGATTATATGTTTTTATTTTTCTCAACTTGACTTTTAGATGTCTCGTTGCTATTATAATAGTAAAGGTGCTACCGATAGACGGTTAGCCCGGTTATTGATTAATTATCTTAAATAATCGCCAATTCCCAGGTTGGCGGTTATTTTTTTTGCTAATTTTATAAATAAAAGTAGCAAACGCAATCAGCATTATAACAAATTCAAACAAGTCTGAATATGTAACCATCTTGCATCCCTCCGTCAACAAATTTCCTCTTTCGAAGATCTCTATGTAATCAGAGGGTCCAGTCCCTCTGTTGAGGGCTTAACCGCCTACCGTTTTCTCGTAGCACCTCATTCATTATACCAAACCAATAAAATCAGTGCAATTTATTAAATTTTTAAAGGAATGCTTTTAATAAGCAAAATTCTGTACCCAGTAATAAGTAGAACCATCATAATAGCAGGAAACAGAAATTTTTGTATAATTAGCATTTAAAATGTTGGCACGGTGTCCATCACTTCGCATCCAACCATCCATTACCATGTCTGGTGAAATTGCTCCCTTTGCAATATTTTCGCCAACGTTCATTTTTCCTCCTGCGGAGTTATGACTAAAATCAGTGGTGATTTCCATTGCTCTTCGATCGGAATATGACGCCATACTACTATCCCAAGTCAATGCAGTTAAGCCATTATTTGCTCTTTCCTGATTAACCAATGCAAATACCTGCTGAGCATAATCGCTATTATAATATCCCGATTCCTTAGTATCATTAGCCTGATCCCCTTCACCTAAAGAAATTATGAATGCTTCTCTTTCTTCTGGAGTCATTGAATCGAACATTTCTGCAAATTCAGCATCTGTCATTCCTAAATCATTAACAGTGTCATTCCCTTTATACTCTCCAGTTTGTTTTTTTCCAGCAACATTTACATTGCCAGATTTTTCACCCTTAGAAGTATCATCACTTGTCTGTAAAATCAGACCTGTTTTTTCCATCAGAGCTGATGCATCCAAACCGATATAAGTCACTGTTACCTCATAATCTGCCTCATTCGCATTGCCAGCCTGATCCTCAACAGTACAATGAACGTTTAATACTTCAATAGGATTTTCTTTCTGCAGATTAAAAGATTTCTGCTCATATTCGTAGCTGATCGCATTGTCTCCGCAAAATGCATCACTGGCTGCCGCCCACTCCGCATTTGAAAAATCCGGAAGCTCATGCAGCATGTCTGCAATCTTTTCCGCATCATCCGTGTTGATGTCGTCAATACTGATCCCGGATGCATCCACCTCAAGATCGATCACATTCTGTGCCAGCTCTGGAGCTGTGCCATCCACGTAAACGTTTAATGTTATATCTGTAAAATTGCCTTCACTATCTTTTACCTGGGCTGTCACTTCATAGCAGCCTTCTTCATCCAACTGAACACTTTCTTGATAGTCTGCTTCATCATACGAATCAGTAGTATCTACCACCGCTTTTTTCTGCAGCATATCATCATAATCACAGGCTGCAAGATCATCCTTCCTCTCACAAGAAACGATCCCACTGGAAGTTTCCGATGCATCTTTGATCTCCGTTACCAGATCATCCACGATCAGAGTTCCCGGCTGCATGTAGATATAATCTTTTGCTTCGCATTGCGGTGAAGTCGTGTCCTTCACCTCTACCGTAAACGGATAATTTTTTCCATCATATGCAACGGCAGCATTGTACGAACCAACTTTTGTTTCATCTACTGCTGACAGATCAAGGCTTGCATCCTTTAAAATTTTCTCATCCGGATTCTGCAGATAATCTGCAACATTTTCCGACAGCTCATCGCCAAGCTCAAGTGTCACTGAGCTCTGCGCGAGTTCCACCTTGGAACATCCGGCAATGCCAGCCACGCTTAAAAAAGTCATTCCTAAAAGTACGAATTGTTTATTTTTATAACTTGTGTTCTTCATTTTGTGACCTCCAAATGTATTTTCTTATTATAATATAAATGTACCACAATATCAAGAACATTTGTTCTGTCACAAAAAAGAGAAGCAAAAATCATTTTTCCTCTGATTTTTGCTTCTCTTTTTTGTGAAAATTTCATTTTAAAATTTATAGATATCCTATAACATCACAATCGGCATATGCCAAAATGCTCCAAACTCCGCTTACTGTGCCACAGTTCCATCCGTTGTCTGCGCTGCCGGATCCGCAGGAGCAACTGTTGAGCCATCTGCAGGGGCTGTTTGGTCTGCCGCAGGCTGCTGTGCAGCCGCTGCAGCGCCACTCTTTAAAGCTGCCAGTGCCGCCTCATCATCCACAAGTGTCTGATAATTGGTAACATAACTCTTTGCTGTATCCGATAACGCATCGTATGCTGCTCTTGCTGCCACGATGACAGGTTCACTCTCTAATGTTACTGTTCCGATGCTGTTAATGGTGTTGACAACCGCTGTTGCCTCTTTCTGTTTTACGGTATCACTTTCCGTACCCGGGAGGTTATAAACAAGGACGCAGTATCCTTTGTCGATCGTCTCATAGATTTTCTTGGCTGCCGAATATGGAAGATTGATGCATCCATGAGATCCTCTTGTCTTATAAATATCTCCTCCAAAAGCTTTTCTGGAAGTCAGGTCATGCATTCCGATGTCACCATTAAATGGCATCCAATATGTAACAGGTGTTTCATAGTCCGGTCCGCGTAAAACAGCATTCAATGTTTTATAGGTAAGCATAAATGCGCCGCCTGGTGTTGCATGCCCTTTTGCAACATTTCCGGATACAAAATCGGACTCTGTCACAAGCACACCATCTTTATAAAGGAACAAATGCTGTGCAGTAAGGTTAATCTCCACATAGGAATTACCATAATCATTTTCGCCATGACTGTTTGCAGTCTGCGCATAAACCGGTTCACGTTCCACTTTTTTTCCGGCTTTCAGATCATCTAAAATCTGTGCCACTTCCTCGGAATTGTTGATTTTCCATCCGTAAGGTCCATTGGAAATTGTGACCGTTGAACCATAGGAAGTTTTCAGTTCTTTTGGCTTGTAGCAGGTGTTGTATTCACTTGCGAGTTCTTTTACAAAGGAAAGGACTCCTTCCTCGTCCACCACAAGATTTAAATCATCATCCACAGAAATCCACTCGGAAATACGCTCTCCGTCTAACACTTCTTTTGCGACATCAAAATCATATGTGATTGTTGTTCCGACATAACTATTCATCTCGTCAATCACTGCCAGCAGCTTTTCATTGTCGTCTTCGATTTCAGGTTTCACATAGCAGTCAGCCTCGTCAAGATCAAGCTCATCTGCCAAAACCAAAATGGAATCCTCCACTGCTTTTTTGAATGTGTTCTTATCGATCGTTGTACCATAATCTGCCGGAACCAAAGAATATCCGTCCGCTGTATATGCGGAAACAGTTGCATCCACCGGCTCACGCTGTTCGGATGCCTGCATGCAGTTTAACTGATCGATCTGACTATCCAAAGCGTCCTCGTCAAATGTTACCACTTTTGCAAGTTCAAGATTGTCATGTTTAAACAGTGTCACCACCCATGCGAACCCATTCTGTCCATTCAAAAGTTCTTCCACTTCACCGTTGAATACCGGTGCGATCTGAATGGATTCTCCGGAAATGCTCTCGCTGCCGTCCTCACGCTCTGCCAGATTCAGCACATAGCTGTCGATTTCCTCTGTGATGAGCTGCTCAACTTTTTCCACTGATTTGCCACCGGCTTTAATTCCGTCAATGGTTGTTCCAAAGCAGAAATGACTCTGAAAAAAGATTCCAAACCCAACATAAACAACCGCGAGACATGCCACGACTGCACCGACAATCACGAAAATTTTCTTTTTTTCTTTTTTCATAATTCTTCCTCTCACTCTTTTGTAGCTTATTCAAAAAGACGTAGCGATATACGCCCTATTTTCAGCAAAACCATACTCTATTATAGGTAGAAAAAAGGCTTTGTCAATAAATTGTGACAATCGTAATATTTGCGTAATGAATTTGTTTCAATTCGTAACAATGCAGGTAAAAATTTCCTCCTGCATTTGTTTGTAGGGTTGCACAAAAACCAGCTATTTACCTTAAGAAATCTTTAAATATTCAATAATCTTTCTTAAAAAAGAGGAAAGGGAATTGTTTCCTAAAATTGCCTATGCTATAATCCCACAATGTAGGGAAAAGAAAATATTTTGACTTAAAAACCTGTTAGGAAGGTGATATTTTGAAGACCGATATGAAAAGCAGACTCAATGCTTTTATAGAAAAAAACAAACATGCATTTCTGCTTCTTTATTTTTGCATTTATTTTCCGTGGTTTCATCATTTAGAGCGGACTGTCACAACACATTTTCATGTGATACATACTGCATTAGATGATCTGATCCCATTCTGTGAATATTTTATTGTTCCTTACCTTTTATGGTTTGGATATGTTGCATGGGCTGTTGGATATTTTTATTTTAAAAATAAAGATGAATATTTCAAACTCTGTGCCATGCTTTTTACCGGAATGACCGTTTTCCTTGTGATTTCAACGATCTATCCAAATGGTCATTATTTAAGACCGGCTTACTTTGAGCATAACAATATTTTTATCCAGTTAGTCAAATGGCTGTACGCAACGGATACCCCGACGAATCTGTTTCCGAGTGTCCATGTGTTCAACTCCATTGCGGTCAATATTGCGGTGTGGCATAGTGATAATTTCAAAAAAAATAAAGCTGTCCGCTATGGTTCCGCAGTTTTAATGGTACTTATTATTTTATCCACAATGTTTTTAAAACAGCACTCTGTTTTCGACGTTGTGACTGGAATGGTACTCGCAGTGTTTATGTATTCTGTTGTTTATACAACAAACTGGGCTGCTGTCACCGCTGCAAAACCGGTGCGCAAACCAAGACGAATTTAAAAATTACTGTAAAGTTAAAAGGACATAGTTCTTTCCTGTATTCAGGATAAGAACTATGTCCTTTTTGTTTTCCTATGTATTACCATAGCTTCAATAACTGGATTCCTGTTTTCATAACTTTATACTTCACATCCTCAAGTTCTGCTGCAGCATTTTTCAGCTCCTTGCGGATTTCAATATGCTGCGGGCAATGCTTCTCACACTTTCCACAGGAAATACACTGGGATGCACTGCTCGTATCTTTTCGAAATGCAGTACACTGCAGGTAATCTCTTCTTCCCGATTTTTTTCCTTCGGAATACATCGCATTATAACAGCGGAATGTACCCGGAATATCCACTCCTTTTGGGCATGGCATGCAGTAACCACATCCTGTACATCCCACTTTTACATTTTTCTTAATCTCATCTTTTACCTTTTCGATCAGCTCCCGGTCGGATGGTGTGAGACATCCCACCAGTGACTCGCTGGCAGTTTTTACATTCTGTTCCACCATCTCCATGGAATTCATGCCGGAGAGCACACAGGTCACTTCCGGCTGGTCGTAAAGCCATTTCAACGCAAGTTCTGCCGGAGTGCGATGTTTTTCATCCCTGCGGAATAACTCTTTCGCAGATTCCGGGAGAAGGTTCACCAGACGTCCGCCACGAAGCGGCTCCATGATAATAACCGGAAGTCCTTTCCGGTTCGCATAACGCAGTCCTTCCACACCAGCCTGAGAATGTTCATCCATATAATTGTACTGGATCTGACAGAAATCCCAGTCGTAAGCATCTACTAACTGACAGAACATCGCGGAATTACCGTGATAGGAAAATCCGATCTGCCGAATCTGCCCGGACGCTTTCTTCTCCCTGATCCACTCTTCCATCCCCAGTTTTTTCAATTTCTCCCAGGTTGGAATGTCCGTCAGCATATGCATGAGGTAATAATCAATGTAATCGGTCTGCAGGCGGCGCAGTTCCTCCTGAAACATTTTTTCCACGCCATCGATCGACTTGATCAGATAATGCGGAAGCTTTGTGGCAAGGTTGATTTTCTCCCTGCAATGATTCCGGTGTAAAATTTCTCCCACTGCCACTTCATTTCCGGCATACACGTAGGCAGTGTCAAAATAATTGACCCCCGCCTCAATTGCCGCCATCACTTCTTTTTCTGCTTTGTCAAGGTCTGCGCTGTTCCCCTTTTTCGTAAAACGCATACAGCCGTAGCCCAGCGCAGAAATATCGTTTCCATATTTATCTTTCCGATATTGCATGCTGCTATCTCCTCTCGGTGTTTAATGCCTCCAGTTCTTCCATCCAGATCCGTGCAGACGCATCCG
>ERZ827363.2681-NODE-2681-length-14819-cov-4.602818_pt1 | contig 14819 bp, 12 predicted proteins | sample MGYA00519776_ERZ827363 | MGnify/ENA primary metagenome ERZ827363 (study PRJEB31778, sample SAMEA3449288) | human gut metagenome | biome: human gut; feature: human-associated habitat; material: faeces | place: United Kingdom | collected 2010/2012 ...
AACCTGTGACCTCCTGCACGTCAAGCAGATGCTCTACCAGCTGAGCTAACCGCGCTTATTGCGCCGCCTCTTGGCGACGCATATTATTATAGCAGAACGACTTCCAAATTGCAAGCCCTTTTTGCAAAAAAAATCAAATTTTTTCTGCGTCGCGCAAATCGCCCCGGCAGCGCCAGACCGCCAGCAGGATAAACACAAAGCATACGACCCAGGTCGTCGGCTCACAAAAGCAGACCGCGCGGTAGCCCCGGACCGGCACGAGCCATACGGCAAAGATCACCTTGCCCACAAGCTCCAGCCCGCTGGCCAGCAGCGGCTCTACCGTGTGCCGGATGCCCTGCAGCATATTGCGCAGAATGACCAGCACGGCCATCGGCGGGATGACCGGTGCGCTGATTTTCAGGTACAGCAGCGCGTTGGAGATAATGACCTCGTCCGTGCTGCCCGTGATGCCGCGGATGGCGGCCCCGCCCAGCAGGAAGGTGAACGCCATCACAAACACCCACCACACAAGATAGATCGCAAGCGCGGCCTTGACGCTCTGCCAGATGCGGCTGCGGCGGCCCGCACCCAGATTCTGGCTGCTGAACGTCGCCACGCCGATGCCCAGCGCACCGCCCGGGATAAAGTACAGCTCCGCCAGGCGGCGCGCGGCGGTCTGCGCCGTGATGTAGACGCTGCCCAGCGCGTTGATGCTGCTTTGCAGCGCCACGCTGCCCAGATTGTAGATGGCGCTCATCAGCCCCATGCTCAGGCCCGCCCAGAACATACTGGTCACGGCGCGGCGCGTGGCAGCCCCGAGCTGCCGGGGCGTAAAGCGCAGCTCCGGGTAGCCGCGCAGGATGTACACAACGCCCAGCACGGCGCTGATGCCCTGCGCCAGCACCGTGGCAATGGCCGCGCCGCGCACGCCCAGCCCCAGCGGCCCCATGAACGCGGCGTCCAGCCCGACGTTCAGCACGCTGCTGAACAGCAGGAACAGCAGCGGCGTCACGCTGTTGCCGACGGCGCGCAGCAGCGCAGCCTCCATATTATAAAGCATCGTCAGCGGGATGCCCAGCAGAATGACGGTCAGGTAGGCGGACGCGCCGCCCCATGCCTGTGCCGGGACCTGCAAAACGGTCAGCAGCGCGTCGCGGCCCAGCAGGGAACACCCCGTCAGCACCAGCGACACCGCCGCCGACAGCGTGACCATCCAGCCCACGGCGCGGCGTATCCCGCTTTCATCGCCCGCGCCAAAATAGCGGCTGACCGTCAGCGCCAGGCCGTTGTTCATGCCGAAGGCAAAGTTCATGATAAGCCCGTACAGCGCCGCCGTCGCGCCAATCTCCGCCAGCGCGGCGGAGCCCAGCAGGTGCCCGGCCAGCGCAGTGTCGGTCAGGTTGTACAGCTGCTGCAAAAGGTTGGAGCAGAACAGCGGCATCGAAAATTGCAGCACCAGGCGGAACGGGTCGCCCTGGGTCATATCCAGCACACGGCTTTTGTGCGCGGTGGCCATAATGTAACATCTCCTTTATTGGTTGCAGGGTCTATTATACGGGACGGCACGGGGCGTGTCAATCGGATTGTTCCGGCACGGGACCCGGACAAAACCGCCGGGAACGCGGAAAGGGACGTGTGGAATTTTCCCAAACAATCAAATTCTTTTGCGGATGGAAAGCCGGGCCCGGGTGTCGTATAATGCAGACAAAAAGCAAATGCTGCAACACTGTTATTTTGCAAAGAAGGAGAGAGCTTATGCAAACCTGTACACTGGCAGTCGACATCGGCGCGTCCAGCGGGCGGCACATCGCAGGCACCGTGCAGAACGGGAAAATCACCCTGCAGGAGGTCTACCGCTTCGAAAACGGCGTCCACCGCGAGAACGGCCACCTCTGCTGGGACATCGACACCCTCGCGAAAGAGGTCGTCAACGGCCTGAAGGCTGCACACGACGCAGGCTTTGCCCCCGCGACCATCGGCATCGACACCTGGGCCGTCGATTTTGTCCTGCTGGATGCGGACAATAAGCGCACCGGCGACGCCGTCGCCTACCGCGACGAGCGCACCGAGGGCATCCGCGAGGCGCTGGAAAAGGAATACGGCCTGACCTTTGCCGACCACTACGCCCGCACCGGCATCCAGTACCAGCCGTTCAACACGGTCTACCAGCTGATGGCGCTCAAAAAAGAGCACCCGGAGCAGCTGGCCGCCGCCAAAACGTTCCTGATGGTGCCCGACTACCTGAACTACCTGCTCTGCGGCGTGCCCGCCAATGAGTACACGAACGCCAGCACCACGGCGCTGGTGGGCGCGGACAGCAGGGACTGGGACGATGCACTGATCGAAAAGCTGGGTCTGCCGCGCGGCATCTTCCAGCCCATCAAGACCGCCGGGACCGTGCTGGGACATCTGACGCCGGAGATTCAGAAGGCTGTCGGCTTTGACGCCGAGGTCATTCTGCCCGCGACCCACGACACCGGCTCGGCGTTCCTCGCCGTGCCCGCGCGGGATGAGTACGCCGCTTACCTGTCCAGCGGCACATGGAGCCTGCTGGGCGTGGAAAACGCAGCGGCCATCACCGGCCCGGACAGCTGCGCCGCCAACTTTACGAACGAGGGCGGCTATGAATACCGCTACCGTTACCTGAAAAACATCATGGGCCTGTGGATGATCCAGTCCGTCCGCCGTGAGCTTGGCGAAAAGACCGGCACCCGCCCGAGCTTCCCGGAGCTGATCGCCGCCGCGAAGGAGGCCGCCGACTTCCCCAGCTGCGTTGACCCCGATGACAACCGCTTCTTAGCGCCTGCCTCCATGATAGAAGAAGTCAGGGCCGCCTGCGCCGACACGCACCAGCCCGTGCCCGCCGCCACCGGCGAGGTCATGCAGTGCGTCTACAACTCCCTGACGCAGGACTACCGCCGCGCCGTGGAGACCTTGCAAAGCCTGACCGGCAAGACCTACACAAGCCTGAACATCGTCGGCGGCGGCAGCCAGGACGGCTACCTGAACCAGCAGACCGCCAACGCCACCGGCCTGACCGTGTTTGCAGGCCCCACCGAGGGCACAGCGCTGGGCAACCTGATGGTGCAGTTCATCCACAGCGGCGATTTTGCCGACCTGGCCGAGGCCCGCGCCGCCATCCGGCGCAGCTTTGAAATTAAAGAGTATCAGCCGGAGTAAACGACCCGGCGGGGTGGGGGCACCCCGCCCTACATCCAACCGTAGGGCGGCATGCCCTCATGCCGCCGCCAGCCTGCCGTTCACCCCGGTTTGTAGGGGAGGGTCTTGACCCTCCCGTGCCCGCGCCCGACACCGTATACTTCCCGGGAGGGATAAATCCCTCCCCTACACGCACATCACAACAAATCCATTTACAGGAGGTCCCACCATGTTAGTCGAAACCAAAGCCCGCGTTGGCGTGTTCGCCATTGCGCTGGGCGCTTACCTGCCGCAGTTCCCCACGCTGGTCCCCGAGTTTGAGGGCCAGTACGCCGCCTTCAAAAAGACGCTGCCCGACACCGTCGAGGTCATCGACGGCGGCATCGTCACCACCAAGGAGCAGTCCATGGCCGCGGGCGATAAGTTCCGCACCGCCGACGTTGACCTTGTCATTCTGCAGCTGCTGACCTACGCTACCTCTTACAATATGCTGCCCGCCGTGCGCGACCTCGACGTGCCCGTCGTCCTCGTCAACGTGCAGAAGAAGAAGGCCCCCGACTACGCCAACACCGACACCCCCACCTGGCTGGGTGAGCTGTACGCCTGCGGCGCTGTCGGCGAGATGGTCGCTGATCTGGAGCGTGCCGGTAAGCGCCACGCCGTCATCACCGGCGTTGTCGAGGGCGGTGACCCCGCCGTGCAGGCCGAAATCAACGACTGGTGCAAGGCCGCGCAGGTGCGCCGCCGCTTCCGTGATACGAACCTTGCGCAGATCGGCCGCCCGTACCCCGGCATGATGGATCTGTACATCGACGAGACGAACCTGTACAACCGTATGTGGCTCTACACCAAGCAGTTTGACTGGGAGAAGATGTGGGCCATCGCCGACAACATCACCGACGAGGACGCCATCCGCGCCAAGGCGCAGGACATTCTGGACACCTTCGATATTGAGGGCGGCGGCACGGTGGAGAAGGTCTGGGATATGGCCCGCTACGTTGTCGCATTTGAGCAGTGGGTCAGGGACGAGAAGATCGCCTTCGTCGCCAGCCACTACGACGGCTTCGCCAAGGGCGTGGCCGGTAAGCTGGACTCGATGCTGATCCCCGCATTCTCGATGCTCATCAAGCAGGGCACGGCCTGCGCCGTCGAGGGCGACATCAAGGTCGCCATGGCCATGTCCATCCTCAAGACCATTGCGGGCTGCGGCCAGCTGAGCGAGATGTACTCCATCGACTTCAATGAGGACATCTGCATCATCGGCCACTCCGGCTCCGGCGACGCCGACATCTCCACGGCCAAAAAGCCGACCATGAAGATCGTGCCCGTGTTCCACGGCAAGACCGGCGGCGGCTACCTGACCCAGTTCTACCCGCCGGTGGGCGATGTGACCTATCTGGCTATCACGCAGGACAAGGACGGCCACTTCAAGTTTGTCGTGGCCGAGGGCGTCAACGAGCCCGGCCCGATCTTCACCTTCGGTGACACGAACATGCGCACCCGCTTCAGTTGCGGTGCCCGCGAGTTCGTCAACCGCTGGAGCGAGGCCGGCCCCACCCACCACATGGCCGCCGCCATCGGCCACCACATCGACACGATTTTGAAGGTTGCCGAGATCTTCAACGTGCCGGTGGATGTGATCACGCGCTGATTTCGGGATGCCTTCCCCCTTGGGGGAAGGTGGCCGAGGCCCCGCCCGAGGCCGGATGAGGGGTGAGCTTGCCGAGGTATCCCGTTCATGGGAAATCGCCGCGAAGCCGCCCCTCATCAGTCGGCGGGCGGAGCCGCCGACAGCTTTCCCCAAGGGGTAAGCCACTCTGACGAAAAACTCCCACGTATGCCGGAACGGCACCGCAACCGGGCTGTATCCGGCGGGAAAGGAACAACTATGTCCGAAATCATTCGTGTTGAAAACCTGAGCTACATCTATAACCAGGGTATGCCCGACGCGACGAAGGCGCTGGATGACGTGTCCTTCACCGTCGAGGAGGGCGACTTTGTCGGTATCATCGGCTCGACGGGCAGCGGAAAATCCACGCTTATCAGCCATTTCAACGGCCTGAACCGCCCAACGTCGGGCCGCGTCCTTGTGGACGGCAGGGACCTGTGGGAGCAGGGCGCAGACCTGCGCAGCTTCCGCTTTCTCGTCGGCCTTGTCATGCAGTACCCCGAGTACCAGCTGTTTGAGGAGACCTGCGCCCGCGACATCGCCTACGGCCCGCGCAACATGGGCCTGGACGAGGCCGAGGTCCAGCGCCGCGTCAGGGAAGCCGCCGCGTTCGTCGGCCTGTCCGATGAGCTGTTGGAAAAAAGCCCGTTTGAGCTTTCGGGCGGGCAGAAGCGCCGCGTTGCGATTGCGGGCGTCATGGCCATGCACCCCCGCGTGCTGGTGCTGGACGAGCCCGCTGCCGGTCTGGACCCCGAGGGCCGCGACACGATCCTGAGCCAGATCAGGGACTACCATGAGAAAACCGGCATCACGGTGCTGCTGGTCAGCCACTCGATGGAGGATATTGCCAAGTACGCCAACCGCGTGCTGGTCATGCACCGCGCCAAAATTGCCATGTATGACACGGTGGAAAACGTCTTTGCCCGCGCGCAGGAGCTGCTGGAGCTGGGGCTTTCGGTGCCGCAGGTCACGCAGATCTTTTTAAAGCTGCGCCAGATGGGGCTGGACATCCCCGCGGACGTCTACACGATCCCCTATGCGGTCAAAACGATTCAAAAGGCGCTGGCCGCCAAACAGGGAGGTGGGGCAAATGCTTAAAGATATTACGATAGGTCAGCATTTTCCCGGGCATTCCATCCTGCACCGCTGCGACCCGCGGCTCAAGCTGGTCGCGACGATTGCCTATATCGTCGTGCTGTTTGTGGCCCCGAACCCGCTGGGGCTGGCACTGTCCATCCTGCTGCTGGCCGCGCTGTACAAGGTAGCACAGATTCCCGGCAAGATGATTTTGAAAAGCCTAAAGCCCATCGTGCCCATCGTGATTTTTACGGCGGTGCTGAACCTTTTCTTCGTCACGGGGCAGGGGGAGCCGCTTGTACACTTCTGGGTTTTGAACATTTACGCCGAAGGTGTCAAATATGCCATCCTGCTGGCGGTGCGCGTCTGCGCACTGATTGCAGGCACGAGCCTGCTGACCTACACGACCAGTCCCATCGTGCTGACCGACGCCATCGAGAGCCTGCTGCGCCCGCTGGCGAAGCTGCACTTTCCCGTGCATGAGCTGGCCATGATGATGACGATTGCGCTGCGGTTCATCCCGACCCTGATCGAGGAGACGGAAAAGATCATGAACGCCCAGAAGGCCCGCGGCGCGATGCTGGACAGCGGCACATTTACCCAGCGCATCAAGGCGCTGGTGCCGATCCTGATTCCGCTGTTCATCTCGGCGTTCCGCCGCGCGGACGAGCTGGCCATGGCTATGGAATGCCGCTGCTACCACGGCGGCGAGGGCCGCACCCGGCTGAAGCAGCTGAAATTCACGAGCGAGGATTTCCGCTGCCTGGTGGTAATCGCGGTGGCGTTGGTAGTCATTGCCTGCACACGGTTGTTTGTGCCGGGGTTGGCGTAAGATTTTGCCGCCCTGTAGGGGCCGGATATGTCCGGCCCGCAGCTTTCCCGCAAGTACCTGCTTTTCTTACACGACCGGGCCGGGCATACCCGGCCCCTACACAGTTCTTACTATGAATTATCTACTCTGGATAAGCTACAAAGGCACCCGCTACGCCGGTTTCCAGGTGCAGCCCAACGCACCGACGGTGTGCGCGGTCTTGCAGGACGCCATGCAGGCGGTGCTGGGCCAGCGGCCCGATGTAAAAGGCTGCTCCCGCACCGATTCCGGCGTCCATGCGCGGCGTTTCGCGCTCAGCTTCTGCTATACTGGCAAGGTGCCCATGGCAAAGCTGGTGCCCGCGCTCAACGCGCATCTGCCGCCGGATATCCGCGCGGTAGACATCCAGCCTGTGCCGGACGACTTCCACGCGCGGTACGCCGCCCACGCCAAGACCTACCACTACTATATTTTAAATGCGCGGGTCGATGACCCCTTCACCTTCGACACCTGTTACCGGGTCGGCCCGCCGCTGGACGTGACCGCCATGCAGGCTGCCGCAAAACAGTTCGTAGGCACGCATGATTTCTCAGCGCTCTGTGCGTCAGGTTCCAGCGCCGCCGCCCACGGCGACACAGTGCGGACAATTACAGATTGTACTGTTATACAAAGTGGCAGCCAAATTGTCATTTCCGTCACGGCGGACGGCTACCTGTATAATATGGTGCGCATCCTGGCGGGCACGCTGGTGGACGCCGGGCTGCACAAGCGCACGCCGGAAAGCATCCCGCCCCTGCTGGAAAGCCGCGACCGCCGCCAGGCCGGGCCGACGCTGCCCGCAAAGGGGCTATTTTTGGAGAAGGTAGAGTATCCGAGGCTGAACGCCGTTTTGTAGGGGCGGCGTCCTCGACGCCCCGCGGGCGCCTATGGAATGCGCCCCCACGGATTCTGTATGCAGGGGCGGGGCGTGCCCCGCCCGCAGCTTTCCCGCAAGCTCCTGCTTGCCCTACAATGCGATACCGTAACGAAAGGAGGCCCGCCCTATGAACAAATCGGAAAAAGAACGGTTGGCGCGGCGGCAGCGGATGCTGGCGCGGGAACAGGGGCAAGCCCCCGAAGCCGGTATCCGCGGCACCAGCGGGGATATTAGCCTGCGCGTGCCTAAGCCGGTGCGGCGCGGTGCGCCCCCGCCCAAAACGCCTGACCCCGCAGCAGGGGAGACCGCCGCGCGGCTCAAGTCCCTGACACCGCTCTACAAGCAGCGGCAGCATCGGCGGCGGGTGTTTTTCGCTGTCGTTATCGCCGCGCTGGCCGTGGCCGTCGTGGTCATGACCGGTACGCTCTCCGCGTCGCTGGCGCTGCTGGGCGATACCATCGACAGCGCCATTTTGTACATCGACCGCACCGACGGCGGCTGGCCCGCCACCACCGGTATCACCGACCCGCTGCAAATCGAGCCGCTGGCCGGGGGCTTTGTGGAGCTGGGGGCCGAGGACGTGCTCGTCTACTCGGCCTACGGATCCAAAATCCTCAGCTTGCAGCCATCCTACGCGCGGCCGGTGCTGGCCGTGGGCGGTACCCGCTTTGCCGTGTACAACCGCGCGGGCAACGAGCTGACCGTGTGCAGCCGCACCCGCACGCTCTACTCCCAGAATTTTGACAGCGGCATCCTGCTCTGCGCCATGTCCAACAATAACTCTCTGGCCGTTGTGACCGAGTCGGGCCGCTACGCCGCCCAGGTACGCATCTATGACCCCTCGATGCGGCAGACGTACAGCTGGGAGATGACCCAGTCCGACGGCACCCCCATCGCGGTGGATTTTGCCCCCGACAGCCGCAAATTTGCCGCCGGGATGCTGGCCGCCCGCGATGGCCAGTTGAGCTGTTCGGTCTATTTTATGAACACCGACGCCGACACCGAAGGTCCGGTCTACACGGCCCAGCAGGGGAGTATGCTGCTGCGGCTGGACTGGCAGAGCGAGAGCCGCGTCATGGCGGTGTTTGACACCTACATTGCCGTGCTGGACCCCCGCACCGGCACCGAGACCGCGCGGTATGATTTTGGCGGTGCCACGCTGCAAAGTGCCGCACCGGGCCGCCGCCAGACCGCGCTGCTGCTGAATGTGCGCGGCGGCAACAGCCTGGTCACGCTGGATGAAAACCTGGCTGCCATGGCGGAAATTCCCGCCCGGCAGGCGTTTGGCGTGTCGGCCACCGACACGGATATCTATTTACTGTGCCCCAACGCTGTGGAGTGCTTCGGCTACGACGGCGTGCAAAAGTGGGTGCAGAGCAGCCTCGATGCCCGCCCTCTGGCCGTGCTGGACGCCGCCCAGACGCTGGTGTTTACCGGGAGCAGGGCCAGCGTGCTGGAGGCACCGAACTAAAAGCCTTCCCCCTTGGGGGAAGCCATTCGCACCCCAAAACATTTACACAGAAAGAAGTACCCATCTATGTCATTTTCTCCCGCTATTCTCTATGATATTCTCTTCCTTATCGTGTTTTCCTTCGCCGCGGTCAAAAGCTGGCAGAAGGGATTTCTTGCCGGGCTGGCTGAGCTGATTGGCGCGGTGCTTGGCGTGGGCATTGCCGTATGGGGCAGCCGCACGCTGGCCCCGGAAATTTACCAGCGCTTCTTCAGCGACGCCATCGCCAACAAGGTGGACCAGGCCGTGGCACAGTCGGGCGGGGACATGGCCGCTGCCGTGCAGGGGCTGGACTTTTTACCGGAAAGCCTGCGCACTGCCGTGGCCGCCGGGCTGCAAACCGCAGGCGACCAGCTGCCGGAAAAAATCACCGCACTGCTGGAGCCGCTTTTCCTGCCGCTGGTGCAGGTCGTTCTGTTCGTGCTGCTCTGCGTCGTGGTACGGTGGGTGTTCGCCCTGCTGGTACGTCTGCTGCGCGGCATCAACGGCGTGCCGCTGGTAGGCGGCGTCAACCGCCTGCTGGGCCTGGCACTGGGCTTGTGCACCGGCGCGCTGGACTGCTGGCTGCTGGCTCTGGTGCTCTGGTTCCTCGTCAGCGTCACCGCGGGCGGGCTGGACTGGCTGAACACCGCCGTATTGCAGCGCAGCGTCGGGTACAGCTTTTTTGGCGCGTTCAATCCGTTTTTAGTCCATTATTAAACATTTTTTGAACAAACCCCGCCAAAACTTGCATTTTGGCAGGGTTTGCTTGATAATAGTAATAAGGTGGTACGGCGGGGTGGTCATGCCCATATGCCGCCGCAGGGCGTCGAGGACGCCCCACAAATTTTCAGCAATCCCACGTGCCCATGCGGCACTTTCCATAGAGGTGAAGTATATGCTTTGTGTTAAATGCCAGAAACGCCCGGCCGTCGTCTTTGTGCAGCGGCTGGAAAACGGCAAGGCCATCCAGGAGGGCTACTGCCTGACCTGCGCGCGTGCTATGCACATCCAGCCGGTGGATGACCTGATGAAACAGTTCGGTATGTCCGACCAGGACCTGGAGAGCATGGAAGAGCGTATGTCCAGCTTTTTGCAGGAGGCCGCCGACTCCGGCATGATGGCCCCCATGATGGGCGGCGATATGACCGACGGCGGCGACGAGAACGCCCCGCAGGACGATTTTGTCCCCGGCGGCAGCCCGGTTTTTCCCTTCGGCTTTGGTGCGCGCCAGCAGAAAACTGACGACGCCAAGGGCAAAAACGGCAAGAAGGACAAGGCTCCCCGCCGCAAGTTCCTGGATACCTACTGCGAGAACTTGACCCAGAAGGCCCGCGACGGCAAAACCGACCGCATCATTGGCCGCGACCGCGAAATTTACCGCACGATCCAAATTCTTTGCCGCCGCCAGAAGAACAACCCCTGCCTCATCGGCGAGGCCGGTGTCGGCAAGACTGCCATTGCCGAGGGCATTGCCCAGCGCATTGCCGAGGGCAAAGTCCCTGCGCGTTTGCAGGACAAGGAGATTTTCCTGCTGGATATGACCTCCCTCGTCGCAGGCACCCAGTTCCGCGGCCAGTTTGAACAGCGCGTCAAGGGCCTTATCAGCGAGGTCAAGGCCGCCGGCAACATCATTTTGTTCATCGATGAGATTCACTCCATCGTGGGTGCCGGTGATTCGGACGGCTCGATGAATGCTGCCAACATCATGAAGCCCGCGCTCTCCCGCGGGCAGATGCAAGTCATCGGCGCGACGACCTTTGCCGAGTACCGCAAATATATCGAGAAAGACTCCGCGCTGGAACGCCGTTTTCAGCCCGTCAAGGTCGAGGAGCCGTCGCTGCTGGACACCATCGAGGTCATCAAGGGCATCCGCGTTTACTACGAGAAGCACCATTGCGTCCGCGTGCCGGATCCCATCGTGACGAGCATCGTCAAGCTGTCCGAGCGGTACATCACCGACCGTTTCCTGCCCGACAAGGCCATTGACCTGTTGGACGAGGCCTGCGCCTGCTGCAACCTGCGCCACCCCGAAATCACCGAACTGATCGAGACGCAGCGCACCGTGGCCGACCTGGAAGCCCGCGAGCACGAGCTGGAAAACCCCGAGCCGCAGAACGGCCAGGACGCCGCCATCGACTACGAGGCGCTGGCCCAGGTCAAGACCGATTTGGCGAAGCAGCGCGAAAAGCTCCCCGCCCTGCAGCTGAAAGTGGCTGAAATTGAAGTCACGATGGACGACGTGGCCCAGGTCATTGAGCTGTGGACCGGTGTGCCTGCCGTGAAGATCAAGGAGACCGAGTACGGCCGCCTGCAAGGGCTGGAAGATGCCCTGAAAGCCCACATCATCGGCCAGGACGAGGCCGTCCATGCCGTGGCCGGGGCCATCAAACGCGCCCGGGCGGACCTGTCCGGCCGCCACCGCCCGGCAAGTTTCATCTTCGTCGGCCCCACCGGCGTCGGCAAAACCGAGCTGGTCAAGCAGCTGGCAAACCAGCTGTTTGACACGGTTGACCCGCTTATCTCTATCGACATGAGCGAGTATATGGAAAAGTACGCGGTGTCCCGCCTGATCGGCTCGCCTCCGGGCTATGTCGGCTACGACGAGGCCGGGCAGCTGACCGAGAAGGTGCGCCGCCATCCGTACAGCGTCGTGCTGTTTGACGAAATCGAAAAAGCGCATCCTGACGTCATGAATATCTTGCTGCAAATTTTGGACGAGGGCAAGATCAACGACGCCCAGGGCCGCACGGTGGACTTTTCCAACACGGTCATCTGCATGACGTCCAACGCAGGCTCCACCGACACAGCCGGGGCAACAGGCTTTGGCAAAAAGGCAGAGGTCGCCAGCGCGGACCGCAGCATGAAGGCGCTGCAGGAGTTCCTGCGCCCCGAGTTCATCGGCCGTGTGGACGAGATCATTACGTTCAAGCCGCTGAGCGAGGAAGACCTTGAGAAGATCGCCGCGCTCATGCTCGACGAGTACAAGCCCGGCCTGGCTGCGCACGGCATCACGCTGCACTACACGCAGCCCGCGCTGGCGGACATCGTGGCCGAAAGCTCCACCAAATACGGTGCGCGTGAGCTGCGCCGCACGATCCGCAAGACCATTGAGGATCCCGTCTCCGACGCGCTCGTCGATGGCCGCCTGGATGGCCGCGAGGTCACGCTGGAGCTGGCCGACCACGACGGCAAGGCCGTGCTGGAAATTTAAGGGGCGCACCATGTACAGAAAACTGGCTGCCCTGGTGCTGGCCGCGGCGCTGCTGTGCAGCTGCTCGGCCCGCGTCACGGTGCAGCGTTATCCCGCGGAGCTGCCCCGGGCCGAAAGCCCCGCCGCCACCCCGACGCCGGAGCCTGTGCCCACCTTTACCGAGGAGCAGAAGGCCTACGGCAGCGCCGCACTGCTGACCGATGCCACCGTGCTCGTCAACGTGTTTTTGAACGACGCCGCCCACGGGCAGACCTGGGACGCCGAGAGCCGTGCTGCCGCCGTGCAGCGCACCCAGCTGGCCGTGGACTGGATCACCGAGCAGGCTGCGGGCTACGAGGCCGCGGTGAATCTGATCTGTGATCGCAGCGCGGACGGCAGCGATTCAACGCTGACACGCAGTTATCTTGTGCAGTCCGCCATACAGGGCGGCGAAAATTCCGAGGAAAGCTCCGCTTTTCTCGACGAGATGGATACGCTGTGCGCATCGCTGGCCGCCGACAGCCGTCTGGCTGCCTACGGGGCCCGGCACATCGCGTTTTTGTTCTTCCTGCCCATCAGCGGGACATCCTTCACGATGGCTCACTACGCCGACGACGGCGACAGCTTTTATTATGAATACAGCTGCCTGTACAAAACCGACGCCTACACCGACGGCGAGGCGGAATCCCCGGCGACCTACGCCCACGAGATCCTGCATCTGTTCGGCGCGCCCGACCTGTATGAGGGCAGCAGCGACCCCTACGTCGACGAGGCACTTGTCAGCTATGTGGCCGACACCTACCCCGGCGATATTATGCTGAGCACCTACGAGGACGACGGCTCAAGCCGGTTTGACGCCATCACAAAGGAGATCAGTCCGCTGACGGCCTACTGTCTGGGGCTGACCGACACCTGCCCCGAGCTTGCGCAGTTCCCCCTGTTGGCCGACATGACCCCCGGCGTTTTCTCTTACGGAGCCGACGGGGAAGCGGGGAGCGCGGAGACCGGCGAGAATTGGCCGGGCGCGGTAGCGGTGTAAGGAAAGTAAGCACCGCCCGAAGGGAGAGAGCCTTCCCGCAGGCAGCTGGTCGCCATACACATGCGGGCCGGGCATGCCCGGCCCCTACAGCGGTGTCAAGCCGGGGAAGGGAGGTCACACCCATGCTGAACGATACCTTTCCGCTGCGGGTCGAAGCGATCCCGGCGGCACATGCGTCGGAGTGGCGCGCGGACGACTCATTCCCGCCCAGCGAGACGCAGGCCTGGCAGCTGGTCTTTGTGCGCAGCGGCACCATTGAGGAACGCTGCGATGCCCGCCACGTGCTGCTGCGGGCAGGCGGACTGCTGTTCCACCAGCCGGGGGAGGTCTTTGCTATGACCACCGTCGGCGAGGTCCCGCCCGAGACGCTGCGCATCGACTTTTACTGCACCGGCGCAGCCATGGACCGTTTCCGCGGCGCGATGCTGCACACGGAGCCTGCCGAGCAGCATGACCTGAACTGGCTGGCAAATGCCGCCAACGAGCTGTTCGACGCCGCCCCCGTGCCGGGCGGACGGCCTGTCTTAAAGGAGGAGCTGCCCTTCGGCGCGATGCAGCAGTTCATCATCCATCTGGAAAATCTGCTGATTTTGCTGGCCCGCCGCTGCCGCCGCACCAAGCGCCCTGTGGCCCGCGTCCGGCGGGAGCGCCGCCAGAACGCGCTGGTCGAGGACGCCCGCGCCTATTTTGCCGAAAATCTTGCGCATGAACTGAAAATCGACGACATCTGCACGGCGCTGGGCTGCACGCGGCCCCAGCTGCAGCAGGCGTTCCGCGCGCGGCTCCACCGTACGGCCATGGAGGAATTCTCCGCCATGCGCATCGAGTACGCGGCCCAGCTGCTGGCCCGCGGGGCATCCCCCGGCGAGGTCGCCGCGCAGATGGGCTACTGCTCCGGCGCGTATTTCAGCCAGAAATTCCGCGCTGCCACGGGGCACACGCCGTCCGCCTACCGCCGCATTCAGCAGGGGCTGCCCGCACGGCGGCAAAACAGGCAACAAAAAGGCAAATCAGAATCAAAAACTCCTATTGCAGAAACTCCGCAGAAAGAGTAGAATACAAGCAAAGAGAGGCGAGCCGCTCGGTTCGCACGCAACAATATCATATAACATAAGGAGACGACTGTTATGGCAATTCTGGTTAGCGGTGGCGCCGGCTACATCGGCAGCCACACCTGTGTGGAACTTCTGGCCGCAGGGTACGACATCGTTGTAGCCGATAACTACTACAACTCCTGCCCCGAGGCCCTGGCCCGCGTCAAGAAGATCGCCGGCAAGGACTTCCGTTTTGTCGAGGCCGACATGACCGACAAGGACGCCGTGGAGAAGATCTTTGCCGAGAACGAGGACATTGACTGTGTCATCCAGTTCGCCGCCTACAAGGCCGTCGGCGAGAGCGTTTCCAAGCCCATCGAGTACTACTCCAACAATCTGGCCTGCACGCTGAACATTCTGGATGTCATGCGCCGCCACAACTGCCACAAC
>ERZ827363.2694-NODE-2694-length-14754-cov-6.077556_pt1 | contig 14754 bp, 11 predicted proteins | sample MGYA00519776_ERZ827363 | MGnify/ENA primary metagenome ERZ827363 (study PRJEB31778, sample SAMEA3449288) | human gut metagenome | biome: human gut; feature: human-associated habitat; material: faeces | place: United Kingdom | collected 2010/2012 ...
TCAGGATGCCCTCGCCGTACACCTCCACCAGCACGCCGTGCCGGGTGATGCGGGGAGCCAGCTCCAGGTTCAGCACGCTGATCAGACTGCCCATCAGGGTGCAGGTCGTCTCGTTGGAGCGCAGCAGCGCCACGCTGTGCTTTTTGGCCAGCTCCAGCATCTCCGGGAACGGTTCCAACTCTTCGCTGCGGCCCACGATAACGGCCGGCGGCTGCTGGCGGAACAGCTGTTCCAGCGCCTCGTAGCGCTTTTCGGCCGAGAGCCCGGACAGAAAATTCATCTCTGCCAGACCCATGATCTGCAGACGGAGTTTATCAAAATAGTCATAGTATCCGGCCAGAAACAGACCCGGACGGTTGACCTCTGCGATCTCAACATTGATCTGGTCCAGTTCTTTGGGGGTATAGACCACCTCCAGGCTGACGCGCTCGGTCAGCGTTTTGAGCGAGACGTTGAACGTACCCATCCTTGTTCCTCCTGTGTTCTTGTGCCCGGCTGTGCGCCGGCATCCTTCTTCTTTTTATTATAGTAAAAAATCCGGACGATTACAACGCCTGTTCCCATCTTTTTCTATCCTGCGGGCCAAGGCACGCTGCTGTGAAGAGGTCTGTCCGGGCTTCATACAAAAAGATTTTACATTTACATGGATTTTACATTTGCTCGGTTTCAGATTTTACAATGCATCCACTATACTGAAAATCGGAAGAAAACACGTCAAATCAAAGTGAGGAAAATCCTTATGACTATTTTCAATGTCTTTTCTCTGCTGGGCGGCCTGGCCCTGTTCCTGTTCGGCATGGACATCATGGGCAAGGCGCTGGAAAAGCAGGCCGGCGGCCAGCTGCAGAAGATCCTGAGCAAGCTGACCGACAGCCCGCTCAAAGGTTTCTTTCTGGGTCTGTGCGTAACGGCCATCATCCAGAGCTCCAGCGCCACCACCGTCATGGTGGTCGGTTTTGTCAACAGCGGCATCATGGAGCTGCATCAGGCCATCGGCGTGATCATGGGCAGCAACGTGGGCACCACCGTCACCAGCTGGATCCTGAGCCTTTCGGGTCTGCAGGGCGACAGTGTGCTGATCAAGATGCTCAAACCCACTTCTTTCAGTCCTTTGCTTGCATTTATCGGCATTTTGCTGTATATGTGTAAGAGTGAGAAGAAAAAAGGTGTGGGCACCATCCTCATCGGCTTTGCCGTGCTGATGACCGGCATGACTACCATGTCCAACGCAGTGCTGCCGTTGCAGGGCGAAGAGTGGTTCACCAGCCTGTTCGTCCGCTTCTCCAACCCCATCCTTGGTGTGCTGGTGGGCGCACTGGTCACCGGCATCATCCAGAGTTCCAGCGCCAGTGTGGGCATTCTGCAGGCACTGAGCGCCACCGGCGTGATCACCTACGGCAGTGCCATCCCAATCATCATGGGCCAGAACATCGGCACCTGTGTCACGGCGCTGATCTCCTCGGTGGGTGCCACCAAGAATGCCCGCCGGGCCGCCATGGTGCACCTGTACTTCAACATCATCGGCGTGACCATCTTCCTGTTTGGTTTCTACGGTCTGAACGCCGTGTGCCACTTTGCCTTTGTGGATTTCACCATTGAAGCCTGGGGCATCGCCGTGGTGCACTCCGCCTTCAACATCCTGGCCACCCTCATCCTGTTACCTTTTGCCAACGGGCTGGAAAAGCTGGCCATCCTCACCATCCCGGATTCCCCGGAAAAAGAGAGCTTTGCCCTGCTGGATGAGCGTCTGCTGAACACCCCGGCTGTGGCCGTGGAGCGCGCCCGCAGCGCCACCGCCGACATGGCAGAGCTGGCCCGCGTGGGCGTGGTGCAGGCCATGAGCCTGACCCACCAGTGGAACGACGAGCTGGCCCAGAAGGTGCGTGACGAGGAAAGCACCGTGGACCGTTATGAGGACGCTCTGGGCACCTACCTTGTCAAGCTGTCCGGCCGCGAGCTGAGCCACGCCGACAGCCAGAGCGTGAATACTCTGCTGCACACCATCAGCGATTTCGAGCGCATCAGTGACCACTCGGTCAACCTGCTGGAATCCGCGGAGGAAATGCACCAGAAGAACATTGAATTTTCCAAGGACGCACAAGAGGAGCTGCAGGTGCTGGAAGATGCCGTGCAGGATATCCTGAGCCGCACCACCGACGCCTTCCGCAAGGGAGACCTGCACCTGGCCAGCAAGGTAGAGCCGCTGGAAGCTGTGGTCAACGAGCTGGTGCGTGCCATCAAGGCACACCACATCGCCCGCCTGCAGACCGGCAGCTGCTCCATTGAGTACGGCTTTGTGCTGGACGATCTGCTGACCAACTACGAGCGTGTGTGCGACCACTGCAGCAATGTAGCTGTCGCTCAGATCGAGGTAGCACAGGACAGTTTTGACACCCACGCTTACCTCAACGATCTGCGCCATGGCAAAGATACCAAGGAGAGCGAAGAATTTCATCGTCGACTGGACAAATACCGGGAGCGGTATCTCTTCCCGGACAATCAATCTGCGGAGGAATTTGACAAATGATCTATATCGTAGAAGATGATGACGCCATCCGTGAGCTGGAGCAGTATGCCCTGCAGTCCAACGGTTATGAAGTGGCCAGCTTTGCCAGTTCCGAACCGTTCTGGCAGGCCATGCGCACCGAAGCCCCGGAGCTTGTGATCCTGGACGTGATGCTGCCCGGCGAGGATGGGTTCTCCATCCTGAAAAAGCTGCGCAACACCCCTTCCCTGCACCGGCTGCCCATCATCATGGTCACGGCCAAATCCAGCGAGCTGGACACCGTGCGCGGGCTGGACTGCGGTGCCGACGACTACATTTCCAAGCCGTTCGGCATCATGGAGTTCCTCAGCCGGGTGCGTGCTTCTCTGCGCCGGGCGGCTCCGGAGGAACGGCCCAATGTGCTCAGCTTCCATGAGATCCTGCTGGACAATGCACGTCACAGCGTGACGGTGAACAACCAGCCTGTCGAACTGACCTACAAAGAATACAGCCTGCTGCGCCTTCTGCTGGAGAACACCAACCTTGTGGTGACCCGCGAGACGATTTTGCAGGTGGTGTGGGGCACCGACATTTCGGTGGAAAGCCGCACCGTGGACATGCACATCCGCACCCTGCGCAAAAAGCTGGGCGATGCCGGACACTACATCTGCACCATCCGCAAGGTGGGCTACAAGCTGGCCGATGACGAGGAGGCTGGAGACGAATGAAGCCGCACAGCATGGAAGAAAAAATCAGCTACCGGCTGTTCCTCATGGGCTTTCTGGGGCTGCTGTTCACCGCAGCACTGTGCATCTTTGTCTTTCACCGGGCTTTTACCGCCCAGGCCTGGGATGACCTGGAAAAAGAGAGCGATCTCATCCGTGCCGGGTATGACCTGACCAGCGAGCAGCAGCAGCTTTCTTTCTTTGTGACCGGCGACCTGCGCATTACGCTGATCTCCCCGGACGGCGACGTGATCTTTGAGTCTGCCACTGATCAGCCCATGGAGAACCATCTTACCCGTCCGGAGATCGTGCAGGCGCTGCAGGGCAGCATCGGCAAGGACATCCGTGATTCCCAGACCATGGGATATGAGACCTATTATTATGCCGTGCAGCTGCCCGGCGGCAACATCCTGCGCGTGGCGCAGGACGCCGAAACGGTGTGGTCGGTCTACGACGGAGCCCTGCCGGCCATCGTGCTGAGCTGCGTTGCCCTGATGTTGGCTGCCGCGATCCTGTCCACCCTGCTCACCCGCGCCCTTGTGCAGCCGGTGCTGAACATGACCGAGGATCTGGACCACATTCAGGATAAGGTCCCGTACAAGGAACTGATCCCCTTTGCCGAGAGCATCCATGCCGACCGCATCCTGCGGGAAAACAACGAGAAGATGCGGCAGGATTTCACCGCCAATGTGAGCCACGAGCTCAAGACCCCGCTGACCAGCATTTCCGGGTATGCGGAACTGATTGAGACCGGCATCGCCAAGCCGGAGGATGTGCCCGGTTTTGCCCAGAAGATCCATGGCGAAGCCAGCCGGATGATCCAGCTGGTGAACGATATCCTGCAGCTGTCCAGCCTGGACAACGCCTCCGAGACCTCCTCCATGCCGGAAATGGAGGTCGTGGACCTGCTGGACGTGGCCAAGGAGTGTGTGGAGCGTCAGAAGCTGAACGCCCGCCACGCCTACATCACCCTGACCTATCTGGGCGAGAGCGCACCGGTGCGGGGCAACCGCAATCTGTTGGATGAATTGTGCCAGAACCTGTGTGACAACGCCATCCGCTACAACCGCCCCGGCGGCAAGGTGCAGATCGTGACAGCATGCACCCGGGACGGCCATTGCAGCCTGACCGTGACCGACAACGGCATCGGCATCCCGCGCGAGTCGCAGAGCAGTGTGTTCGAGCGCTTCTACCGAGTGGACAAGAGCCGCAGCAAGGCCACCGGCGGCACCGGTCTGGGGCTGGCCATCGTCAAGCACATTGCCCTCATCCACGGGGCCCGCATCAAGCTGGAAAGTCAGGTGGACGTCGGCACGACCATCACGGTCACCTTCCCCACGGCATCCTGATTTTTCAAGCACCCAGAAATACAACGTCTGCCTGCAACTGCGGGCAGGCGTTTTTTGTTGGGTCAAACCCGTCGGGAGAGCCTGTGCGCAGCAGACTGTGCTCCCGCAGATGCAGCAGGTCTGTCCCCTGCTGCCAGCAGGAACGTACCACCCCAAGGCAAAGCTCTTCCAACTGTTGACGCTGTGCCGCATCCGGCTGCGGCGTGCCGTAGGCCGTCTGGCAGTCCAGACGCAGGGTGGCCATCTGCTTCCGGAGAGCAACTGAGACGGTGCACCGCCGGATGGTTACACGCTTTCCTTGCAGCCAGAAGGTTCGTTTGCCCGGTGTGCCCGTCAGCAGAAGAAACGCCTCTGTCTCGTTTTCTGTCAGGCGCTGCACCGCACCGCTCCCGGTGCGGAAGGCCCCGCTGCCAGAAACCATCACTTTCCCTTCCTGTGCTTCGGGCAAGCAAAGCACAGGAAGCAGCATGCTTTCCTCGTGTGCATACAGCCGTGGCATTGCCGCTGATCTGGCCTTGAGTTTGTCCAGCAGTTTGTCGGGCAGCGTCTCCGTTTTTCCGCACGTCTGCAAGAGTATTTCCAGATCAAATTCCGTGCAGGAAAGTCGGGCCGCTGTGCGCCCGCAGCCGCGTTCCAGCACCAGATTCTCATAAGCTGCCAGCACGGCATCCTCCGTCTGCTCCGGGAACAGTACATAATCGCACAGACGATAATCTGCCGTCTGCGGCAAAGTTCCTTCGGCAGCGGCAAGGGCTGTTTCCAATGTCTGCCCTCGGCCATCGGCGATGCGCAGTGCGGCTGAGGCATCGGCTGCGTCGGCTGCCGCTTCCGGTGACTGATACAAAAGCCCCACCGACCAGGTCTGTTCCTTCTGTTCCAGATAAACCACCCGTATCATACTTTTTTCAGTGGTCTCACAGCGCAGGAACAGCAGGCACCAACCGACAAGCACCGCATAAAGCAGAATTCGGGCCCACCGCTGCTTCATTGCCGCACTTCCTTTCGCTTTTGTATGGCGTACTCCTGCCCCAGCATCCGGATGGCCGTGCACAGCACCCCGATGCGAAAAATCGCGCAGGTCAGCCAGACCAGCAGCAGCGCCGCGTCCAGCCGGGAAAATGTCCCGGTGCTCCATGCACGCAGCAATTCCCGCGCCGGGTATGTCCGACCGAACACCAGTGCCATGCCAAGCGTTGCCGCCGTTTGTACAAGGGCTGTGAGAATGGGCAGGCAGACACCACGCCGCTCCTCCCGGCCGCAGAGCAGCGGTACCGCAAAGTATTCCGCATAGACCGGAACGGTGAATGCCGTGCTCTGCGGCGCAGCCTGCGCAAACAGCCCGGCCCAGTGCATCTGCCGAGACAGCCCCATCAGACACACCGCGCTTCCCACCGCCACAAACCACCACAACACCTGCGCCGGGGCACCCCATGCGCGGGCAGGCATCTGCCAGCCCGCCCAGAGCAGCAGCGGCAAAAACCCCAGCAATGCCAGCGAAGAAAACTCTTCCCGGCAGACTTGCAGAGCCTTCCAGAATGTTCCGGCCAGTTCTGCCGCCAGCCAGACCTGCAGGCAAAATGCAGCTGCCCAGGCGGCAGGCTTTGGCGGGCCGGACTGCCAGAACCGACTGACCAAAGCAGAAAGTATCATCAGCAGTACTGCAGCCAGCACCTCCTGCCAGAGGAGTGCCCGGGACGAACTGCATACCGGCAGACGCTCTGCCGCCGCCGCGGCAAAGATGCTGAGGGTCACTGCCGGCAATGAAAATTTGTCCTGCGTTTTATTCATGCGCGGGGCCTCCGTTTTTGCCAGATGTTGAACCCCTTGCGGGACAGGTGCCGATAGTTGCGCCGGATGACGCCGTCCTCGGCCAACGGGCTTTGCGGGAACGGATGCTGCGCAAGATACGGCACCCCCAGCATCCCGGTGCCGGACAGGCTGAGCAGCAGCACAAAAAAAGCCCCGGCCAGTCCCACCGGCCCGGCAAGCCCCGCAGCCATCACTACGCCGATGCGCAGCAGGGTGGCCGGTTCGTACAAAGCGGGCGTGACGAACACCGCAATGGACGTAATGCTGGCCACAAAGATGACCGGGGTGCTCATCAGGCCGGTGGCAATGGCGGCATCGCCCAGAATGAGGGCGGCCACCAGACTGACCGAATGCCCCAGCGACTGCGGCATCCGCAGCCCGGCCTCCCGGATAACTTCCAGCAGCAGGATGACCAGCAGCATTTCTGCAAACAAGGGCAGCGGCGTAGCCTTTTCGGCGGCTTCGATCTTATACAGCAATTGGGGCGGGATCAGCTCCGGCAGATAGACCGCCAGACAAACGAACGCCCCCGGCAGAAAGACCGTGAGGTAAAAGGAAGCATAGTTCAGCACCCGCAAGAAGGAGGCGAACACAGCAGTGGACGCGTAGTCGTCCAAGCATTCAAAGTTTTCACAAAAGAGCGCCGGCAGCACCATGGCCGACGGGCTGCCATTGACCAGCACTACAATGCGGCCCTCACATAGTTTGGCCGAAGCCGCCGCCGGGCGCTGGGTGTAGCTGACCGGAGTGAACAGCCGTGCCCGGCTGGGCAGAAGCCACGGTACAAAATAGCTGCTGTCCAGCAGCAGCTCCGGCTTTGCAGCGGCAAGGGTCTGCCGTACCTGGCGCACCATGGCAGGGTCTGCTTTGCCCCTGCAGTAACAAATAGCGTACTCTGTCCCTGCGGCGGTGTCGGCCTGCGCCACCTCCAACACCAGATCATCGGTACGGACCAGACGGCGCAGCAGGCTCAGGTTCACCCGCAGCAGGTCGGCAAAGCCCTCCCGCGAGCCGCGCAGGTTGCCCTCTCCTTCCGGCTCGTCCACCGAGCGGTACTTGAGGGCCTGCACCGAAAAAGCAATGCCTTTCGCGCAGCCATCCAATAGCAGCACTGCCATGCCTGCCGTTAACCGCTTGACAAGATCCGGCAGATCCTCCACCGGGGTGCTCTCGGCCGGGGAAGCGGAACCATGCAGGATGTGCTCATACACTTCCTGCCCGGTGCATGGGCAGGGCTGCTGCAGCGCCTGCCGACTGGCCGCGTCCAACAGCAGCTCCCACAGTGAATCCAGACTGGCCATGCCGTCAAACAGCACAATGCAGCCCCGGCAATGATAAATCATGATTTCCTTGGCATAATAATCCGCAGAGGCACCGAACCGGGCGTCCAGCTCTGCCAGATTTTCGGCCAGATGCAACGACAACTGCTGCACACAACATCCACTCCTTTGCACAGCAGTATGCCCGCCCGGAGCCGGTTCCATACCGGCGGGTGCCGACAGGAGGTTTCCACGATGAAGCTGTTGATCTTCCGCACGATTTTGATCTACCTGTGCGTACTGTTTGCCATGCGGCTGATGGGCAAGCGTCAGCTGGGGGAACTGCAGCCCGAAGAGCTGGTGTCCACCATCCTGATCTCCAATCTGGCGTCCATCTCCATTGAATCGGAGGATGTTCCGGTGACGGCCAGCCTGATCCCACTGTTTCTCATTGCTGCGCTGGAACTGCTGGGCTCGGCGCTGAGCTTCCGCAGCCAGAAGTTTTTCAATCTGTTGTCCGGGCGGCCCAAAACCGTGATCCTGAACGGAGAGATCGACCAGAACGCTCTGCGCACCCTGCGCCTGACGGTGGCCGACCTGATGGAAGCGCTGCGCGGCAAGGACGTCTTTGATCCGCGGGATGTGTCCTACGCGGTCATTGAGACAAACGGCACCCTCTCGGTGGCATTGCGGCCGGAAAAGGAACCTGCGCGGCTGTCCGATCTGCAGCTGCGGGTGGAGCACTGCCACGCAACCATCCCCTTTGTGCTGGATGGGCAAGTGCTGGAGGACAACCTGCACTGGTGCGGCAAAGACCGTGCCTGGCTGGAACGCACGGCGCAGGCCAATACCCTGCTGCCGCAGGAAATCCTGCTTCTTGTCGGCAATGAGACCGAGGACTATTTTCTTTTGAAAAAGGAACACCGCGCTACGGTGCATGAGGGCCGGAAATGAAACGGATCTACGCCTGCTTTGCCATCGTGGCCGCTTTGCTGGCCACCGCCTTTTACAGCAGCTTTCAGGTACAGCGCTTTGCCGATGACATTTCCACCGACCTGGACTGTGCCATTGAGGCCATTCGCAACAGTGACCTACCCACCGCCCGGCAGGCACTGGCCCGCGGAGCCGACCGGTGTGACCGGATGCGGGAAAAGATGAACCATCTGCTGCGCACGGAAGATTTTACCGAGCTGGAAGCGGCCCTGCGCACCGCCGACGGGCACCTGGAGCAGAACGCCCCCGAAGAAGCCTTTGGGGAGCTGCGCCGGGCACAGGTACAGGTGGAAACACTGCAATGGCTGGCCCGACGGTTTGTGTAAACACAAAAAGCACCGCTTCCCTGCTGCTGTACAGAGAAAGCGGTGCTTTGCAAATTACGGGTTACTGTGCGTCCTTCCGGTCACCCATGAGCTTTTTCAGTTCATTGAAAAAGCTCTCCACGTCGGCAAACTGCCGGTAGACCGAGGCAAAGCGGACATAGGCCACCTCGTCGATCTTTTTCAGTTCCTGCATGGTCAGCTCCCCGATGCGCACGCTGGGGATCTCGCGGTCGTAGGAACTGAGCAGGGTCTGCTCGATGCTGGTGACCGCGCGCTCAATGGCCTCGTAGCTCACGGGGCGCTTGGCGCAGGCCCGCAGCATGGCATTCAGCAACTTCTGCCGGTCAAACGGCTCCCGGGAGTTGTCCTTTTTGATGACCACGAGCGGGACTGTCTCCACCACCTCATAGGTCGTGAAGCGCATATGGCAGCTCAGACATTCCCGGCGGCGGCGGATGCGCTCACTGTCTTCGGTAGGGCGCGAGTCGATCACCTTGGATTCCTCAGCACCGCAATAGGGACATTTCATGTTCTGTTCCTCCTGAACCTCTGCGGGAATTTTGCGTCAGGCCTTTTTGCCGGACTTGGGGCTGCGCTCGCTCCACAGCATCCATGCCGAGGTGGAGACGCACAGCGAAGTGTACACGCCGCTGATCATGCCCATCATCAGCGGGAAGGCAAAGGTAAAGATGCTGTCCAGACCGTAGAGCTTTGCCACGATGCACAGCACACCCAGTGCCATCACGGTGGTGATGGTGGTGATGAGGGTCCGGCGGGCAGACTGGTTGACCGAACGATTGACCAGCTCTTCAAAGCTGGCCTTCTTGCCCATCAGGGCGCGGTTCTCGCGGATGCGGTCGTACACCACGACGGTATCGTTGATAGAGTAACCCAGAATGGTCAGCATGGCCGCAATGAAGTTGCCGTCCAGCGGAGTGCGCAGCAGCACAAAGGTGCCAAACACCACCATCAGGTCGTTCACCAGTGCCAGCACAGCCATCATGCCGCCGGTCAGGCCGCCGATGTTCTTGAAGCGCAGGGCGATGTACAGCAGGATGAGCACCAGTGCAAACACCACGGCAACCAGACTCTTCTGCAGGAACTTGGTGCCCATGGCAGCGCTGACATTGCTCAGGGACAGCTGCGCGAAGTTGTTGTCCGGGTAAGTCTCGTTCAAAGAGTCCAGCAGAGCCTCCACCTGATCGGTGGTCACGGTCTCGGTGCCGGGCATGGAGATCTTCAGGGTCTGGTCACCGGTGGCCACGTTCTCGCCGGTCTGCAGAGTCAGGCCGGTATTCTCCAGTGCATCGGCAGCGGTCTGCTGCACCTGTGCCATCTCAAAGCTGCCGTCGTAGCTCAGGGTGATCATGGCACCGCCGGTGAACTCGGTGTCCAGATGGACACCGAACACCACAGCACACAGCACGATGGCTGCCATCAGGCAGGAGGAAAAGACCAGGAACTTTTTGCGCAGACCCACAAAATTGATCTGCTTTTTCTCGGCCTCATCCTTGCCCAGCTTGGCAGCACCGTACAGCCAGGGGTTGCGCAGAGCCTTGATGGAGGCCGCACCGCGGATCATGACGCGGGTGGCAAACACGCCAAACACGAAGTTGAGCAGCACGCCGGTCAGCAGCGTGTAGCCAAAGGCGTAGATGGTGCCTGCAGTAGAGGGGCCAAAGGCGAAGAACACAAAGTGCAGGGCCTTGGCAAACAGGCCGTCGGAGGGGCCAAAGGCGCCCATCAGCACGATGGCCACGATGACGATGGTGACGTTGCCGTCGATGATGGGGGTCAGGCCCCGGGCAAAGCCGCTCTTGAGGGCACCGTCCAGGGACTTGCCGTTTTTGAGTTCTTCCTTGATGCGCTCGGCGGTGATGACGTTGGCGTCCACACCCATGCCGATGGCCAGGATGATACCGGCAATGCCCGGCAGGGTCAGGGTAAAGCTCTCAAACACCGGGAAGTAGCCGGAAACAAAGGCCAAGGTGGCTGCCACCTGACCGGCCAGTGCAATGCAGGCCAGAAAGCCCGGCAGACGGTACAGCACCGTCATGAACACCACGATCAGTGCAAAGGCGATGACGCCGGCCAGCACCATGGCGCTCAGGCTGTTCTCACCCAGGCTGGGGCTGATGGTGGAGTAGCTATCCACCTTCAGGGCAAAGGGCAGTGCGCCGGAATTGATCTGGCGAGCCATCTTTACCACAGCCTCCTGGGTGAAGGGGTTGGCTGCAGAGCTGGTAATGATGGCCTCGCCGTCGGTAATGGCGGTGTTGACCGTTGCAGTGCTCACATTCTCGTCATCCAGCCAGATGCCGATGCTGCCCTTGGAATCTGCCAAGCGAGTGGTGGCCTCACCAAAGGCCTTGGCTCCCTCAGCGGTGAACTTCAGGGCGACATAATACTCGGACGCACCGCCGCTGGTGACCGGGCCGTACTGAGCAGAGGCACTTTCCACCATGGAGCCGTCCAGGATCAACTGGCCATCCTGGCTGCTGCCCTCCCGGAAGGTCAGGTAGGCGGTGGTGCCGATCTCCTCAATGGCAGCTTCTGGGTCAAAATCCGTCTCGCCGGACTGCCAGGGGAACTCCAGGATCAAGCTGTCGGAGCTGGGGTCCACGTAGAGCTCATAGTCGGTAACGTTCAGAGCCACCAGACGGTTCTCGATGACCAGCTGTGCAGCCTCCAGCTGCTCCTCGGTGGCATCGTAATCCTCCGAGGGCACAAAGGTGACGTTGACGCCGCCCTTGATGTCCACACCAAAGCGGATATCCTTTGCCCCCTTGATGTAGGTGGTGGTCACATCGCCGTACTTTGCCGACACGCCGAAAAACGCCGTGTACACAAACGCAAGGATCAGAAGCACTGTGACGACCAGGTGCCATGCTTTGCCTTTTGTCTTCATATGTTTCAGGAATACCTCCAAACGTCCCGTTTGCTGCGGGACCCGTTATTGAAACCTCCCCCGGCAGGCCCGGCGGACCGCACGGAGGAGGTTTTTACAAAGAAATGTTATGCCTGCTCTGCCAGCAGCTTTTCCACAACGGCCAGACGCACACAGACGCACAGCAGCTCAGAGGCGGTCTCCACCTCGTCCAGGCTGGGGTAGGTGGGTGCAATGCGCAGATGAGAATCCTGCGGGTCCTTGTGGTAGGGGTAAGCCGAACCGGCACCGGTCAGGGTCAGACCGGCTTCCTTGCACAGGTTTGCCACACGTTTGGCGCAGCCGGGCATGACGTACAGGCTGATGAAGTAGCCGCCCTTGGGATCGGTCCAGTGGGCAATGTCGCCGCAGGGGGTCAGGTTGTTGCGGAATGCCGTCTTGACGGCATCGAAGCAGGGCACCAGACGACGGCGATGCTTTGCCATGTGGGCCAGGACGCCTTCCTTGTTCTTCAGGAAGCGGACGTGGCGCAGCTGGTTCATCTTATCGTAGCTGATGATCATCACCGAGAAGCGCTTGCACATATACTTCATGCTGTTGTCGCTGCAGGCAATGGCAGAAACGCCTGCACCGGGGAAGGTGATCTTGCTGGTAGAGGTGAACATGAACACACGGTCCTCATTGCCGTACTTCTTGCTCTCGTTCAGCAGCACCGGAGTCTCGATGATCTCATCGGTGAGGTGGTGCACGATGTAGGCCTCATCCCAGAAGATCTTGAAGTCGGGCGCAGCGGTCTTCATCTTGGCGAAGCGCTCGATGGTCTCATCGCTGTAGGTGTAGCCGTCGGGGTTGGAATACTGCGGCACGCACCAGATGCCCTTGATGGTGTCATCCTCGGCCACCAGTTTTTCCACCATGTCCATATCCGGGCCATTGGGGGTCATCGGCACACTGACCAGCTCAAAGCCGAACTCCTCAGTGATGGCAAAGTGACGGTCGTAGCCGGGCACCGGGCAGAGGAACTTGCGCTTCTCCACCTGAGACCAGGGGCACGGAGACTCCGGGAAACCGAACACATAGCCGATATTGACGAGGTTATACATCAGCTGCAGGCTGGAGTTGCCGCCCACGAACACTTCCTCCGGCTTTACGCCAAAGACATCCGCAAACAGCACGCGGGCCTCCTGCAGGCCTTCCAGCTCGCCATAGTTGCGGGCATCCGTGCCAGCATCGGTGGTATAGTCATTCATCTTCAGCAGGTCCATGGCCAGATCCATCTGGTGAGGGCCGGGCTTGCCGCGGGCCATATTCAGCTTGAGGCCCTTGGCCTGAAATTCCTTGTACTTTGCCTCAAGCGCTGCCTTTTCGGCAGTGAGTTCATCACGATTCATTGCAAGATAATTTGCCATTGAAAACACACTCCTTTATCGTACTTCCTGTTACCCATTGCGTCGGGATCTGCCTTGGGGGAAGCGCTCCTGCCAGGGAAAAGTTCCGCACAGATTCCAGACTTTATTATTATAACGCATTTTGCCCTTAGAAACAAGAATCTGAAAACAAAATGCCCTGCCAAAAGCAAATTGCTTTTGAAACAGGGCCTTTCTCCCCTGCTCAGGATCAGCTCAGGGAGGTCTGGTTCTTATAACGCTTGCGCACTGCGCCGTACTCCAGGTGGGCTTCGCCGCTTTCCACGGTGTCCTCATCCACCGTCACGCGGATGATGGTGGCGTCGTTGGGCACCTCGTACATGATGGGCAGCAGGATGCTCTCCATCACGCTGCGCAGGCCGCGGGCACCGGTCTTACGCTCAATGGTCTTGCGGGCAATGGCGTGGAGTGCTTCGTCGGTGAAATTCAGTTCCACGTTGTCCATGTTCAGCAGCTCTTTGTACTGCTTGACCAGGCTGTTGCGGGGCTCCTTGAGCACGCGCACCAGAGCATCCTCGTCCAGATCGTCCAGCACGGTGATGACCGGCAGACGGCCGATCAGCTCCGGAATCAGGCCGAACTTGACCAGATCGTGGGGTTCCACCTTGCGCAGCAGGGCCTTCTCTGCCTCGACGGAGTTGTCCTTCAGTGCACTGCCAAAGCCCAGAGCAGACTTGTCGGTGCGGCGCAGGATATACTTGTCCAGACCATCGAAGGCACCGCCGCAGATGAACAGGATGTTGGTGGTGTCGATCTGGATGAACTCCTGCTGCGGGTGCTTGCGGCCGCCCTGCGGAGGAACATTGCTCACAGTGCCCTCCAAAATCTTCAGCAGGGCCTGCTGCACGCCCTCACCGCCCACATCGCGGGTGATGGAGGGGTTCTCACTCTTGCGGGTGATCTTGTCGATCTCGTCGATATAGATAATACCGATCTGTGCCTTCTGCACATCAAAATCCGCTGCTTGGATCAACTTGAGCAGAATGTTCTCCACATCCTCGCCCACATAACCGGCTTCGGTCAGGGTGGTGGCATCGGCAATGGCGAAGGGAACGCCCAGCATTTTTGCCAGAGTCTGTGCCAGCAGGGTCTTGCCCACGCCGGAAGGACCCAGCAGCAGCACGTTGGACTTCTGCAGCTCCACATCGCTGCCCTTGCCGCTGAGGATGCGCTTGTAGTGGTTGTAGACCGAGACGGCCAGCACACGCTTTGCCTCGTCCTGACCGATCACATACTGATCCAGACCTTCCTTGATCTCGGCCGGGGTCAGGATGTTGATATCCAGATCGTCCGCAGGCTGGATGTGTGCACGGTTTGCACCGCGGGCCGGTCGGGCGCTTTTGGGCTGATCCGGCTTGTCGGAAAGCAGGTCGTGGCACAGGCCGATGCATTCGCTGCAGATATTGACACCGGGGCCGATGATCATACGCTCCACTTCGTCCTGATGCTTTCCGCAGAAGCTGCAGACCAGATCCTTTTCGTTTTTGTCTCTGC
>ERZ827363.2700-NODE-2700-length-14738-cov-2.388272_pt1 | contig 14738 bp, 12 predicted proteins | sample MGYA00519776_ERZ827363 | MGnify/ENA primary metagenome ERZ827363 (study PRJEB31778, sample SAMEA3449288) | human gut metagenome | biome: human gut; feature: human-associated habitat; material: faeces | place: United Kingdom | collected 2010/2012 ...
AGCAGGAAGCTCCCACTTCAAAATCTGTAAGATTTAAGTGGCGAGAGCATGTCACGTATGATATACTGACCATAAAAGAAAAGCTTTTTGGAGAGGATGGAACCATTTTGATGAATAAAAAAGATACAAAGATCAACCGAAATGATATGCTGGAATTAACCCGCAGGATGACATTATCCAGAAACTGCTTTGTGCGTGCAGCAGGAGCATATATAGATGATGAGGGATACATAGATAATACCTTCAATGTAAGCTTCAAAAATATGAGCAAACATGATCAGCAGGTAAATCTGGATCTTGCGAAAACCATTCCTTTTTCCAAAACAAATGAACAGTTAAAACGTTATAAATTCCCTGAAGGGGATATGGCATATGACAGCATCCATAAACTACTGATGGCATTATCACAATACGGATTAAAAGATGATCTTCTGGTTCAGACTCTCTGTGAACAGCTTGCGGAGGGAATCTGCAGTACAAGAGATTCATCAAATGGAACAAACCGTCTGCAGGGACAGGAGTTTGGAATTTATATTTATCATGGAATATATGATATTCCCAAGAAAGGCTCAGACCACAGCGAACAGTGGGAGTCAGAAGAAATATACAGTTTCCTGATCTGTGTGGTGGCTCCGGTAGATAAAGATTACAATGCCGGAACTCCAAAATGCGGCTTTATTTTCCCTGCCTTTGAAGACCGTTCCGCAGAACCTGGAAAAATAGATGTATTCTTTGAAATACCGGAGCATCCGGACGAAGGATTCCTGAACAGGATAATAGAGCAATAATCTGAACAAGGTGATCATTTATGAGGAGTGCGATAGATAAATTTTAATTATACCATATGCAATTCAATTTAGTCATTTTGTGTATAAATGACTAAATTGAATTGCGTGATGACTAAATTAACGATAAGGTGTTAGTTGATTTGTTAATGCAGGAATATTTCGGATAGAAGTTTTCTGTATTTTTAATGTTTTCGTGAAGAATAGGGTGATTATATGACAAAAATGACAGTGTATAGTCTTTCTATTGTACAAATGAAAAAAATTCAGGATGTAATGTTAAAAGCCTGTGCAGAGAATGAAGCTATTTGGAGAAATATATGGAAAGGTGGTATATGAATGAAGTGGGCAGATGGCAAGATACGATGCTGCTGGGCAAATCCGAGAAATGAGCGTTACATTCGTTATCACGATGAGGAGTGGGGCATTCCGGTGCATGATGACCGGAAGCTCTTTGAAATGCTGATATTGGAGTGCTTTCAGGCGGGTCTGTCCTGGGAATGTGTTCTGAACAAGCGAGATGCTTTCCGCAAGGCTTTTGACAACTTCGATCCGGAGAAAGTCAGTGCTTACACTGAGGACAAGCTGGAAGCACTGCGGAGTAATCCCGGCATCATACGAAACCGCCTGAAAATACAGGCTGCCGTTACCAATGCATGGGCATTCCTGGAAATTCAGAAGGAGTATGGCAGCTTTTCGGACTATATCTGGCATTGGACAGATGGCAAAGTAGTCTGTGAAACTGGACGGACAAGTTCGGAACTGTCTGACCGTATATCAAAAGATTTGAAAAAACGTGGTATGAAGTTCGTGGGGACAACGGTCATCTATGCCTATTTACAGGCAGTAGGAGTTCTCTGTTCTCATGAGCAGGGCTGCTTTTTGGCAAATCAGAAAGCTGAGCATCATAATAGTTATTTATAAGACTTTTATTTCCTGATTTTTATCCATCCTGCATGAAGCAGATATACACCTGCCGGAATCAGGGAAAGCAGATGTATATTTGTGCAGCTGCCTGTTTCTGCATATGTCGGCAGAATGAGTGTATGAAATGCAAGATAAAGGTATGTGCCTGCAGCGATGAGATTACACAGAAAAAAACTCCAGCCGAAGATACCGGAAATAGAAGCTGTAAGAATGATGATCAGCGTCAGGGTATCAGGAACAAAGGGAAGATGAATAAAATCAAATTCAGGTTTCAGGGAGAGAAATGCGAGCACTGCGTAAAGAAAAAGCACTGCATTTAATGAACTCATGATCTTAAACGGTAAACTGTAAAAAGGTGTAACAGGGCAGTTGGGCCATAGTTCAACATCCAGTTTCTGTGCAAGCTGGGTTGCTGACTTTGTAAAGGTTATGTTTGTCATTACAACAGCTTTATCGCAGTCGTAGAAGTTTGCACCTGCATAGGCTTCCTGAACAGCTTTATTTCCAACGGGATGGGTGTAATATTTACATTGTATCCCGTATTTTTTTCGATGTTTGAAAGCAATGATATCGATTCCCTGGTCTCCGGAGCTTTGGGTTACTTTTATTTTAGAAAAATGCTTTCGCTTTAGTATCTTTGCACATTGATATTCAAATTCATATCCATCCATGTGTTGAGTCTCCTGTATTATATAAAATTGTATAGCAGTCCTCGTAAATGATACATTTAAGAGGATTGCTATAGATGTAGTGCATATTGCAATATATTATATCTGCAACATACCATTTATAGAAATTCAGGAAAATACTGTAAGTAATGAAATGGCTGGTGTTACGGTATTTTCCTGAATTACGATAACAGTTTGCAGCAAAATAAGAATACCATGTTTGATGATAAAGAACAAGTGTTTTGCGAAGAAAAGAAGAATGGGTTATTGTTTACTGGCTGGTTTACTGGTTGCGTTACTGAGACGTTACCGAGAATGGAATAAACAGTAACGAGAATGGTTACTCTTTGCGGGAATTGTGTTATAATAGTCTTTGATTTATTGCTACTGAAAAAAGTGGACAGTTTATAGCGAGCCTATTAAATGCACTATTTACGAGGATTGCTATAGTAATTATACAAAACCGTAAGAGGGGGAGGAACATTTGAAAAATTTTGAAGAAATTATGTCGGAACGAAAAAACCGTATAGAAGCCAGAAAGGACGAGCTGATCCGCAGGAGTCTACTGTCTGAAGAATTTCTGGAAATGATCCAGAAAAATAAAAGGCCCTTTGATCTGCTGATGTCTTACTATCAGTGTGCTGTCATGGAGATTGAGACAAAATTCAGAGTGCTGAATCAGGAGTATTCCCTGGAATATGATAAAAATCCTATCGAGGGTATTAAAACCAGAATTAAATCTTATGACAGCATTGTGCGGAAAATACGCAGAAAAAATATTCCCATGTCTTTAACTGCTATAGAAGAAAATATCAAGGATATCGCAGGTGTCCGGGTAATCTGTTCTTTTCCGGAGGATATCTATGAGCTGGCAGACAGCTTTCTGCGTCAGGATGATATTGTACTGATCGAGAAAAAAGATTATATAAAAAATCCAAAACCCAGTGGTTACAGAAGCCTGCATCTGATCGTGCAGGTGCCTATCTTTCTGCAGAAAAACAAAAAAATGGTAAATGTGGAAGTCCAGTTTCGAACTATTGCCATGGATTTCTGGGCAAGTCTGGAACATAAGCTTCGCTATAAAAAAGATATCCCGGCAGATCAGGCACAGCAATTGCAGGAGGAGCTTCTGGCGTGTGCCACCCAGAGTGCTCAGTTGGATAACCGGATGCAGGAAATTCGTAATCAACTGGTCAGCAGAGCTGATAAGGGGAATCAATCCTGAGAAAGTTCCTTATTTCAGGAACTTCCTCAATAATTTTTCATAAATTTTTCTATATGGCTGGTATCTCATTGGCAGATCCAGCCATGTTTTTTTGTCTACAATACTCTTATAGTGGGAGAAGGTATGAAAACCGTCTTTGCCATGGTAGGAACCCATTCCGCTTTCACCAAAGCCGCCAAATCCCATCTCACTGGTTGCCAGGTGGATGATGGTGTCATTGACACATCCGCCTCCGAATCCACAGCGGGAAGTAACTTTTTCCGCAGCTTCTTTGTCGGAGGTGAAGATATATAGTGCCAGAGGATGTGCCATGGAGTTGACCTTTTCGATGGCCTCATCCAGGGAATCATAGGTCAGCACAGGAAGCACAGGACCGAAGATTTCCTCCTGCATTACTGCATCCCCGAAGGTTACATTATCCATAACAGTAGGAGCGATCTGAAGAGCTCCCGGATTGTTGTCACCGCCGCAGACTACCTTGCTGGGATCGATCAGATTGCAGATACGAGTAAAGTGCTTTTCATTAATAATTTTCCCATAATTCTTATTATTCAGAGGTGTGGAACCAAACTGTTTCCTGATCTGTTTCTGGATCTGTCGGATCAGTTCATCCTTGATTTCTCTGTCGCAGTAAATATAATCAGGTGCTACACAGGTCTGACCACAGTTGAGATATTTTCCAAATACAATTCTTCTGGCTGCAAGTTTCAGGTTGGCACTTTTCTCTACAATGCAGGGGCTTTTACCGCCCAGCTCCAGGGTAACGGGGGTCAGATGTACAGATGCTTTTGCCATTACTTCCCTGCCAACATGCTGGCTTCCTGTAAAGAAAATATAGTCAAAATGTTCATTGAGAAGAGTGTTATTTTCCGCACGTCCGCCGTTTACCACAGCCACATACTGGGGATCAAAACATTCGGTGATAATGGTTTCAATCACCCGGCTGGTGTGAGGAGAGTAGGCACTTGGTTTCAGTACAACTGTATTTCCGGCTGCAATCGCATCGATCAGCGGATCAATGGTGAGCAGGAAAGGATAATTCCATGGGCTCATAACCAGGACAACACCATAAGGAGATGGCTTCTTATAGCTTCTGGAAGCGAACTGGGCAAGGGGAGTCAGTACTGTTTTTTCTTTTGCATAGGAAGGTGTATGGCGGATCATGTAGCTGAGTTCTGAGAGCACAAGTCCCACTTCACACATATAGGATTCAAAGTTACTTTTTCCAAGGTCACGTTTCAGTGCTTCATTGATCAGTGGTTCATATTTCTGAATACAGGTCTTTAATTTTTTTAAGGCATCCAGCCTTTTTTCTACCGGTAAAGTGGCACCTGTGTAAAAATAGCTGCGTTGTTTCTGAACGATTTCTTTAATTTCTGTTTCTGTCATAATACATTATTTCCTTATATAATATAGATATCAGGTAACTATTGAGAGTCTGCAGGTTCCTGTATTTTGATATTTTTATAAAAAACGCTTTGCAGGATAGAAGAATATTAACAGTTACTTCTCAGCTTCTGAGGTATTTTCCTTGGAAGTCAGAGACATCAGCATGTAATAAAATTTCTCCAGTTCGGAGGCATCCATAAGCTTCGGCACAGGATACAGAGGATTGGCCTCTTTATCTGCATAATGGGCAAGCTTGGGGATATCTGTTTCCTGAATTTCTTTTACAATATTTACGATTCCAAATCGCTCTTTCATCTCTTCAATTGCCCGGATAAAAAGCTCTGCTGCTTCATGGTCCGGCGTATTTTTGTCTGCAAGTCCTGCTGCAATGGCAAGTCTGTGGAGCTTTTTGTCAATGCAGGAACCATATTCCCGAAGTACCAGCGGCAGCAGAATGGCATTGGCAAGTCCATGGGGAACGTTGTACTGTCCGCCCAGAGAGTGAGCGACTGCATGAACATATCCTACATAGGATTTGGTAAAAGCACAGCCTGCATAGAAGGAGGCGTGGAGCATATTTCGTCTTGCATGAATATTATCGCCATGCTCATAGGCAATATCTATATTTTCAAAAATCAGTTTTACCGCTTTTAATGCATCCCTGCGTGTATCAATGGTGGTGGAATTGCCGATATATGCCTCCACTGCGTGAGTCAGGGCATCCATGCCTGTGGTAGCTGTGATAAACGGCGGAAGGCTTAAAGTCACTTTCGGGTCAAGGACTGCGTAGCGTGGGATCAGCGGAAAATCGTTGATGGCATATTTGTGCCGTGTTTCTGCATCGGTAATGACAGCAGCAAGTGTTGTTTCACTTCCTGTTCCTGCAGTTGTGGGGATGGCGATGAGAAGAGGAAGCTTTTTGTGGATCTTCAGGATTCCCTTCATCTGAGCAAGAGACTGGTGTGGCTTGGCAATGCGGGCTGCTGTGGCTTTTGCACAGTCCATACTGGAACCTCCGCCGAAGCCGATGATCGCCTGGCAGTCATTGTCCAGATACATGTGAAGGGCTTCGTCCACATTGACGGTTGTTGGATTGGCAACGGTTCTGTCGTAGATGTGGTAAGAGATGCAGCTTCGCTTCAGTGTCTGCTCCAGTCTTTCTGTAAGGCCAAGGTTTCGGATCCCTGCATCTGTGATGATGAGTACATTGTTATAGTTTCTTTTTTCCAGAACTTCCGGAATACCTTTGACGCTTCCGATGATCTTCGGATTGCGGTAAGGAAGCAGTGGAAGGGCGAATTTAAAGACATTCTGGAAAACCCGGCAGTAAGCTTTTTTTAATGGATTCATGGTAGTTTTCTTTCCTTTTAAAGTCAAATTATTTTATTCTAAATATTATATATAGCAGTTGGAAGGGGAAAAGTCAAGATTGCCGTTTATGGAAGTGCATCGCGAAGCGTGTTGCTGAGAACAGAGTAACCGTAACGTCATAAAAAAGAAAACAGGAAATATAATATTGTCATGGTTGTAAATATCCTTTACACTAAGGGAGTCAAACAGAATCATTATGTAAGGATTGGATATCCAGCGGAAGGCAAATGTCCGCAGGATAGATATTGATCACGGAGGAAATCATGCCAGAAACAGACACATCCGCAAAAAATCCTCTTCACGTATCCGAAGTGGATGATAATTTAAAAGAATTAAGTCCTCACGGTTCCTTTGAGCTGCCGGTGGAAACGTACACGGGAAACTGTGAGATCTTTCATGCACTGTATGATCACTGGCACAGTGAAATGGAGATCATGTATATTGAGAAAGGCAGCGGTTTTGCCAGACTGAACCGGGAGAGTATCCGACTGAAAAAAGGGGATATTCTGATCGTAAACTGCGGGGTTCTTCACAGTATGCGGACAGATTTAAACAATCCTCTCTATTATAAAAGTGTGGTGTTTGGACTTGGATTTCTGGCCGGGCAGCCGGGAGATATCTGCCAGGAATGTGTGGTATCCCCTCTGATGGAAAACAGGGCAGAATTCTGCCATCATATAGAAGAAGGAGATTCCGGGTATGAGAAGCTTAAGGAAATTTTTTTGGAGATCCATACCTGTCATACAGAGAAGAAACCATATTTTTATGTGAAGCTGAAAATGCTGTTCTTTGATTTCTTTTATGAAATGCTGACCAGGCATTATATTATTCCGGTAAGTACAGAGCAGAATAAAAGCCTTGCGGCAGTGAAGGAAGTTCTGGATCATATCAGCCTTCACTATCAGGAAAATCTTACAGTTTCGGAACTTTCCGGGCTTTCCAATTACAGTGAATATTATTTTATGAAGCTTTTTCGCCAGTATACGGGAAAAACTCTGGTGGAGTACATCAATGATTTCCGTATGGAGAAGGCAAAATATCTTCTGACCCATTCGGACGCACCGGTGACAGAGATTGCCATGAACGTGGGATTCAACAGTACAAGCTATTTTATCAAGAAATTCCAGCAGGCAAATGAGATTTCCCCACATAAGTACAGAAAGAGCATGGGACAGTCAGTCTGACAAATATCTTGCATATCATGACAGGATTGTTATATTTTTGCATCTTGATGCGTGATATCCTAATACCATCAAAAACAAAGCAAACAACCTTGTAAAAACACATTTCATCCCATAAAGATCCATGAAAGGAGATCAAAATGGAAACATTAAGCAAAGTATTCGAAGACAAATATAACAAAAATGTCAAAGACTGTACAAACGAGGAAATCTATCACGGACTTCTCTCCTGGACAAAGGAGCAGCTGAAAGGCCGCGGATATCAGGAAGGAAAAAAGAAGATTTATTATATTTCTGCAGAGTTCCTTATCGGAAAACTTCTCTCCAACAACCTGATCAATCTCGGTGTTTATGACGAAGTCGCAAGATATCTCAAAGAGAACGGCAAAGAACTTTCCATGATCGAGGAGATCGAGCCGGAGCCATCTCTTGGAAACGGCGGTCTTGGACGTCTGGCAGCCTGCTTCCTGGATTCCATCGCAACTCTGGGACTTCCGGGAGAAGGAATCGGACTTAATTATCACCTTGGACTTTTCAAACAGGAGTTCAAAGATCATCTTCAGTTTGAGACACCGAACCCGTGGATCGAGCCGGAGAGCTGGCTGACAGACGCAGGCGTTTCCTATTACGTACCGTTTAAAGGCTTTATGCTAAAATCCACACTGTATGATATTGATGTGGCAGGATATGAGAATAAGGCTATCAAGCTTCGTCTCTTTGATATTGATATTGCAGATGAGAGCATTGTAGGAGAGGGAATCTCTTTTGACAAAAAAGATCTTCTTCACAACCTGACTCTGTTCCTGTATCCGGATGACAGCGATGACGCCGGAAGAAAGCTTCGTATTTACCAGCAGTACTTCATGGTAAGCAATGCGGCACAGCTGATCCTGGATGAGGCGACAGCCAAAGGCTCCAACCTTCATGACCTTGCAGATTACGCAGTGATTCAGATCAACGATACACATCCGAGTATGGTAATTCCGGAGCTGATTCGCCTTCTCACAGAGCGTGGAATTGAGTTTGAGGAGGCCTGCGAGATCGTATCTCATGTATGCGCTTATACCAACCATACCATCCTTGCAGAGGCACTTGAGAAATGGCCGATTTCCTATCTTGAGGAAGTAGTTCCGCACCTGATGCCGATCATCCGCAAACTGGATGAGCGTATCAAGGCAAAATACCCGCAGGAAAATCTTGCCATCATCGACAAGAATGAACTGGTCCACATGGCACATATGGACATCCATTACGGATTTTCCATCAATGGTGTTGCATCCCTTCATACAGACATCCTGAAGGAGACAGAGCTTCATCAGTTCTATGAGATCTATCCGGAGAAATTCAATAACAAGACAAACGGAATCACCTTCCGCAGATGGCTCCTTCACTGTAACCATCCGCTGACCGAGTACATCACATCCATGATCGGCGACGGCTTCCGCAAAGATTCCTTTGAGCTTGATAAAATGCTTGAATTTAAGGGAAATCAGGACGTTCTTGCAAATATCCTGAAGATCAAACAGGACGCAAAGAAGAGATGTTCAGAATTTATCAAGGCCAATACAGGCGAGGAGATCAACACACACAGTGTTTATGATATCCAGATCAAACGTCTCCATGAGTACAAACGTCAGCAGCTGAATGCACTTTATATCATCGACCGCTACCTGAAGATCAAAGCCGGCGAGAAGCCGCAGCGTCCGGTAACCTTTATCTTCGGTGCAAAAGCAGCTCCTGCATACATCATTGCAAAGGACATTATCCACTTGATCCTCTGCTTACAGGAACTTATCAACAATGATCCGGAAGTTTCTCCATACATGAAGGTTGTTATGGTGGAAAACTACAACGTAAGTGCAGCAGAGAAGCTGATCCCTGCCTGCGATATCTCCGAGCAGATTTCTCTTGCATCCAAAGAGGCCAGCGGAACCGGAAACATGAAGTTTATGCTCAACGGTGCGGTAACACTGGGAACCATGGATGGTGCAAACGTGGAGATCAGCCAGCTGGTAGGCAGGGAGAATATCTATATCTTCGGTGAGTCCAGTGAGCAGGTCATCAAGCACTATGAGAAAGCGGATTACTGTGCAAAAGATTTCTATGACAAAGATGAGCGCATCCGCCGTGCAGTAGATTTTATCGTAGGAAACGAGCTTCTTTCTATTGGAAGTGAGGAGCATTTAAGAAGACTGCATCATGAGATCGTAAGCAAGGACTGGTTCATGACACTTCTTGATTTCGAGGATTATGCGAAAGTAAAAGACCAGGCACTGTCCGATTATGAGGACAGAACCGCATGGGCAGAGAAGATGCTTGTGAACATCGGAAAAGCAGGATACTTCTCTTCAGACAGAACTATTGAAGAGTACAACAGAGATATCTGGCATCTGACAGCTGAGAAATAAAACAGTCTCAGCCAGATTGCTTCGGCGCGTATATAAAATAGAAAAATAGAAAATAAAAACACCGGCATTCATCGGAAATATGTACTGGGTCTGAGATGTCAGAGATGATCTGGCAACCCGGACAGGACATGTTACAGATGAATGACCGGTGTTTTTTATGAAATCAGATAAGTGGATGATTCAGGCTTTTCCATGCTTAAACGCCATCATCATTTCCTTGGTAAGGCTGATATTGTCACCCTCATCCGGAATATCTTCCCGGTTGAACCAGGAGGCCATGGAAAGTTCGCTGTGGTCTACAGTCAGAGTATCATCGCCGTCCAGGTCGCAGTAGAAGCCGAACAGAAGGGTTCCGGAGAAGGACCATGGCTGGCTCTTGTAGTAGCGGAGATTTTTGACCTTTACGCCGATCTCTTCCATAACTTCACGGTGAACGGTCTCCTCGATGGTCTCACCAATCTCGGCAAAACCTGCGATCATGGCGTAGCGGGTGTGATTTCGGCCCTCATATTTGGAGAGAATCAGCTTGTCGCCGTTGGTAACTCCTACGATCACAGCCGGAGAAAGTACCGGATATTCTCCGTTTCCGCAGGCAGGGCAGATCATCTTGCGCTCCGCCTTGTCATGTACCATGGGTTTACCGCAGCAGCCGCAGAAACGACGTTTGCTGTACCACTGGAAAAGCTGGTATCCGGTAATTCCCGCGAAGGCCAGATACTGTGGTTCAGCTGTGCGGAGTACGCGTGTGATCTCAAACTGATATCCGGGAAGAAGACTGGTATCCAGATCCGGGATCAGGTAAAAATGTTCTTCGTCAACAGAGAAGAGATAGATATAATTCTCATAAAGATGATCAATTTTTCCTTCCAGTTCTCCAAAACTTGGAAGAGTCATGGTCTCGCCGTCTTTTTTCATAAGGATCTTGCCTTCGTCGTAGGCGAGGATGTGGCTTGTTTTATCCGGGGCCACAGGCTTGTATTCATTGTGATAGGTATGCGGTGCGATATCCTGGATCATGATCGATAATTCCTTTCCGAATTCATTGTCTGGCAGTGTTCACGGATGATGCTGCCATGAAAAATAAAACATGCTTCCTACAGTATAAGCTTACATCACAAAAAAGGCAACGTCCTTTTCTTAAGGATTTTCGCAATATCAATAGAGAGAATGTAATGTCTGTCTGGAATGGCAGATATTATGGAAAAAATGTATCCGGGCTGGCAAAATCACATAAATCAGTTGCCTGGGGTTCAGGGGAAGTGTAAGATAGAGATATTACATTGTGCAGAATAAGCGAAGAGGCGGACGGACTTATACCGGGTGTACCGCGGATATATTTCTGCACAGAAGGAGAATATTATGCCAACAACAGAAAAGCCGGGCCTGACCCGGGATGCCATTAAATATCTGGCGATTTTTACCATGCTTCTGAACCATATCGCCAACGTGCTTCTGCCGGAAAATACGATCCTGTGGGAAGTTCTGGTGGATATCGGGTATTTTACAGCCATTACCATGTGTTATTTTCTGGTGGAGGGATTTTATTATACCCATTCCCGGAGAAAATATGGCGAAAGACTTCTGATCTTTGCCGGAATCTCTCAGGTTCCTTATACGATGGCCTTCGGATATTCCCAATTGAACATGATCTTTACATTATTTATCTGCTTCATGATTCTGGTGATCCAGGAAAAAATGATGGCAAGTCCGTGGAGGATTCCTCTGCTGATCCTGCTTCTTTTGCTGTCCGTTTTTTCGGACTGGGCGATCCTGGCACCGGTTTTTACCATCTGGTTTTATGCAGGATGGGGGAACCGGAAGAGAATGATAACCGCTTATGGAGTCGGTGCTGTACTTTTTGTGCTGTTTAATTATGGTTCCTATGCGGAAAAAATGGCAGCCGGACCGGCAATGGTACATGCGTTACTGTCTGCAGCAGGAATTGTGGCGTCGGGAATCATCATCCTGAACTTCTACAATGGAAAAAAATCTGAAAAAGCACCGAAGTTTTCGAAATGGTTTTTCTATATTTTTTATCCGGCACATCTTCTGATCCTGAGCATAGTACGGATTATAGTACAGTAATATACATAAGAGAACAGGTAACGAATATCTGCCTCACTTATGCATAACCGGATAGATTGCCGAAAATAAAACTCATATCCGTATAAAACATAGTAATTCTGTAAGAAAACAGAAAAATAGAGAAAAAACTCTTGAAAACCGAAAAATTATCTGCTATGCTAACTGACATGACAAAGGCGTCTGGAAATTAAGTTTCCAGGCGCTTTTTGCGTTGCAGAAATAATGTGAGGGAATCGAGGAGGAAATGGATGATGAATGCAGGAGATACTGGCTTTATGCTGATCTGTACAGCCTTTGTGTTCTTTATGACACCTGGGCTTGCGTTTTTCTACGGAGGACTGGTCCGCAGAAAAAATGTGGTAAATACCATGATGGCCTGTGGGGCGATCATGGGGCTGTCCGTTGTTATGTGGACATTGTTTGGATATTCGCTGGCATTTGGAACTACTATAGAGAGTATCGGCATAGAAAACGCCGTAGCAATAGGAATTGCCGCTGCTACATTAGGTCTTATAAGCGGAGGATTACTAGGTGGCCCTGTTGGAAAAGCTCTAATACAAAAATACAATCTAAAGCCACTTACAAGAAGTAGTAATTTATCTAATATTTCTAAGACTAAAAATAATATACCTAAAAATAAAGCAAATTTGACTCCTATGATCTTTTTAGAAAATGTCTTAATGTTGCTTTTGATTATGAATATATCGTTTTTTATATCGAACATAATAAATTTAAAAACAAATATCTTAATTCCAAATATAGTAATAGGTATGCTTTTATCTGTAATAATTTCAAATATAAATATCAAAGTTAAGTTTTTTGATTTTTATCAGGATTTATTTGAATTTGTGCAAAATGTAGCATTAGATGTGTTTTTAACTATGGCGCTTATGAGTATAGATTTATATGCATTATCTAGCTTATTAGGTCCAATAGTATGCATAGTTCTTTTCCAAGTTTTATTTGTACTTGTTTATGGAGTATTTGTATGCTTTAGAGTCTTAGGTAAAAATTATGACGCTGCTATTATGGTAAGCGGTCTTATTGGACACACATTAGGCGCTACACCTAATGCACTTGCAAATATGTCGACACTTACAAACAAATACGGCAAAAGTGAAACTGCATTTTTAGTAGTGCCTATGGTAGGTGCATTTTTACTTGATGCATTTTCAATGCCTTGCATATTGTTTTTTATAAATTTTCTAAAATAAATACATAAAGCTGTATTAAAAAACATAAATTTTATCATAATAAAAAATAAAGAAATCTTTATTTTAATTTTTTATATAGATTTCTTTAATAATATTTACGTAAATTATACTTATCCACAATATAAAAGGAAGTTTATTTCCTATATATTATAAATAAAATTTATTAGAAAGTTGTGATATCTATGATGAAAAGTAATTTAAACTGTATAGTATCTAGCTGTGCATACAATCACGACGGATATTGTTATGCATCTCATATAAAAGTAAGCGGTTACGATGCTACAGATTTTAAAGATACAAATTGCGACACGTATGTAAAAGGCTCATTTGAGTCTTTAAGTTCAAAACAAGACGACAGTATCACAAATAGCCAAAATATTAGTTGCTCTGCTAAAAACTGTACATATAACTTTTATGGAGGTTGTAATGCAGCCCATGTTTTAATATCTAAAGAAAACGGAAATTGCGATACTTTTAGAGTCAAAAACTAATAAAAGGAATCTCAGGCGAGATTCCTTTTTTATTTATATTATTTCTTGTTTCATTACTGGATTTTTTGATTGATATTTTTGCATTTCATCAATCATTTTTTCTTTTATAGTTTTTGCAAGTTCCACAGTTTTAAGTCGTGGATTTTCTAAATGTTCATATATAGGATCTAAAAATTCAACTTCTACATCTTTAGAATTTATCTTTCCTATTGGTTCATATCCTTCATATGTATTTAGAGAGTTTTTGATTACCATAGGAACTATTGGACATTTTGCTTTATATGCAATTTTTAAGGCACCTGCCTTAAAGTCAGATACTAAAGATTTAGGGTCTTTTACCCAAGTTAAATCTCCTTCTGGAAAGATAGCCATACTTTGACCTTCTTTTATATTTTCTGCACATTTATTAATGCTTTTTATACCTTCTCTATTATTTTCTCTGTTAATGTATACAGATTTTGTAATATCTATCCAATGTTTTACAATTGGGATATTTCTCCAAGTAGGGACATCTGCAATTACTACACCAACTGGTTTTGGTATACTAGATATAAGTATAAAACTATCAAGCATACTAGAGTGATTAATTACAAATAGTACGGGTTCTTTTGGAACTCTTTCCTTACCTAAAATATTTAGCTTAATATTTACTAAATCCAGAGATTTAGTAGCTTGACTTTGTAAAAACTCGAATTTTTCCTCATTAGAGTATTTTTGCGGACTTTTAGTGAATTTTCTAACAAGTGGCAAAGAGGAAATAAACCCTATAATCTGAAATATTGCGAACTTCAAATAATTAAACACTTCTCACAGCTCCTCATCTTATATATTTTTCCAATAAATCATTGTATCACAAAACTACTCCTTTCGTAAATATTTTTACTAATTACAAAAAGTTTATTCTAATTTTTTTTTTAATATATAAACTTTATAAAGGGGGTTTTGTATATGGATGATAGAATACTTATAATAAATATTAATACTTTCACAGGAG
>ERZ827363.2716-NODE-2716-length-14686-cov-4.402502_pt1 | contig 14686 bp, 12 predicted proteins | sample MGYA00519776_ERZ827363 | MGnify/ENA primary metagenome ERZ827363 (study PRJEB31778, sample SAMEA3449288) | human gut metagenome | biome: human gut; feature: human-associated habitat; material: faeces | place: United Kingdom | collected 2010/2012 ...
GACGTTGTCAATCTTCCGCCAGCCGGAGGCCGCCTTGCCGCTTGCCTTGACGAAAAACTTCCAGCTCCCGTCGGAATAGCCGGTCCAAGTGCCGGTTCCGGCCTTGTCGTTATATTGGCTGGTAAGGTTGGGGTCGACGGAAGGCGTCTTCTGGTTGTTATACTGAGTGTAGAATTCATCTAACCCATCTACAGACAGGATAAATTGATACCGAAAATGGATCTCGCCGCTGATCTCAGGGATGGTGGCGTTCAGGGCGATCTGATCCTCGATCTGGGTGATGCCCTTCCAGCTGCCGGTGGTGCCGGCTTTGTAGTCCGCCATGCCGATGTAGAGCTTCACGCCGGTGCCCTTCACGGTATCCGCCCACCATTTGACCAGCGTTTCATAGTCGGCCAAGCTGTGGCCGATCTCCCAGTAGATCTGAGGGCAGATGTAGTCCACCCAGCCTTCCTTCACCCATTTCCGGGTGTCGGCGTAGTGGGAGAAGTAGGTCTGGTTTCCGTTGGTGTTGGAGCCTCCGGAAAGGGAAGACTGGTTGGCCCAGATGCCGAAGGGACTGATGCCGAAGGAAACGGAAGCGTCCAGCTTATGAATGGCGGTATCCAGTTCTTTTACCAACTGGTTTACGTTGTCCCTCCGCCAGTCGTCGGCGTTTTTGAAGGCGGAACCGTAGGTTTTATAGCTTGCGTCGTCGGGGAATCCTGTCCCGGGGTAGAAGTAGTCGTCCATGTGGATGCCGTCCACATCGTAGTTCTTGACGATCTCCGTGACGCCGTCTGCCACCAGCTGCCGCACCTCCGGGATGCCGGGATCCAAGTAGTAGTTACCGTCGGAGTATTTCACCACCCACTCCGGATGCTTGACCGCAGGATTGGTGGAAGCGAGATTGTTATAGTCCGAAGCGCCGGAGCGGGTCACCCGGTAGGGATTGATCCACGCATGAAGCTCCAGTCCCCGCTTGTGGGCTTCCTTCACCCAGTATTCCAGCGGGTCGAATCCGCCGGAGGGGGCGACTCCCTGCTTTCCGGTCAGGTACTGGCTCCAGGGATAGATCGAGGACTTATAAAGTGCGTCTCCGTTTGGCCGAACCTGTAAGATCACGGCAGTCATGCCCATGGCCTTGCAGTTGTCGAGGATCTCCGTCGCCTCGCTTTTTAACTGCGCCACGGAAAGCCCGGTGGTGCTGGGATAATCCAGATTGTAGATGGTGGAGACCCACACGGCCCGGAATTCCTTGGGAGCGTCCGCAGCGGAAACCGGAGTGACCAGTAAAGTCAGTGCGGTGGTCAGCGCCAAAAGCGCCGAAATCAGTCGTTTGAATCCTTTCATAGCTGTCCTTTCTGTCCTTCTGACAACGTAAAACGCCCATGCCGCCGGGTTCGGCTCTCTCTTATGCCCTTGGGCACACCCGGGACTGCCCTTTTTTATCCGGCAGATCACCCCCATTGTACCATATTCTCCTCTCAGATTCAATCGTCGGAGCAGAAAAATACTGCAGCCTGCCGAATTTCGGAGAAACCGCCCGCCTCCCTGTCCGAATTTTCGCTTCCCCCTTGATTGATCCGGAAAAAGACGGTATAATAGCCTCAATGGCATTTGCTCATCGGGCAAATGCATTCTGCGCAAAGCGCAGAACCGGGGCGTAGCCGTCCCCCGGATGCCGCCCCCGGATAGAGAACATTGCATCGTTGGGTTTTGTCTTCGGCACAACGGCGGCTTCACCGCCTTCCAAAATCTGGCGATTTTGGCGAAAATGAAAAAAGAAACGAGCGTTTTTTAAAAGGAAAATCCAATCTGATTTATCCTGCATAAGATGCAAAAAACATTTTGGAGGGATTAAACCCTATGACAGAATTTCTGGTGCGCAGACTGGTCCGGGATTATCCGAATACAAAGGATCCGGAGGTGCGGACCCGGTACGGAAGGATGGCGGGGTTGGTCGGCGTTGCCTGCAACCTGCTTTTAGGCGGCGGAAAGGCACTGATCGGCGCCTTATTCGGGAGCATCTCCGTTCTGGCAGACGGCATCAACAACCTGTCGGACGCCACTTCTTCGGTGGTCACCCTGATCGGGTTTAAAATGTCCTCCCGGCCGGCGGATAAGGAGCACCCCTTCGGCCACGCCCGGATGGAGTACGTTTCCGGGCTGGTGGTAGCCATGCTGATCCTGATGGTGGGCTTCAGTCTGGTGAAGACCTCCTTCGGGAAGATCCTTCATCCGGAGGACGCTCCCTTCAGCTGGCTTTCCGTAGGAGTTTTGGCCGCTTCCGTGCTGGTCAAATTCTGGATGATGCTCTTCAACCGGAACATCGGCCGCCGCATCGATTCCACCGCTCTGATCGCCACGGCTGCTGACAGCCGCAACGATGTCATCGCCACCTCCGCCGTTCTGCTGGCGACCCTTATCTCCAAGTGGTCGGGGGTCAATCTGGACGGCTGGATGGGTATGGCCATCGCCGTTTTTATCCTCTATTCCGGGGTGATGCTCATCAAGGATACGCTGAGCCCTCTTCTTGGGGAAGCGCCCAACCCGGAGCTGGTGCACCGGGTGATGAAGCGGCTGAAGACCTACGACGGGGTGCTGGGGATCCACGATCTGGTCGTCCACGACTACGGCCCGGGGCGGTGCTTTGCCACCGTCCATGTGGAAGTGGATGCAAAAGAAGACGTCATGCGCAGCCACGACCTCTGCGATGTGATCGAGCGGGATTTCGCCGCTTCAGGGCTTCATCTGGTGGTTCATATGGATCCCGTCGTGATGGACGATCCGGAGCTGAACGCTCTGCATAAGCAGGTAGTCGAGGCGGTCGCTTCGATTGAAAAGGGAATCACCCTCCACGATTTCCGGGTGGTGAAGGGCTACAGCCACACCAATTTGATCTTCGACGTGGCGGTGCCATCGGACTGTCCGTACACGGAATCAGAGCTGAAAGTGCTGATCCAGGAAAAAGTCCGGGCATTAGATCCGGACGCCAATTATTATACCGTGGTCGGTATCGACCGCAATTACACGGAACTGGTCTGAAAGGAGAAGGAAAATGGGAAAGCTTGCATTGGTTTTAGCAGGGGGCGGCTCCCGGGGAGCCTATCAGATCGGCGTCTGGCAGGCGCTGCGGGAGATGGGGATTGAGTATCAGATCGTCACCGGTGCATCGGTGGGCGCTTTGAACGGCGCCATGCTGGTCCAGGGCGACTATGAAAAAGCCCGGGAAATGTGGGAGACCATCCACACGGACGACATCGTGAACTTCACCATCCCTCCGGAGGTCGCCGACTATCAGAAGCCCGGCTGGGAAAGGAACGTCTGGATGGCGTTCGTCAAAAAAGCGGCGGCTACCGGCGGAGCAGACTTTTCCCCGCTGGAAAAGACCATCGCAAAGGTGGTCTTCGAGGATCAGGTTCGGGCATCCGACGTGGATTTCGGGCTGGTAACGGTGCAATTCCCGTCCATGAAGCCGATGGAGCTGACCAAGAGCCAGATCCCGGAAGGGCAGCTGCGGGATTTCCTGCTGGCATCTGCCGCCTGCTTCCCGGCATTTAAAAGCAAACAGATCGGGGACGCCCACTACATCGACGGTGGCTATCACGACAATATGCCCATCAATCTGGCGGTTTCTATGGGAGCGGAGGAAGTCCTCGCCATTGATTTGGACGGCCCCGGTATAGTCCGGAAGGAAAAGACCTACGGGGTACCCGTCCGGTACATCCGTTCCTATTGGAGCCTGGGGCCGTTCCTCTGGTTCGAGCCGGAGCTTTCCCGGCGGAACATGGCGCTGGGGTATCTGGACGCCAAGCGCTCCTACGGGCTTTCGGAGGGGACGGCTTACGCCTTTGCCCCCGGCACGGCGGCGCAGCTGAAAAAAGAGTACCTCGCCCCGGTGCGGCGGCTTTTGGAGAAGTTCCGAAGCTGGAACGAGGGGATAGAACTTAGAAATCAGGCAATGGAGCGGACGATGCTTTTCCGGCTGCAGCGGGCGCTGCGGAAGCGGAGAGGGGGGCTGCGCTCTGCGGAGGAGCTGCTGTTAGCCGGCATCGAGATCGCCGGGGAGCAGCTGAATCTGGATCCCACGAAGGAATATACGCTGGATTCCTTCCGGGAGGCGCTCCGTTCGGCCTTCCGGTCAGTGGAACCCATGGCTTCGGAAGCCCTTTCCCAGCTTCGGAGCGGGAAAACGTCGGTTCGGGAACTGGTGGAACGGGTGCTGCGGGAAGGGAAGCTTCAGGCGGTGAGCCTCTGCTTCGGGGAGCTTGTCCGCAGCGGGGAGGAAAAGTCCCTGACCGCCGGGCTTTGGAACCTCTGCACCTTAGCGCCGGAACCTTTCCTTGCAGCGGCCTGCATTTATCTGGTGAAATAGGAGGGAATCCTTCACGGGAAAAGATAACCCCCGCACACCTTTCATTTTTCGGAGGTGTGCGAGGGTTTTATTCTTTTATAGCCAGCTTTAAAAATTGCTCTGCGGCAGCTCCGGTGTCCCTTGGAGAAAAGCAGCAGCGGCCCGGCGATCCATTGCCCCAAAAGCGCCACCAGTCCGCCGCCCAGAAAGGACACAAGGACGGCGCTTTCTCTACCGTTTCCTTTTCGCCCCGTCCGATGGCGTGGGCGATCACTACGTTTGCACCCAAGAGGTTGACGATCAGCCCGATGATGGGGCTGTTTGCCCCTACGGCAGCGACGGCAGCGGTGCTTTCGGAGCCGGTAAAGTTTCCGACGATCGCCACGTCGGAGGCGTTGAAAAGCTGTTCCAAAATCGCCGTAGTCGCCACAGGCAGCGCAAATTTCGGCAATTTATCCCAGATGGATCCGTGCAGCATATCCAGAGGGTTTTTCTTTGTTGCTTCCATAAGAATTACCCGATTTTTTCATACGCCTTCATTAACAATGCTTTTGTCAAGAGCTGTTTCCCAACGGGGGTTCACGAACTTTCCGTCTGCCCTTGCGTTCGGATCATGCGTTCCAATTCCCGGGCGGCCGCACTCAGCGGCTGCTCTTTTCTCTTTATCAGGACGATGCTGCGCTCCGGGATTGTCTCTTTTAAGCGGATCCGACAGACACCGTCGCCTTTCCGCAGGAATTCCTCCGGGACAAAACCGATCCCCAGGTCGGCTTCTACCATGGGAAGAATCTGGTCAGCGGTAAAGGCTTCGATGTCCGGCTTGTAGTTAAGTCCATGGGTGGTAAAAAGGGCAGAATAGAATTCATAGGATTTGGTACCGCTTCCCAAAGAGATCAGCGGATAATCCTGCAGCTCGGAGAGAGAGACCTCCCGCCCAAGAAGACCCGAAAAATACGGCGAACAAACCGCAGCTTCCCGGATGGGCCGCACCGCCGTTTCCGTTAAAGAGGCGGAGGGCACAGTGGGCGTGGTCACCAGCGCTAAGTCGGCAGCCCCTTCCTTTAAAGCGTCGATGGCCTGAGGGGTGGAATGGTTGCTGACCCGGATGTGGATACCGGGATGCAAAAGCCGGAACGCCTTTAACACCGGCAGCAGAAGGCACCGGAGCGCCACCTCGCTGGCGGCGAGAAACACCGTCCCGTTTTCCAGGTTCCGGCTGCTGAGGATCTCTGACTCTCCGGCTTCGATGTGTTCCATGGCGATGCGGATGTGTTCGTAAAGCCGCTCCCCCTCCGGCGTCAGCTTCATTCCCTTGTTGGAACGGGAAAAAAGCGGACAGTGAAGCTCTGCTTCCAGCTTCTTGATCGTCCGGGTCAGATTCGGCTGGTTGCTCAAAAGCAGTTTGGCGGCCTTTGAGACATTTCCGCATTTGGCGACATAGTAAAAAATGCGATAGGAATCACAGGTGATATACATTTAAGACCCTTCTATATCAAATAGATATTGTAAACATGTCAAACATATATTTTACATATGGAATCATTTGTATTATACTAATCTTAATCAAGAATGTCAAGGGCAGACCTGCCCCTGACGGGACTTTTTTTTAGGAAGCTGGCTTGAAAATGGGATTGATGTTTGAAGTTTTAATGAGCATTCTGCTGGATGCGGCGGCCCTGATGCTGGTTTTGCGGCTCCTTCGGCTGGAGGGTGAGGAAAAGAAAAAATACCGGCTCCTTTCGGTGACCTTTTCCCTGGGATTCCTGTTCGGTGTGATCGAAAAGTGCGCTTCCGGCGGCAGCTATGCTGTCATGCTTCTCTTTGCGCTGGGTTTCATGCTCTCCTATGGAGCGTTTGTCTTCACTTTCCCGGAAAAGAGGAAGCAGAATGTGCGCCATTAAGCCCTTCCGGGGGCAGATGTCCGACAGCTTCCGGGCGGCGGTCTTCATCGTCCTCTCCGGCGGCTTTCAGGACGCTTATACCTACACCTGCCGGGGCGAAGTTTTCGCCAACGCCCAGACGGGAAACATTGTGCTCTTAAGCACGGCGCTGTTCCAGCGGGAGTGGATGACGGTGGTCAAATACCTGATCCCTGTATTGTCCTTCCTTGTAGGAACGGCAGTGGCGGAATGCGTCCACATCCGGCTGAAGGCCTGTGAAAAGATCCATTGGCGGCAGATCATCCTGCTTTGCGAGATCTTCCTGCTTCTGGGGGTAGGATTTCTCCCGCCCGCCCTGGAGCCTCTTGCCAATGCGCTGGTGTCCTTTGTCTGCGCCATGCAGGTCCAGACCTTCCACAAGGTTCGGGGCCATGCTTATGCCAGCACCATGTGCATCGGAAACCTCCGCTCCGGGATGGAGGCCCTCTGCGCCTATTTCCGTATCCGGGAGAAGGAGATTCTCTGGAAGGCTCTGACCTATTTCAGCGTGATCCTGATTTTCGGCGTCGGTGCAGGCTTGGGCAGCATCCTGACCCTTGCCTTGGGGACACGATCCATCTGGATCTGCTGCCTCCTGCTGACGGTCAGCTTCAGCATGATGTTCGTGCCGGAACGAAAAGAATAAAAAAGATAAAACCGCCGCAGAAGGGGATCGATCCCTCTGCGGCGGTTTTTATTTTTCTCCATACCCCTGCCGGTACTGATTCGGCGAGACCCCGTACCATTCCCGGAAGGCCCGAATAAAGTTGTTGGTGTCTCCGAATCCGCATTTGAAGGCGATCTGCGTCACCTGCAGCCCGGTGGTCTCCAAAAGCTCCTGAGCGTAGGAAAGGCGGTTTAAGAGAATGTACTGCTTGGGGCTGTAGCCCACCTGCTCCTTGAAAAGATGGGTCAGGTAGCAGTGGTTCAAAAAGAACCGATCTGCCAGATTGGAGATCCGCAGATCCTCGGTGAAGTGGGCTTCAATGTACCTCTGCACCTCGCTGATCCGGGCAGAAGGGGCGCTTTCCCGGATGGCAAAATTTTCCGGGCAGCTGCGGGAGACTAAGATCAGAAGCTGCTCTACGATGCTGCGGATCATCTGGTCGCTGCGGGACTCCCGGCTTTCGTATTCCTTTTGGAGCCGCCGGAACAGCTGCAGGGGGTAATCGCCCTCGCCAGAAAGATCTACACAGTGGCAGAAGCCAGCTGGACGGTTCCGGAAAATCGCTGGCAGGTTGGAGGCAGGGAAGGCACGCTCCAGCTCGGCGGCATCCACGATGGCAAAGTAGCGGTAATAGGGGGTGGAGCGGACCTCCACTGAATGCTGCTCAAAGCTGTTGATAAAGACGATGGAGCCGCTTTTAGCCGAATACTCCCGCCCGTCGATGGAAAAGCAGGCTTCGCCCGCCTCTACGAAGATCATCTCTCCGGAGAGGTGATAGTGACTGTGCTGGGGCTGGGTGCTCTCACTGTAGCGGAGCTGGGAGATCAGGGGGCTCATAGGCGTCCTTTCCGGCGATCAGGCCATGGTTTCCAGCATTTTTAAGGTGACTTCCCACTTAGGCGCTTCCCTGTTTAACACACGGGTGAAGTCTTCGGCCATGTAGCTGCCCATCCGGGCGACCTCCTTCCCCATACTTCCGGCAATGTGGGGAGTAAGGAAGACGTTTTGCATGGTCCAGAAGGGGCTGTCGGCTTCCGGAGGCTCCGGAAAAGTTACGTCCAGCAGGGCGGTGCGGGTGGGAACTTCCTTCAGCGCTCGGATCAGATCCGCCTCCACCACCTGTGCGCCCCGTCCAGTGTTGATGAAGGTGGCGTTTTCCTTCATTCGGGAGAAGTGCTCGTATTTGAGCATTCCTTTGGTGGTGGGGAGGTTTGCGATGTGGCAGGAGATGGTCTGGCATTCCGAGAAAATTTCCTCCAGCGTGGCACGCTTGGCGTTTAAGCCGGCCAGCTTTTCGTCGCTGGCAAAGGGATCGTAGACCAGCACGTCCAGATCGTAGGACTTTAACAGCTGGCAGACATGGGAGCCGATCATGCCGGCGCCTAAAATGCCCACCTTCGTCCGGTAGTTGCAGGGGAAGGAGCGGTTGTAGTCGGAGCCGGCCTGCCGCCCCTCCTTATCTTGAATCCGCAGACCCTGATAGAAGCCTTTTCCGGCTAAGATGATCTGAGCTACGGCGTATTCAGCTACGGGGATGGCGTTGGCGGCCCATGCGCTGAAGACCCGGATGCCCCTCTTTAAAAAGGGACGGGCAAAATGCTGAACCGATCCGGCAGAGTAGAATGCGGCTTTCAGGTTCGGCAGATACTTTGCAAGCTGCTCCTCCGTAAGAGCGGGCATTCCCCAAGTGGAGAAGAGATACTCGGCAGGCTCTAAGATCGCCCGGTTTTCTTCCAGCGTTTCGGAGCTTACGATGGTCTCCGGCAGCTCCAGAGCGTTGTTCAAGATTGCCATGGTGTGGGAGTCATAGACGTTGTGGACGTTTTCCGGATAGTCGCAGACGAAAACGGCGGCGGGCTTTTTCACCCACGCTTTCAATGCGGCGGCATCGGAGCGGAAGGCTTCGTCCTTGCCGTCCTTTACGAATTCCAGGATCAGGTCGTGGCGGCCGGGCGCTTTCTGAATCTCAGAAAGATAGGAAAGCCACGTTTCTTTCCCTTCTTCCAGCAGATGGGCTTCGTTTCCGGCGGACCAGTTGAAGACGTGGACGTTCATGAGCCAGGGGGCAAGAACTCGGATCTCCGCCAGCTGTTCTTCAAAGGTAACGTCGGGGTTCGGCTGCCAGTAGCAGCCCACGTTGGGCTGGTTTACCGCCTTTAAAAGGGCGACGGCGCCTTCTTTTGTCTGGGTGGCGGTGCGGCGGTGGAACTCGAAGCCTACCCGGATGCCGGCTTCTGCGGTAGCCTTTGCGGCTTCCCGGATCCGGGAAGCCAAAGCAGAAAACTCCTCCGGTGTGCTTTCCTCATAGGTTTTTCGACCCGCCCAGATGCGGATCACCGGCGCTCCCAACGCTTTGGCGGAAGCAAGAACGGGGGAGAAATCCTCCCCCTCATCGGCATGAAAATAAGAACCGTAGGAGAGTACCGAAAGCCCCGCTTCTCTGCAAAGAGCGGCAGCTTTTTCCGCTGCGGGAAGATCCCCGGCGGGAACGTGGACGTCGCCGCCCCACTCGATGCCGGTGAGGTTTGCTTCTTTCGTAATAGAAACGACTTCCTCCACGGATTTTCCCCGGAAGGTCACAGAGGTCATACCAGTTTTCATAAGTCAGCACCCTTTCTGTTTCAAAGAGGTCTTTTTTCGTACCTTAATCATATCCCGGAAGACCCTTTTTGTGTCAGCTTTTTTTGCGGAATCATATGCGTTTTTTGCTTTCAAAGAAACGAATTTAAAAAAACAAGCAAATTTTACATACGATTTGCAAACAAATGCAGACTCTTTTTCCTCCATTTATTTTATCATAAAAATAAGGAAAGAAAAAGGGGAATTCCTCGGAAAAACCGCATTATCGTAACAAATGGAGGAAACGGAAATGTTTCATTACAAAACCCTCGGTGACATCCGTTCAGAAGCGGAAAAACAGCAAATCATTTTGCCGCTTTCGGAAAACACGTCCCTGTTAAAAAATCCGCTTGGAATAAAGGGAAAAACGGTTCCCAACCGCATCGCCATCCAGCCTATGGAGGGCTGCGACGGCACAGCGGAGGGCTGTCCCGGGGAGCTGACCCTGCGGCGGTACGACAAGTTCGCCGAAAGCGGGGCAGGCCTCATCTGGGAGGAAGCCACCGCCGTCTGGGAGGAAGGCCGTGCCAATCCGAGACAGCTCTGGATCAACGAAAAGAGCTTGGACGCTCTGAAGGCCATGACCGACCGGATCCGGGAGCTTTCCATGAAAAAGAACGGTTTTGCTCCCGTCATCCTCATGCAGGCTACCCATTCCGGCCGGTACAGCAAGCCCCACGGCGTGCCGGAGCCGCTGATCGCTTACAACAACCCCATTTTCGAGAAAGAAAACCCCATCCCGGCGGATCGGATCGTCAGCGACGACTATCTCCGCCGCCTGATTGAGCGGATGGGAGAAGCGTCCCATTTGGCGGAGCTGGCGGGCTTCGACGGCGTGGACATCAAGTCCTGTCACCGGTATTTGGGAAGTGAACTGCTCTCTGCTTATAATCGCCCCGGCGATTTCGGCGGCAGCTTTGAAAACCGCACCCGCTTTTTAAGAGAGTCCATTCAGGCGGCGAAGGCTGCCGTTTCCTCGGACTTTTGTGTCGCCTCCCGGCTGAATATTTACGACGGTTTCCCTTACCCTTATGGCTTCGGCGTTTCCGAAAACGGCGGGGTGGAGCCGGAGCTTTCCGAGGCGGTGAAGTTGGTGGGGATCCTTCATAAGGATTTGGGGCTGCCCCTTCTGGACATCACCATCGGGAACCCCTACTTTAACCCCCATGTGAATCGCCCCGCCGACATCCAGCCCTATGAGTCCCCGGAGGATCCGCTGGTGGGTGTGGCACGGATGCTCGCCTGCACCAAGACGATTCAGGACGCCTATCCGGATCTGGTGCTGATCGGCTCCGGTCTTTCCTATCTGCGGCAGTTTGCTCCCCAGCTGGCAGCCGGCGGCATCGAGAATGGGTACTTTAAACTGGCGGGCTTCGGGCGGATGGCCTTTGCCTACCCGGACTTCCCTCAGGAGATCCTGGCGGGCCGGGAGCTGGACCCCAAGAAGTGCTGCATCACCTGCGGCAAGTGCACCCAGCTCATGCGGTTCGGCTCCATGGCGGGCTGCGTGGTACGGGATCAGGTCTACACCAGACTCTATCAGGAAAACGTGAACAGTAAGGAGAAACGGGTATGAAAAATCTGCCGCCGGATAAAGGGGCAGCAGAACGCAAATATTGAAGGAGGATTTTCTTATGAAAAAGATCGCAATCGTTACAGGCTCCCGCCGGGGCATCGGCCTGGCTACCGTCAAGAAGCTCATGAGCGACGGCTACACCGCCGTGCTCTGCGACGTGGTGGAGAAGGAAGAGGTCAAGGACCTGCTGGCGGAGCTGAACCGGCACGGCGAGGCGGATTACTTCCGCTGCGACATTTCCGTTCCCGAGGACCGGGAGGCGCTGATGGACGCCGTGGTCGAGAAGTACGGCCGCATTGACGCTCTGGTCAACAACGCGGGCGTGGCCTGCAAGCAGCGGCTGGACATTCTGGAGACTACCGTGGAAAGCGTGGAGCGGCTGCTCCGCATCAATCTGGAGGGCACCTTCTTCATGTGCCAGGCCGGGGCCAAGCGGATGATCGCCATGAAAAAGGCGGGACTGCCCGACTACAACCCCCACATCGTCAACATTGCGTCCATGTCCTCCTACACCTCCTCGGTGAGCCGGGGCGAGTACTGCATGTCCAAGGCGGGCATTTCCATGGTGACGAAGCTCTTTGCCGACCGTCTGGCCGAGGAGAATATTTCGGTATTTGAGGTGCGGCCCGGCATTATCATGACGGACATGACCGCCGTGGTCAAGGAAAAATATGAGAAGCTCATCGCCGAGGGCGTGACCCCCATCCGCCGGTTCGGCCAGCCGGAGGACGTGGCCAACTGCGTCTCCGCCGCCTGCTCCGGACTGCTGGACTTCGGCACCGGCACTGTGCTCAACGCCGACGGCGGCTTCCACATCCAGCGGCTGTAAGCGGAAAGGAAAACGACTGTGAAATTTATCGATTTCGGCGGGCAGAAGGCGTTGGTCATTGCTCTGGATACCCTGATCATCGGCAGCGGCTGCGCAGGCTTCAATGCTGCCGATACCCTCTATGACATGGGGCGGACGGACATCGCCATCCTTACGGAAGGCGTCAACATGGGCACCTCCCGGAACACCGGCAGCGACAAGCAGACCTACTATAAGCTCTCCCTCTGCTCCGATGGGGCGGACAGCATTTATGAGCTGGCGGAAAACCTCTTTCAGGGGGGCAGCGTCAACGGAGATACGGCTTTGGCGGAAGCGGCGGGATCGGTGCGCTCCTTTATGAAGCTGGTGAATCTGGGCGTGCCGTTCCCCACCAACGAATACGGCGAATATGTGGGTTATAAGACCGACCACGATCCCCGGCAGCGGGCCACCTCCTGCGGGCCTTTGACCTCCAAGATCATGACCGAGAAGCTGGAAGCGTCAGTGCTCCGGAAGGGGATCCGGATCTATGACGGCATGGAAGCCGTGCGGCTCATCAAGGAAAACGGGCGGGTCACGGGAGTCGCCGCCATCGATAAGAACCGGCTGTCAGAAAGCGACTGGGGTATAACGGTGTTCCGCTGCAATCAGGTGATCTTAGCTACCGGCGGGCCGGCGATCGCTTACGACGCCTCCGTTTATCCGGAAAGCCAGACCGGCATGACCGGAATGGCGCTGGAAGCCGGAGCTGCAGCCTGCAACATCCAGGAATGGCAGTACGGGTTAGCCTCCGTAAAGTTCCGTTGGAACGTGTCCGGGACGTATCAGCAGGTGCTGCCTCGGTACATTGCCGTGGACTCTCAGGGCAACGAGCGGGAATTCCTGACGGAATATTTCGAGAAGCCGGAGCAGGCGCTGGATCTGGTCTTTTTAAAGGGCTATCAGTGGCCCTTTGACACCAATAAGGTGGCAGGGTCGTCCCTCATTGACATCCTTGTTCACCACGAGGTGTTCCACAAGGGAAATCGGGTGTTCATGGACTTCCGGCAGGATCCCAAGGGGCTGGAAAACGGCTTCGGCGGGCTTTCCGAGGAGACCCGGAACTATCTGGAGCGGTCCGGGGCGCTGATGGCGACGCCCATCGCCCGGCTGGAAAAGATGAACCGCAAGGCCATCGAGCTCTATGCCGCCCACGACATCGATCTGTACAAGGAGCCGCTGGAGGTCAGCGTCTGTGCCCAGCACAACAACGGCGGCCTTGCAGTGGATGCCCATTGGCGGACGACTCTTCCGGGACTTTATGCGGCCGGAGAAGCCGCCGGTACCTTCGGGGTCAGCCGCCCCGGCGGGTCGGCGTTGAACTCCACCCAGGCAGGCTCCCTTCGGGCGGCGGAGGACATCGTCCTTTCCGGGAAGAAACCCCTGCCGGCCGAAGAGCTGTCCGGGGAAGCAAAAGCAGCCGTTCAGACTGTTTGGGGGCAGATGAAACAGCTGCTCCGCAACGGGAAGACGGATCTCCCGGCTGCCCGGAAGCGGTTCCAGGAGAAGATGAGCCTCTGCGCCGCCCATATCCGGAGCCTTTCGGGAATGAAGGAGCTGGCGGAGGAAGTGGATGCCGCACTGGATGGCTTTTTTGAAGCCAACGGAGCGGGAAGCCCGTTGGAGCTGCCCTTTGCTTTCAAGAGTCGGGATATGCTGCTGGTGCAGCAGGCGATGCTGTCGGCCATGACGGCGGTGGGGGAAGCCTGCGGCAGCCGGGGGTCGGCTTTGCTGGCGGCTCCGGAAGGGGAAGAACTGTCCCTTGCCGGATTTTTGGGAAGCGAGGTGCTTTCCGATTATCGCTTCCTGCCCGGAAACGGGCTGCATCGGGATCACTGGATCCGGACGGTGCGGGAAGGGGGCGGCGTGAAAACCGACTTTCAGACGATCCGCCCGCTGCCCCGGACTGACGACTGGTTCGAGAATGTGTGGAACGAATATAACCGCCGCCGGGAGGCTGCGGGACTTTCTTAAGAGAAAAAGGCGCCGAGAACTTTTCCCGGCGCCTTTTCGTGAAGAGGGATAAACCGGCAGCGGAGGGAGCCGATGTGGTCGGGAACTCCCAGTGAAGTCGAGAATCCGCCCTGCAGCCGGAAGAGATCCCGACGCCTTTTTATTCTTTGAAACCGTTTGAAAAGGGATAAAAAGAAACCTCCTTTTGTTGTCCGGTGCAGTTTGGCAACTGCGGCGAACAACAAAGGGAGGTCATTCGGTGAATGACAAAAAGTATAACAAACCCCGTGAGATTGCAAATGGAAATTTCCGCCTTAAAGCAATCGGAAAACGCTTTAAGGCAGAAAAATGCAGCTGCCCTCGTCGGAAATGCGCAAAAGAATGACACTTCGGCGGACAAAAGAAAAGCCGGCGTTTTCACGTCGGCGAGGGGGTCAGGAATCGGGGTGGCGGTGCTTCCAACGACGGGAGGCGAGGAGAATGACGAAGAGGAGCAGAACGCCGAGACCGATGCCCACCAGAAGTCCCACGCTTCCGAAGAGAATGTTATTGCGCTTGGCGGGATCCGGGGGATCGTCTTCGCCGGATTCGGAGGAAGTGTTTGAAGAAGGCTCCGAGGAAGGCTCGGAAGAGTGAGCCCCGTTTGACTGGATCGCCGTGCGGAGGACGTAGCCGCTGCGGCTGCCCTTGACGGAAACCAGTGCCATAACGGCCTGCTGGGTGGAGATCTCGTCAGAGAGAGCGGCGCTTTCCCGGGCGGAAAAGCCGC